>Ga0172379_10011124_pt1 | contig 10786 bp, 10 predicted proteins | sample GrowelOW334metaG_FD_119756 | JGI IMG/M metagenome (GOLD analysis project Ga0172379, IMG submission 119756) | Groundwater microbial communities from an aquifer near a municipal landfill in Southern Ontario, Canada - Groundwater well OW334 metaG | ecosystem: Environmental > Aquatic > Deep... | reverse complement strand
TCTGGCTGTTTAGCAAGTAGATTGGAATCGTATTACAGTCCCGGGTATAGTTAAACGTGTTGGAGTTAGTAGTATTGCCGTTATTGTCCACAGCTGTGACATACCAGCTATGGGAACCGCAGGCGAGGTTCTGACCCGGGGTTTGGGAGGTGGCAGTATTAGAAATATTGTCAGAGTCCAGGGCATTATCTATGTAGAGTTTATATTTAGCTATTCCTGATTCTGTGTCAGACGAGGCGTTCCAGGAGAGAACCGGGCGGGAGTCGGAGTTAACCGTATTATTGGCTGGCGAAGAGACAGTAAACCCGGCCGGGCTGGTTATGTCCTTTTCCAGGGAAAACGTATGAGTGGAATAGCCGCCGGAGTAGGTGAATTGGACAATGCCCGAGGAATCGGAGAGGCAGGCGATATTGGTGTTGTCCCCGATGCTCGGGGAACAGGTCGTAGTTCCGTAACCGGTGATAGCGGTAGTGGTGGCCGAACCGTCAATCTTGAACGTGTAGTAGCTATCCGGGGTTAAATCGCCGATAGTGAATACTGTGCTGGTGGCGTGAGTTTGGCCGACTCCGTCGGCCGAGGACGTTGCTGTCCAGGATTTATTCTTGTTTCCGGTCATTTCCCAATTATCAATGTTTAAATCCATGAATGCCGAGGTGGAGGCGGTATAGTACCCGCCTCCGGCGGGTACGACCGAGAAGTTGGCCGGAGTAATAGTGTCAGCGGTAGTAGAGGCAATGAGCGCCCGGTACTTGCCGTTAGAGTAAATCCGAACCGAGCCGGTTTGGGGGACGGCGGTTGTTCCTATGGTGTAGGGCGGCTGGTATTCATAGGCGCCAATGTCGGGAGTGCCATAGATCGGGTTGCCGGCGTAGTCGGTGGTGAGGGAGACATCGGTGCCGGAGTCGATGGCGGGGGAAGTGGATTGCAAGTTAAAGTTAGAGGAGGAAATAAATTTAGCATCGACATATAGGCTACTATTATCTAAAGCCGGGATAACTAGACCGGCCAGAAAAGCTGAATAGCTTCCAGAAAAAGTTGCTCCACCATCTAAAGAAAAAGATTCGTCTTCTCCTTCTGTGTTGTAATAGTTATTATTATAACCAATAAAATGGCTCTTGCTGTTGGTATCTAATTTTATTTCTCTGGGCCAATTTTTTGATATAATGCTATTTTTTACCGTCCAATTATCAGTGCTTTGTATCGCTAGTCCACCTCGATTTTCGTAAGGTCCGTTAAAACCTTCAACGCCATCATCATACCCATTGCCCGAAAGAACACAATTTATAAGGCTCCCTGAGGAAGTTCCAACGACTGCAGCACCGCTATTATGGTTAAGGGAAAAATCACTATAATAAGCATTTATGTCATTAGCAGATGAGTGCACGGTAAATCCATCCCCCGCGTTAGAAGGAATGGTCGTATCATCCAAATCTCCATTTAGATGCGCCTTGCACGTATAAAGATCAATACCTTGCGGAGCAACTGATGGAACCGTATCCACGAAAGTGAATCCGTCTTCTGAGTTTTCACTTGCCTCACATCCCCGCACAATACCATTTGAACATCCCGAATCAAATCTAATCCCACTACCAGTATTGATTCCATCACCATTATTATTTCCAGAACTATCTGTTATGGAAAAATTAGTGATATATTTAAAACTCAAGCCAACCTTATTGCCTGTAGAAGTAACCCTTTCCATGGTTAGGTTATTAATATTCTCAAAATTTCCTCCTACATTCGAATTATCCCTAATAATAGTATCTAGAATGGTCACATTTGTTGCTAATGTAGTAGAATTCAACCCTTTAACCTGTAATGCCGACTGGATACCTCCGGCATTTTCAAAGGTGCAGTCTTCTATTGTCACATCTGAAGGTGTACCGCTACTGGGTCTTATGTTTGCTCCATACAATCCGCCACTCACCTCAACGTGACTCATGGTAAATGAGCCAACCCAATATCCATGACTCACTGCGGTGCCGGTTATGTCGCCTCTTATTATCTCCAGATTTGAAAGAACATTTCCTCCCGAAGTAGAAACAGCAGTTGCTACTCCATAACCGGATGAAAAATTAAGAATAGCCTTATTACTTCCATCAGTTAAACGCAATCCGGTAGCCAAGTCATAAGAACCAATTTCTGTATTAGCGTTTGTAAAATTTAGATTTGTATTATAATTATGCGTTTTTCCTCCAGCGAATAAATAGATATTTCCAGTTGGCGTATTTGTTAAAGTATTATAAGGACCCTCTTCCCCGACAACATCAGCGCAACCACCGCCAGATTTATAGCTACCATTCCCATTTGTAACACAAGTTTTATCAACATAATACGTCGCCCCGTATGCCGGAGAGGCAAAAGCCAGTCCGCCGAGAAAAATAAAAAAACTGCATAACAGTCCAGTCAGAAGAAATTTACGCCAGCCGGCAACGGGGTAAACCGCGCTCGCCTTCCCCGCTCCGAAAACAAAAAAACTTCCCAAAAATAACAGGAAGACAAAAACAAATCTGGAAAATTTTAGATTTTGGGTAGAGACGCATTGCAATGCGTCTTTACTAAGAGAGAGAGAGAGAGAGAGTTTACCCCGTGGAATTTGCGGAGCAAGTATTCCACTGGGGAGAGAGACGGCTTTCATGTTTTTGTATCTATCCCGACACATATCCGCCAGGCGGGTTTAATGGGGTTTGATTTTATTATTTGACTAACTATATTATAGCCGATTATTTTTTCTTTTTCAACAACAGCAGCTTTTTCGCGTTATTTCAATTTCTTAACGTTTCTTTTCATCAAAAAATTCTTTCCGGAAATTACTTTCTGACCGGTTCTCTGTTCCAAGTCAATTCTGGCTCTTTTGGCTATTCCGCCGCCTCTTTTTCCGGCTAATTTATTCTCCGCCATTCCTTCCGCGTTATCGGTTTCGGCAATCTGCCGGGTTGACATTTCCGCCAGAGCCGTGAAAATCAATTCCGCCTCGCTCATATGGTCGCGCAAGTTTTGCGCTTTTAACCCTTTTAGGTTTTTGTGTTCTTTGACAGACAGCTCGGACCACTCTTTATGGATAATATTAGTGAGAATCGCGAATTCGTCTTTTTCTTTAACTCCGTGTTCATTCCAATAATCCGTCAGCTTATTTCTGGTTTCCTGCCCCATCATTCTCTGCTGGATCCATTTCTGGCTGCGACCATGATTTTTCCAGTTCTCTCTGGCCCGATTCAATGATTTTTCAGGATCGGACATTTCCTGAATTCGCTCATATCCAACCTTAGCCAGCCACAATTTAATCGGTTCGGCTTTCTTGGACGGCACCGATTGAATAATGCGTAAAATAGTTTCGGGATTGGCTACATCAGTAAGATACTTTTTCCCGTCAGCTGCCTCCAATTTCAGTCGGTGACATTTTGTCACCGACTCACTTCCTTCATTCTTAAGCCTCTCTTTGAGTTTGTTCCAGTATTTCCTGGCCGTTTGAAAATCTGGCTGTTCCAACAATGCCCGGATTATGTCCACCACAGAAAAATACCAAACCTCCGCCTTTTCGTCATAGTGACGACGGATTTTGAAGTTTTCAAAAATGGCAATTTTATTATCCATAACACTTTAAAATAAAGTTTTCAGTTTTCTTTTAAGAGAGCGGTGAACATATCTTTCATGTTTTTGTATTTATCCCGACGCATATCCGCCGGGCGGATTTAACGGGGTTCGATTTTATTATTTATCCTGCAGAGACACATTACAATGCCTGCCTGTCCGGTAGGCAGGCGTCCCTACCCTGCGCATATTATACCCGATTATTTTTTCTTTTTCAATAATTTCTTTCCTTCCGACTTGATTTTTCTTTCCACCTTTTTCACATCCTTTTCCGGCGGTAAATTTTCCGGCGTGATCCCACGGCTTTGCAAAGTTTTTCTGACACTGGAATTGTTCGTTATATGTTCCTTGGAAATTTCACTTTCCGTCCGCATATCTCTCTTTTTGGCGTTAAAAATCGTAATTTCAGCCGCGAAATCCTTGGCTTTGAGAAGAATAGTCGGCATAAAATCCGCCAAAGGCTTTTTGTCTTTTATCCCCCATCGCGCTTTCATATCCTGCGTCGTCCGGCCGAAAAGCGCTTTGTCGCCCTTGGAACGAATGAACGCAAAATTCCGGTTATCCCCAGTTTGTTCAAAAATAACCGCGGAAAGTTCTTTTTCGGTCTTCGCCAGTTTTTTCCTGGCTTGCACTCTTTCGGATTCCAAAATCCTTTGCTCGATAATTTCAATCTTTCTTGTTTGAACGGCAAAATACGTTTGGGCAAAAGCGATCTCTTCTTTTTTGGGATCGCCATTTTGGGCGATAAGATAGCAGGCGTAGCGGGTGAGCATGATGTCCGGCACAATTTTTTGGGCATTTTTGGGCATTTTTATCGTTTTGTTGACATCAACAAAATGATCGGCAATCTTTTGCCCCGAAACTTCGCAGGCTGTTTTCGCTTTGGATATGATATTTTGAAAATTCCTCCATTCGTCATATCCGAGCAAATGCTGCAAATCGCGCGCCAGCCAAAATTCCAAACCGTCATCGGTTTTTTGGCCGATTGATTCAAAATTTTTCGCCAGAGTTTTTATTATTTCTTTTTCCATGAATTTATTATATCAAATTACCGTCGCCCATTGGCGAAAAGCCGTGGCGATGGAACTCTTAACGCGGTAGCCAACGGAAATGATAAGATCTAGGTTATAAAATTCTATTTCCCTTTTTACCTCGCGATTGCCTTCTTTTTGAGCTGTAAAGAATTTCTTTACAGTTGAATTTTCTGATAATTCCCCCTCTTCCGTAATGTTTTTTATGTGCTGGCCGATGTTTTGTTTAGTGGTCTGAAATAATTCGGCTAAAGCGTTTTGCGCCAGCCAAACCGTATCGCCGTCAAAACGCACGTCAATTTTTGTCCGGCCATCCTCGGTTTTATAAATAATGATTTGTGAATTTTGAGGAATTTTTTTCATGAAAAATTATACCGTAATCTAAAAAACCGTTAGTTCCGATTTCATTTTTAATCTTACAAAATTCCATAAGATTAAATCGGGGTTATTTATCATCTGATTGCGGACAAAAATACTTGGCTGCATAACTGATAATTATAGGTTAAAATCAATCCTAATCTTTCCAATCCAATTCCCTATCATACTCACCCTTAGCCGCGAGACCTTTCATCTTTGCCCGGTGGAGTAATTTTTCCTGGGCGGCTTTAACGTTTTCCTCTTTTCCCGCCCAGGTTTTTAAGGCGCTATCCTGCAAAGCCCGGCCGTAAGAAAACGAAAGAGTCCAGGGGTGCGGCCCGATTTTATTCATGGCGTGCAAATTTTCCGTGGCTTCAATTTCCGACTGGCCGCCGGAAAGAAAGGCCACGCCCGGCAGATTTTTCGGCAGGTGCTTATTAAAAATCCTTAAAGTCGCTTCGGCAATATGCTCCGGATGGGCGATTTCTCCCGAATCCTTAGCCGGCAGAACCATATTGGGTTTTAAAATTATGCCTTCCATTATTACTCCGGTGGCTTCCAGTTCGCGGAAAACCGCTTCCAAAACTTTTCCGCTTACTTCTTCGCACCGCTTAAGAGTATGAACGCCGTCCATTAAAACCTCGGGCTCAACAATCGGGACGATCCCCGCGTGCTGGCAGGCTAAAGCGTAAGCGGCTAAATCTTTGGCGTTTTTCTTAATGTTCGCGTCGCTCGGGGTCATATCGGTAATAGTTATTACCGCCCGCCATTTGGCAAAATGGGCGCCGAGTTCGGCGTATTCCCTTAGCCGGTCTTCAAGGTCGTCAAGCCCTTTGGTAATTTTTTCCTCGGGCGATTCCGGCATAGGATCTAAACCTTTGTCCACTTTTATTCCGGGCATAATTCCAACCTCTTTTAAAAATGACACGAACGTCCGACCGTCCGAACCGGACTGCCGGAAAGTCTCATCAAAAAGAATTACCCCGCTAATGTGGTTTTCCAGTCCCGGAGTCGTAAAAAGCATTTCCCGGTAGCGACGGCGGTTATCCTCGGTTGAGGGCACATTGATTTTGGCAAACCTTTTTTCTATCGTGCCGGTACTTTCGTCAGCGGCCAATATTCCCTTGCCAGGCGCCACCATGGCTTTAGCGATCGTTTTTAACTTTTGGATTTTTTGTGGGTCTAACATAAAAGGCAACCGTCATTCTGAGGGCAAAGCCCGAAGAATCTCGTGGTGAACGCTCAATACTCGAGATCCTTCGCTCCGCTCAGGATGACAGAAAAAATTGAAAAATTATTTTTACTTATGATGCCGCGTCGTTATGTAACGGATTGTCCCTGATATACCCCGCATGACGATTGAATGGGTAATTATCGCGCTACCTGTAACTTGCACTCCTTTTAAAAGAGGGCCGTCAATTACGCCGGTGGCGGTAAAAGTTAATTGCTTTCCTTTAGCCAAATCTTCCGTCCGGTAAATTCTATTTAACGACATGCCGGCTTTTTTAATAACTTTTTCGCTCGTCTCGCTTATCGGCTTAAAGCGAGCCTGGATTTCTCCGCCGAGAATTTTAATGGCCGCCGCGGCTAAAACCGCTTCGGTTGAAGACCCAATCCCTAAAAGCATATCTATTCCCGATTCCGGCATGGAAGGCGCGATCCCGCCCGCGACATCCCCGTCAGTTATAAGCCTGACCCTGGCTCCGGCTTTCCGGACTTCGGCGATAAGGTCCGCGTGGCGTTCCCGGTCAAGAATACAGACGGTAATATCGCCGACTTTCTTTCCGAGAGCTTTAGCGGTTTTTTCAATATTGACTTTAACCGGCGCGTCCAGTTTTATCACTTTGGCCGCTTTTGGTCCGGCCGCGATTTTTTCCATATATACATCCGGCGCTGAAAGGAGCGATTTTGGCGCTCCGGCCGTGATTACGGTAATCGCGTTATAGCGGCCAAAAGCCACGCTGTCCGTGCATTCTAAAGGGTCAATAGCTAAATCCATAACTGGCTTCTTCCCTTTTCCCACGATTTCTCCGGTATAGAGTTCGGGCGCCTCGTCTTTGGCGCCTTCACCGATAACCACTTTCCCTCTAAAATCAATCTGGTTAAAACGGTCGCGCATCTCGTCAACTGCCGCGCCGTCGGCCTTTTTTCCCTCACCTTTTCCAATCCATTTTGCCGCCGCGATAGCCGCCGCCTCCGTAACCCGGACGAATTCTAAAGCCAAATTTCTGTCCATAAGTTTAATATTAGTTATTATCTTAGTTTCATATTACCCTATTTATTTAGTATTTGTAAATGCCTCGCGCCTTGAATTCGGGCGCCCGGTATGATAATCTTTAAATATAAAAATAACCAGCCATTAAATGAAAAATCCGAAACTAAAAATCTCCCCATCCATCTTAGCCGCCGATTTCGGCTGTTTGAATGACGAAATAAAGTCGGTTGAAGATTACGCCGATTTTCTCCATGTTGACGTCATGGACGGCCATTTTGTCCCCAACATCACTTTCGGTTACACAATTTTGAACTGCATAAAATCAAAACTGCCGCTGGACTGCCACTTAATGATAGAAAATCCAGCCAAGCATATCCACCACTTTATAGAATCCGGAGCGGCCAGAATTGCCACCCATGTTGAATTGGGCGAGGAAATGACAAAACTAAGTCTTGATATTACTAAAAAATCCGGCAAGCCGGCCGGAGTGGCCATCAGCCCGAAAACTCCGGTTGAGGAATTATTCCCCTATTTCGGCCTGGCGGATTATTTTGTCATCATGACGGTAACTCCCGGCTTTGGCGGTCAAAAATTTATGGCCAAAGAACTCTCCAAGGTCACCTATTTAAGAAAAAAATTTCCCGACATTGAAATAAAAATAGACGGCGGAATGGATAATATCACCGCCCCATTGGCCGTTAAAGCCGGTGGCGATAATATTGTCGCCGGATCTTATATTTTTAAATCAAAAAATCGCGTCAAAGCTATTAAATCGCTTAGAATGCTTGGAAATTAATTATGATAAATATCATTTGCACATCCCAGGCAGAACACCTGGTCAAGCTTTTAAAAAAAGATAAAAAAAACTTCCGTATCATTAAAAACGGAAAGAATAAGGATAAAAAGCGCTATTTTCCGGATGGCGAAATTTACGCCCGGCTGGAGGGCATAAAAAATCCGGAAGGCCGGACAATCGTCATCCACTCCGGCATGCCCCGGCCGAATGATGGGCTCATGGAACTAAAAATGGTTTTGGAAATCCTAAAAGAACGCTCCATAAAGCCGGAAGTGTTTTTTACCTACTTTGCTTACGGCATGCAGGACCACGCCGACCAGGCCGGCGCGCTTAACACGGCTGAAAACATTTTAAAAGAGCTCACCACCTATTACGCTGTCCAAAAAATTTGGACAGTGGACGCCCATTTTTGGGGCCGGGATTTTACTAATAATTACCCGATAAAAAATTTAAGTGCCGTTGATTTACTCAAAGCCGAAGCCCAGAAGACTAACCCGGACATGGTTTTTATCACCCCGGACGTAGGTTCTCAGAGGCGGACCGGCATTTCCGGCGTGGAAAAACAAAGACTGAATTCCTTTGAAACCCAGATGAAAGAAGAAAGTGGCCAGTGGCTCTCTAGCGCGGTAAAAGACAGAAACGTCGGCGTAGTTGATGACCTTCTTGAAACCGGCGGGACAATGGCCAAATTTTACGATGAATGTAAATCGCGGGAAGCAAAAAAAGTCGTGGCCTTAATCACCCACGGTGTCCTTCCCAAAGGCATTAAGCGCATCGCGGAAAAATATGATGGACTCTATCTTACGAATACAATAAAAAACAAATCTGCCAATATTGATATAAGCGGACTCATAAACGAAGTTTTAAGAGGATAAAACCGCCATGAAAAAAGGGTAATTTACCCTGGCCGTTTCATATAAAATAAGGGGGCGTATTTCATAAGCTGATAACAGCTAAAAAATGACAACAGCGAACGCTTAAAAAAAGCCGCTTTTTATCTCTTCCCTGATTTTTTCGCTTACGCCTGAATTTTCAGCCAGCCAGTCAAGGATTTCCTTTTTTCTTTCTTCCCCGGCTAATTCAGCCTGGCTCTCTTTACTAATGGTTATCGGAATGATTCGGTAATCAATTTTCAGTTTCCCGTCCAGTTTAAAAACATCCACCCCGACAGTCAGGCCTTCCATGGTTTCTTTGGAAAAATATTGGTCAAAGATAAAATTCCCCAGGCTGTAAAAAATCAGTTTGCCTTTATATTCTTCAACCGTCTGGATTACGTGCGGATGGCTCCCGATTACGAGATCAGCCCCGCTGTCAATAAACAGCCGAGCCTCCTTTTCCTGCGAAGCTGAAGGCTTTCGCTTATACTCAATGCCCCAATGGGGGAAAATTATTATCAGGTCGCAATCCGGCCTGAGCTTTTCAATTTCTTTAGAAACTTTTTCCGGTTCATCCCGATAAAGGCCGTGGTAGCCAACGAACCCGATTTTAAACCCGTTTTTTTCAAAGACAGCGGACAGGTTTTTTTCATCATTATTCGGGTCGCCAAAATAGCCAATCGCTGACTTACTAAGGTAATCACGGCTCACGATAAGCCCTTTCTGGCCGAAATTCTGGGTATGATTATTGGCCAAACTGAAAGCGTTAAAATATTTTTTTAAGACCGGCAAAAATTCCGGCGAAAAAGTAAAAACCATCCGGTCTTTTTCCAGGCTCACCGATTTATTATCCGTCACCGGCCCTTCAAGGTTAGCAACAAAAAAATCCGCTGATTCAATTACAGACCCGATTTTTTCAAAAGGAAAATCATAATCATCCTTAGCCCGGACTTTAAGGTAAACATTCCGGTCAAGCATGATATCGCCGGCAAAAAGCAGGCTGATTTTTTCCGGCAGTTCTTCTTCAACCGCCTTAATTTCTTTTTTTTCCTCTCCGGATTCTTCACGCGCCTCCCCGGCTCCGCGCCCGGAGCCGATCGCGTCACCGCTCCCTTTTTTTAGCGCTAAGAGCGTTGCCGGAAATTGGACAAATATTAAAACCGCCAAAATACCGGCTAATACCAGCAAGGCAGAAACAGATATGAAATATTTAGGAAGCTTTCCCATTTTTTTTCAATCGCTATTTTTTCCCGCAATTGAACACTTCCTCCTTCTTCACCCGGGAAAGCGAGGTCAGCCAAAAAATAAACGGTCGGCGGATTTTATCAATCGGCCAGTCACTTCCCTTAAAAAGCGCCGGTTTTTCTTCCCTGAAGCGGGTAAGCATGCCCAGCGTGGCCTTCAGGTTTATCGGCGATAATCTATTATGCTCAGTTAAAAATTCTTCTTTTGTAACCATATATTCGCGTTTGGAGGGCGATAAAAACCGCTTTTATGGCCATCCGCTTTATGAATAAAAAAAGCAACCCGAATAACATGAGTTGCCTGCATAGCCTTTGCCTTAAATTTACCGGGAAGCCATTAAAGCAACCATTTTTCCCGCTATTCCCTATATCCGAATTATACTCTAAATACCGCGAAAGTCAATTGACAAAAAATTTTCTTTATGTTAGTGTCTAGGAGTCAGTTTAACTACTGACCGCTCCGTAAACCGCCGACCGGCGAAGCGGAGTGGCGAATATTTTGAGTGTAGAGATAAAGTCGAATTTCTACTTCTTAGTATTTGATTAATTTATTTTATCTTTACATTCACATGCAAGGAACTATCAAAAAACTGACTGATAAAAACTTCGGTTTTATCGCTCAGGATGGCGGAGACGATTTATTCTTCCACGCCAACAACTTGTCCGGTGTTGAATTC
>Ga0172379_10011123_pt1 | contig 10787 bp, 7 predicted proteins | sample GrowelOW334metaG_FD_119756 | JGI IMG/M metagenome (GOLD analysis project Ga0172379, IMG submission 119756) | Groundwater microbial communities from an aquifer near a municipal landfill in Southern Ontario, Canada - Groundwater well OW334 metaG | ecosystem: Environmental > Aquatic > Deep... | reverse complement strand
TTGAGTAATTAAATAACGAGTCGCAACGACTCCGCTTCTTCACCACTTCACTACTTAAATACTTTATTATGAGAAAAAAAATTATTGCCGGAAACTGGAAAATGAACAACGATGTTGCTCAAACCGTTGATCTGATCAAAGGAATTACCTCTACACTGAAAACCGCGGATGCCACAGTCATTGTCTGTCCGCCGTACACATCGCTTGGTGTCGCCCAGCAATTATTGAAAGGTTCGTCGGTAAAGCTCGGCGCACAGGATGTATCGCTTCATGACAACGGCGCCTATACGGGAGAAATATCGCTGGCAATGTTGAAATCGGTTGGATGCGACTATGTGATCGTCGGCCATTCCGAACGGCGGCAATATCACCAAGAGACAAACGAGATCGTCAATAAAAAAGCAAAAAAGGTATTGGACGGCGGTTTGCTTCCCATCATCTGCATCGGTGAAACACTGGATGAACGGGAAAAAGGGATCACCGACCAGGTGCTTACCGCACAGACTAAGGGTGTTCTTGCAAACCTGTCTGCTCCAGAGGTCGAGCGGTCGATCATTGCCTACGAACCGGTCTGGGCAATCGGGACAGGAAAAACTGCTACCAAAGAACAGGCAGAGGAAGCTCATCAGCTGATTCGCAAGGTTGTTTCACAACTGTATTCATGGGCTACCGCGGAGAAAGTGGTAATCCAGTACGGCGGCAGCGTGAAACCGGATAATGCAAAAGAATTACTCTCCCAGCCGGATATTGACGGAGCACTTGTCGGCGGAGCCTGCCTAAAGGCAGATTCCTTTGCATCCATCGTCAATGCCGGTTAATCCGATCCTGTGAGACATCGGTAGAAAAGAATTTAAGGTCGATCGAAAACAATCCCGTTTCGGCGATATGTCGAACCACAGGTAATTCAAATATTCCTTTCCCCAGTGCAAATTAAAAAAGACAATCTCTATTTTTTGACATTATTGTCCTTGATAATAATTGTCATGTCGGTAAGCTATCTCACGATTGACAATCTTTTTGAGGTCAGTAAAGAAAACCTGCTGGCGAATCAACTGGAGTCCAGCAAGCGCGAGTCAAAAGAGATCGCCCGCCTGCTCGAAACGCAAATACAAAACGGTCTTCGTGACGAGATCGTGATCAGGAATCTCCAATCATCGATTGAGAATACCGAATTGCACAAAGGCTTTATTTGCATGTATGATACTTTTGGCATCGAGTTGTGTCACCCGGATACGAATCGTATCGGACAGCGTGTCGACGAGACGACGGTCGTGCAATCGTTGGCGGGAGAGAGGGAGCAAAAATTCCGGGATCTTATTACCAGCGGTAAAACGGGAGGAGGGGTGCGGTTGCTCGGCGAGGATGCGGTTGCGTCCGAAATCATTTACGTGCATCCGGTTCCATCACGGCCGTGGATGGTTGCTGCCCACGCCAATACTGCTGTATTGAAAAGCCAATTGAAATCGTTGAAGAACCGATTCCTTGTTTTGCAATTGGCCGGCGGACTGATCGTCGTTCTTCTTTCATTTTTTACGACTCGGTGGTTTTCCAGCCGGTATGAAAATCAGATAGAGATTGAAAAGGAAAACCTGACGAAGGAAATGGTAAGTATGGCGTCACTTAATGCTGAGTTGACACGGCAACGGCAGCAATTGTCGGTTTTGGACTTCGGTCAGGAGTTGAAAGAAAGACAGAGAATCGTCACGTACTGGCGCGATCAAATTATCCCGGTGTCCGTCGATACTATTTCCTTCTTTTACACCGACGGAACATCGATCAGTATTTACTGCACCGATAATAAGGTTTTTCAGTCGAATACCAGTTTGGACGATATTCATGCGCAATTGAACAAAAAAGTTTTCTTCCGGGCAAACCGGCAATACATCGTCTCGATGCGTGCGATCGATAAGATTTTTCGCTACGGCAACAGCCAGGTAAAACTGGAAACGGTTCCGCCGGCACCCGAAGAAATTATTATCAGCAAAAACAGGGTGGCAGAGTTCAAAGAGTGGCTGAACAGTTGATTGTGGTCTGCCCGGATTGCGGTAACCGGATCAGCTGCTTCCGGCGTGCGGGAGGTCAAAGCTAATTGTTTGGCGCACCCTGATCAATCCATCGGGAAATTATTCCGATGGTTTTTTCATCCAGCGGCTTCATTCCCCGCGGCATACGCTTTCCAAACCCCGCGGTACCTCGAAGTTTCATGATGAGTACGCTTTTGTCGCTTTTTCCCTTAACGACGACGGGACCATGATCGCTGTCTCCTTTCATCAATTCGGAATATCCGGTCAAAAAAAGGTTGCCAAGACCTTCATCTTCTGCGGCATGACAACCGATGCATTTTTTCGTAAAGGTTGGCATCACATCCTTCCGAAAAGATACCAGGGATTCTTTGTTCTGGGCAAAAACAACGCAGGAATATAGAACTGCGGCCCAAATGATTTTTTTCATAACGATCCTTGATCATAATTCACCCCAACAGGGGCTATTTCTAAAAAGTAATCTTGTATTTATTTCACTGACGCTTCGATTCTGTCCCGGCAGTCATGTCCCAAGGGGATGGCGTTGCCGCTAAGCGAGTCCAATGTATCGGACGAGTCGAAGTATTATCGGGATGTCGCTCTCTACGAGCCGCAGGCAGTGCAATTATTTTTAAATACAATATGAATTATTGGAGATGGCAATAACTTTTTTTGTGCGAAACTTGATACAATGTGCGGTTCACACAAAATGCAAACCGCACGTGATGATTCTATTTGAGCAATGTCATTTTTTGCGTTTTAAGGAAACCTTCCGAATGAATCCGATATAGATATACGCCAGAACTGATCGATACCCCGGCATCATTCTTTCCATCCCAGGAGACGGAATATGTCCCAACGTTGAGGTTTTCGTTAATCAGTGTCCGAACCAGCTCACCAAGCAGTGTATACACCTCGAGGGTCACATAGCCGTTTTTAGGGATTGCAAAACGGATTGTCGTCTCAGGGTTAAAAGGATTAGGATAATTTTGTTCCATGGAATAATCCGCTGGAACTGACGAATGTCCCTGAGTTTTAACGCTGAGCGGATTTCCAATGTTCGTTTTCGCAACGGGCCAAACGCCGGGAGAAGGAAAGCTGACCCCTTTATTGTTGCCGCGGATCATGCTGTCCTGCCCGAAGTAATAGAGCGGCCATCCCTTATAGGTGAGTTGTCTGTGTCCGAACACGTCGATCGTAGTGAAGAATGAAGTATCGACGACAGAGGGGGCCGCCTGGAATTCTTCTTCATATACGGGCCAAACCCCGTTATTGCTGAAATCGGCTGCCGTGAAATTATTATTATTATACGTATCCTTGGTAAACGTGTAGAGTGTTCTTCCATAGTCGTCAACGAAGTACTGGAAAACTTCCTGTCCGGGTTGGTAGAGAGCGTTGTATTGCACGCTGTTATGTCCCTTGAGTTGGTTATTGACGAGCATGATGGAGTAATTCGGTTTCGCTACGTACCATACATTGTTCACATTCTGACCGTTGGCGTCACCCGGGGAAAGGTCGCCGTAATAGTAATACAATGGCCATCCCTTATAGGTTGTCTGTTTACTGGAATCCGGCCGAATAATTGTCCCGAAGTCGCCGGCATTCAATTCGGCGTCGATATGCAGTGTGTCGACGTGAAACACCGGCCAGATCGTTTCGCACGATCCGGTACAAACGGATGCTCCGAAAGCATCTTTGGTGAAGAAATAAAGTGTCTTGCCGTTTCCGTCGGTTAAAATTTTCCCGTACGGAGGATGATTCGTGACTGTGATATTGGATTGAGACCATGCATTAGCACCGGCGATAGCCATGAGCATCAGCATCACCAGGATTGGGTTGAAGCGTTTCATGTGTTGCCTCCTTGTAAATTGGTTGATGTAAAAAACGGTGATTATTATTGCGTTAATTTTTCTCGAAGTGACAGCCTCCTTTCATGAACGGGCGTATGGGAACAGACAGAGAAGTATGCGCACTTCCCGTATCCTCTATTTATTACTGCCGGCTATGCTGAAGAATGGCAGCCGGCGGCAAACGTAACGCGATTCCTGTTTACGGTATATCGGGATATTCAATTGTGGAAAACAATCGAGCTGTTTTTTGTTCCTCGTCGGCCGTAAGATCGATTCTCTCTCCGCGGGAATTATAACGCAAGTAAAAAAAACGTTTTCCGTCATATTGCACATGATCGGCATAGAGGTATGCACCCGGAATTCTGGCCCCGATCCAAACCGGATCGTCTGTTTGCTTCCAGTGGAGCAGGAGCCAGTTTGAATTTGCTGCGGGGGAGGTCAATCTTGGATGCGAGACCCTTGCGGAGTACGCTATGCTGTCGGCCCAAACTAAAACGGCGTGTCGTTCATCCTCCGTTATCATGGTGCCGACCAATTGTGCGGATCTTATATCAAACGGAAGAACTCCCGCGTAAGCAATTTCCGCCTGGTCGTTCATGTAAGACTTTTGCGAAGACTTCGGATCACCGGAGCAGGAGCCGATGAACAAAGTCGTAAAACTTATTATGAGATATTTCATATGTTCCATCTTTCTGCAGTATGCGAGAGCGTTGTTATGGTGTAACACGGAACGGCATTGTGAATGTAAAATCGGTTTTGCGTACCGGGGAATGGCAGCTGATGCATTGGTTATCAAACGTCTTTGTCTTTCCGAATGGCTTTAAATCTTTTCCCAGCCACCGGGCCCATCCCCAGCCTTTTGTGGAGGCATATTTTTTGCTGTCTTTAATCATAAACTCCACATGAATGAACTTCCCCGGCAGCGCATTGCCAGACTCATCGGCCGCTCGTTCCCAGACCCCTTTTGCGAGAATGGCACCGTCCGGATAGGGAATGTTCTTTCCTTGATCAATGGCTCGTGCAGCAGTTTCATTGGCATATATTATTCTTATCGAATTATGGTCGAACCGTTCGGAAGTACTGATAACGCGCCAGTTCTTATAGTCGGGAATAAACTCGATTCCGTTCGGTGCGTTGGTAGCCTTAACCTTTCCGGATTCATTGTTTTTTTGATCTTGAGTGATATGTTTTCGGGTGCTATCGTATGGAACTCCTGTATCGAGCGACAGAATATACTTTTCCAAAAGAGCAATCTTTCCCGGAGTGAGTTCTGCCCGTGGGTGCAGAAGTACATATTCATGTATTGGCATAGTACCAAAAGTCTTTACGGTATTGAGCGCATCAAAGAGGAGAATTCGCCGTTGGTTTTGATTCACACTGTCCCAATGTGAGAAATTGAGGAAGGACCTTCCCTTTATTACATGCTCTCGCACCAGAGTATAGGCAGGGTTTATCTGGTCAAACCATTTCAATTGAGTTTCATTGGAATGACAATCGTAACAGCTTTCCCTAAGAATCTGTTTAATTTCTTTAGGACCATCAAAATCCTTTGTCACGGGAGGCATCGGGATCTCCGGCCGGTAAAACTGAAGAAGTGCGAAAACCGAAATTCCAATGCCCAATATGATTTTTACTTTTTTCATCATTGTGAACACTCACGTATTCTTGTTTTTGTTAAAAATTATACACAAAGATAATGACGGACCCCGCCGTGACCAATAAAACTCCGCTGAAAGGGAAAAAATTGAGTATGAAAGGGAAAAAATGAATCTGAAAATTTTCATTTTTGAGTGAGTTTTGGAAGGAAGGTGGAGAATGACGAACTTGATTCAATCGGTAGTCTAAAACCGGTTTGTCACTTTTATTGATGGTTGTTCACGTTTTCATTTATTTCCTTCAAAAATAACCTTGATTTGGCTTTAATCGATTTTTTCCTTGGTTTCAGGGCTGTCGTACATTATATTAGTGGTGTTTTTTGGTTTAGAAAGTGTATAATTTCGCTGAAAACAGCACTTTGCCACAATTCGAGCAACTCATTGGAAAAATCGCTCTTTCGTTTATTGTATTATTGCTTTTTTTTAGCTCTTTTTCCTATCTCCTTGTTTTCTCAGCAATTATTCTACGAAAACGGCAGTCCCTCCCATCCCGGAGTCTTGGGATATGAATCTCCAACCCGCACAATAATAGACCTTGCCGGCCAATGGCAATATTCCCTGGATAACGGTACTTCCTGGAAAAATGTTTCTCTTCCTGCTGCTGCTGATTATGAAGGGAAAATCGTCTATCGCCGAAAATTTGTTGTCGGGGCCGATACGGTTGGAAGAAGTACTTTTACATTCGTTTCGTACGGAATAAATTATAAGGCGGACGTCTATGTAAATGAAACGTTTATCGGGAAACATGAAGGTGGATATACTTCATTTTCATTCTCCATTCCCGAAGATGTCGTGCAGGTCGGTGTTGAGAATGTTATCCGGGTTGTGGTTGACAATACGCTGAACTACCGTACAACATTTCCGGTGCGCCAGCAGATTACCGGTATGAAGAACTACAACGGAATTGTCCGGGATGTGTTCATCGTGGCCTCTCCAAAAATCTGGATCGAGCATGCCGATGTCTCCATCGAAAGCATCGAACCGAAATCAGTAAAATTATCCGTGCAGGCTGGACTTGCGGCAAAACAGTTCCTCTCCGACATTCAATTCAAAGATAAACAATTTCAAATTTCCGCAGAAGCGATCGAGAATTCAACCGGCATCGTTGTCGGAAAGTCAATTCCCGTTCCGGTCTCACCGGAAGAAATGAAAAATTCATCCGTTCAAAGTTCGGTTGCCATTGCCAACGCAAAGTTGTGGTCGCCGGAATCCCCCGAATTGTACACCGTCAAAATACAGATCCAGACAGTTGATGGAAAAAATAGTTCGGTGATCGATGAGACCTCCGTCACCACCGGGATACGGACGATCACAAAGGATAAGAATTCAATATTGTTCAATGCGGCGCCGGTGAATTTAAAAGGGGTCGTGTGGATCGAAGATACGGAAAAGGCCGGCAGCGCCGTTCCGTATGAAAAAATGGAGAGGGATGTCGCTCTTATAAAAAATCTCGGAGCCAATGCTGTCCGGATCGGTTTTCATCCTGCCCATCCGTTCTTTATTCAATTATGTGATCGGTACGGACTGCTGGTGCTGGAAGAGATTCCCAACATTGAAATTCCCTCCAAGATCTTGAACGATGAGAATTACCGGTCGCTTGCCGGAGAGTACCTTTCGTCGATGATCACCAGAGACAAACACCATCCTTCGGTCATCGCGTGGGGATTGGGAAGCGGCTCGTCGACGGACGGGGAAATTGACAACAGCGTACAACTTCAGCTTCACCGGACGGCGAAATCGCTTGACGGACGGCTGACGTATTCGGTGTTCAATGTTGATAATGCCGGCGTTTCAACGGTTACCGATCTTGCCGCCATCGATCTGGGATCGCACGATGTTAAAACATTCCGCTCGCTGCTGCAATCGTGGAAAGATTTCCATCCCAATCAGCCGGTCTTTGTCGGGGGATATCGAAAACTAGCGGAGGAAGATAACCGGAACGGGTACAGCGATCCGATGTCGCAGGAAGCGCAAGCCCGAGCACTGCTGCAGCGGTACACGATCATCAAGGAACTTTCTCCGTCCGGCGGCTTTATCTCGACATTCAATGATTATCGGAGTGACCGGCCCGTGCTCGTCGTGAACCCTTCGTCGATGAACATACACACTTCCGGCATTGTTGAATTGAACAGGGAGAAGAAGGTCGCGTACGATGTGGTGCGGTCAATGTATCTCGGAGAAAAGATCTCCGCCCTTCCCGTCGGTTCTTACGTTGCCCCGTCGCCGTATGCCTATGTGGTCATCGGCCTTGCATTATTGGTCATCGTGGCGTGGCTGATCAACAGCAACCGGCGGTACCGTGAAAGCACCCGGAGGGCAATTTTCAATTCATATAATTTTTTTGCGGATATCCGCGATCAATTCACATTGCCGCTGTTCCATACGACGGTGACCGCGGCGATCATTGCAGCCACATTTTCGGTTGTACTCTCCAGCCTTCTGTATTATTTCCGCATGAGCGTTGTGCTGGATTACGTTCTTTCTTATTTTTTTCCTGATGCCGTCAAAAAAATGATTATAACGATGGCGTGGGACCCGGTAGTCTGCATCGCCGTTTTTACCGGTATGATGTTCCTGTGGTTCTTCGTGTTAACGATCCTCATTCAGTTGTTTTCTCTCTCAGCAAAAGTAAAAATCCGTTTTTTCCATTCCTATTCCGTTGCAGTGTGGACCGCTCTCCCGTGGGCATTTTTCATTCCGGTGGCGATGATTCTGTTCAGAGTGCTGCAAAGCGAACCGTATATTCCGTGGATCGTGATGCTCATTCTCCTGATGAGCCTGTGGGTGTTCCTCAGAACGCTCAAAGGAATATCGGTGATCTACCATGTGTATGTGCCGAAGATGTACATTGCCGGTTTTGTGCTGCTCTTCGCCGTCATCGGCGGACTGTATGTGTACTGGAATTACACCCAATCGCTGTCGGCGTATTCCGAATTCTTTGTAACGTCATTTCTTCCATCTGTTCATTGATGTCTAAACCATGTATCTCTCAAAACTAGAAGTTGTCGGTTTTAAATCGTTTGCCAATAAAGTGAACCTGTCGTTCGACTCGGGGATCACCGCTATTGTCGGACCGAACGGATGCGGTAAAACGAACGTTGTCGATGCGATCCGGTGGGCTCTCGGCGAACAGAAACCGAGCCGGCTGCGGAGCGACAAGATGGAAGATGTGATCTTCAACGGAACGAAGAATCGAAAGCCGGTGGGCATGGCGGATGTTTCGTTGACGATCGAGAATACGAAAGGAATTCTTCCTTCCGAATACAAGGAAGTGGTGATCACCCGCCGCGTCTACCGTTCGGGAGAATCGGAATACTACCTCAACAAAACGCTCTGCCGGTTAAAAGATATCAAAGATCTGTTTATGGATACCGGAATGGGATCGGATGCCTATTCCGTCATCGAATTGAAAATGATCGAAACAATTCTGAGCGATAAGGCGGATGAGCGCCGCCGGTTATTCGAAGAAGCTGCAGGGGTAACGAAGTACAAAGTCCGGCGAAAAGAGACCTTTACAAAACTGGCGAACGTCCAGCAGGATCTGAACCGGGTCAACGACATCGTAAAAGAAGTTCAGAAAGCGGTGAATTCGCTCGAACGACAGGCAAATAAAGCGGAACAGTTCAACGTGCTGTCGCAGGAACTGCGTGTCAAAGAGATTGTGCTGCTGGAACGGGAATATTCCGAGATCATCCTCTCCATCGAACCGCTGCGTGAAAAGCTCGTCACGGCCGTCGATGAAAAAAAGAAGATCACCGACTCATTGACGTCGGAAGAGACCCTGCTCGACGATCTCCGGGATGAATTAAACGAATTGGAAGAACGTTTGAATGACGTTCAGATCGAACTGAACGAACATCAGCAGAAGATCAATTTGTCGCAGCAGGCAAGGGTGAAGGCGAATGAACGGAACATCTCGCTGAATGAAGCGATCGAACGCTATGAAAAAGAGAAGGTCGAACTGCGCGAGCAGCTGGCCGAGCTGGAACATCGGACCGGCGAACTGAAGAAAACGATCGAAGAGATCCATCTCCGCGTTCAGGATGCGACGGCGGCATACAGCAATAAAAAGGAAGAACTTGATGCGTTTACCGTTCAACTCGACGATAAGAAAACCGAAGTAAAAGCGAAGCAGGAAGAAGTGATCGCGCTGCTCCATCAGATTTCGTCGAACCGGAATGATTACGAGCGGACGAAAGCTCGGCTTGAAAATATCAACGGACGGCTGGAATATTCGGGTGAAGAAACAGGCGCGTATCGGGACGATATCAATAAGAATCGATCCCTCGTTGCCGAACTGACCGCGCAGGATAAAGATTTGCGACGTCACCATGCCGAAGCTGAGATCCGCGCGCTCGACGCAGAAAAATCGAAGACACAGATTCAATCCGAAATTGAAACGCTTCGCAATGAGGAATTTCAGGTACGCTCCACTATCGACCGGCGCCGCTCCCGTCTTGAATTCCTGAAAGGCCTCGTGGAGAGTCACGAAGGGTTCTCGGAAGGGGCGAAATATTTATTGGCCAACGATCAGTGGAAGGACGTTCTGCTGAATACCGTCGCCGATGCGATGACAACTGATGCCCGGTACCGCATCGCCGTCGAATCAGCGGTCGGCGAATTCACCAATTACATTATCGTGAATTCGATCGACGAAGCGCACCGGGGTGTTGAACTATTGAAGAACAGCAACCACGGAAGAGCGACATTTATCTGCCTCGAGCTCATTCCGGCCGTCGATCCGCAGCACGAGGTCCTTCCGGCAGCGGGAGTGATCGGATGGGCGAGAAGCGTTATCACGTGCGATAAAACGTTCTCGGCATTGTGCGATTTTCTTTTCGACAACACGGTTATTGTCGAAGATATACAGACCGCGAAAAAATTGGTCAAAAAGAATCCTTTGTACCGGTGCGTGACACTGGACGGAGAATTGGTGACGGGAAACGGAGTGCTCCGCGGCGGCAGCAATCGTAACGAGGACGGCGGCATCATCGGGAAGAAACAGCAGATCGATGAACTGAACCGGGAACTTGCGGAACTCGAAGCACGCAGCGGAACGCTTCGGAAGGAGATCGAAGAGAAGGAAAAGGATTTTGGGTCGCGGAATGTGAAATCGTTGTTCGACGATGCTAAGAAGATCGAACAGCAGATGACCGCGGTTGAAATGCGGATCGCCCAGGTGACGTACGAAATGAAGAGGATGGAAGAGAATGTGCAGCGCAACGACGCCGATGCGGCGCGTTTGCTCGAAGAGGCGTCGG
>Ga0172379_10011122_pt1 | contig 10787 bp, 9 predicted proteins | sample GrowelOW334metaG_FD_119756 | JGI IMG/M metagenome (GOLD analysis project Ga0172379, IMG submission 119756) | Groundwater microbial communities from an aquifer near a municipal landfill in Southern Ontario, Canada - Groundwater well OW334 metaG | ecosystem: Environmental > Aquatic > Deep... | reverse complement strand
TTCCCAGCGCACCAGCAACTTTCCACAATTCCGGAGGATACAGAGAAGCTTGGGAATAAAATGTTGAATCAGTGTATGAGATCAATCTTTTCACCGGGTCATTTCCACATTGTTCGACACTTGTATTCCAACCTGTCTCTCCCAGAGCGGATGTGCGAAACTGATGTGCCGACTCGATTTCTGAAAAGATCGCGACGGAAAGCCTCACAATATTTTCCTGCAATATGAATTCGCTGTTATGAGACTGGAAATAGGAAGTAATTTCGTTTTGACGAATGGAACTTTCGGCGATCGAATACACTTCTTTTTCCAATAAATCGGCAATTGCCAATTGTTTCAATGCATCCTGCACTTTGCTACGGATCTGTTCTGTTTCATCGTACCCGTGCTGCTGTGCTTCCTGAAACAACAGTTCGCCGATCACCCAGCGGTTTGCGTATTGCTGAATCTCGCTTGGCGACAGCGGCATTGAAGGGTTAGAGTTGGCACGGACAGATTCTATCGTCAACACTTTCTCGTTCACACGAGCGATGACTGTGCCGTTGTCCTCGGTTTGTGTGCATCCGGGAGCGTAACAGAGCAGGAAGAATAAAAAGAAAAGAGGAAAGCGGATATCGCTTTCCTCTTGTGTTCGTATACTAGGCATTAATGTTTTTCTGATGCCGCCGGCTGTTTCGAAAATGTCTTCCCGACCGATTCGGCGTTAATGACGACGGGATATTTTTTCTTCAGCAATTCATACCATTCGTCGCTCAAGCGTTTTGTTTCGAACTCCTGGAAGGCACCGGAAACTTCAGACTGGGCTTCCTCAAATGTTTTTTCCCGTGCCGCATCCTTCTTATGCACTTTTGTGATGGAGAAACCGCCTTCAAATGGGAAGTAGCTTGTTGTATCGATTTCGTATTGCGTCCAAGCACGTTTTGTTAAATCATTCGTCGATACCGGCTGGAACCCAAGCATACCGCGGCTTTCCAGGGTTGTACCGCGGGTGTTAAAGCGAGCGGCGGCGGAATCGAAGGAAATCGGCGCAATAACACTTTTCAGAGTGTCGAATACGATTTTTTTCCCCTTACCTTTTTTCGCAACAAGCGAATCAACGGTATATCCAATCAAGGAACGCTGCACCAATTTAGCCACACTGTCGGTTGGTACGAAAATCTCCTGCGCGCTTACACGATCCGGCCAGGTGTATTTTGACTTATACTGCGCGTGATACAAACGCAAGGTTGAATCGTTTGGCTGTACTTTGTTCCATACCTGTTCTTGTTCTGCTTTGAAGAGGAGGATTCCTTCTTCATACTCTTTCATTGTTTTGCCGAAATCGGGGAATTTGCTCTGCAGCTGCTGTGCATGATACTCGGTGATGAGCGAAGTGCCGATTTTGCCGACAATGGCCGGCACGGAGTTCGGCGAGGAGAACGCCAGATTATTTAATTCCGGATTGGTTTTTGCCAGCCGGATCACAGAATCGATCGTAACGTTTTTCCCGCCGTACGTGAAGAGTACCGTATTGCGCACTGCGGGTGTCAATGTGCTGTCCCAAGTTGCATCGTTGGTAGATTTGGATGTGTCGACAGATGATGCAAAAAGTATTACGCTCTGTGCGATTTGTGAAAAATTATATTCCTTTTTAATTTTTTCGATCATTTTACTCTGATCGTACTGAAAGCGGTAGTTTTGATATTCCGATTTCAATTGTGGTTCCATTTGAATAAAGGAAGAAATTCCTTTCGACGAATGGCGTTTTACCAAATGGAGACCGAACTGTGTGCGGATAATTGGTGAGATAGCGCTGTCCTTCATGGAAAAAATCAGATCGTCGAATTCCCGCACCGTTCTGCCGCGATCGATGAAGCCGAGATCTCCACCGCGGCCTCCGCTGTACGTATCATCCGAAATCATACGTGCTACTGTCTCGAAATCTGTTCCGGCAAGAATGGAATCTCGATAGCTTGATAATTCTTTCATTGCTGCGACGGAATCTTCCGGTGTGGAATTCGGATTCAACCGTTTCATAATGTGGCTGACATGAACCGGTCCCTGATTCGGGAGGATATCGGTCACTTTAATAATATGATAGCCAAACTGCGTGCGAACTGGATATTTCGAAACTTCTCCTTTGCGCAGACCATAAACGGCATCTTCAAATTCCGGAACCATAGATCCGGCACTGAAGTAATATAAATCACCCTTATTGTATTGAACTGAAGGATCGATAGAGTTGTGCAGCGCAAGAGTTTCAAACGGGATTCCGAGCATCATTGAATCGATGATCTTTTTTGCATAATTAAAATTCATGAGAGTATCTTCGGGATTGTCGGATCCAGTTCCAACAAGAATATGGCTTGCACGGATCTCTTGTTGTTTTCGTTGATACAACTTTTCGAGTGCCGGTTTTGTGATTTCCTTTTCCAGCATGTATGAAACGGCCAGATTTTTTCGGTAATCATTTAATTCATTCTGCAATTCTTTGTCTTTATCGTATCCAAAGGCATACGCTTCTTTTACTTTCAAACGAAATTTGACATAGAGATCTAAGAACTTCTGTCGGTCTTCAATTGAAGTTTTGGAAGCGACGTCCCAACCGCCGTTATTTTTTGCATACACTTGTTCGAATTCTTCAAGCGAGATCTTCTCTCCGGCAATATCTGCAACGTATGATCCGCCGCAGCCAGTAATTCCCGCAAAAAATGCGAAAACGAAAGTAGTTTTCATTAACGTTTTCAATTGCATACGAATATAACTCCTCAACATTGAATGGTGAAATAGTAGAGTGACAAAAATCGTTGTAAGTATATAAAAATAATGAAATTAGGGGAGACAAGCAATATTTTCGACACTTCGGTAGTATTCTGTTCTCTCGGGTTGGACGGATACCAAAATACTATTGTTCCGATATGGTTTTTCGCAATCAACTTCTCTATTTTCTGCTATGGACTTTTACGGATCGTTTATTTGCTCATTTTGCGGCGAGGACAACGATATTTTTATTGAGCCGGAAGCGGGGGAAGTGCAGAGGTTAACGGAGGACTGTTCCATCTGCTGCCGTCCCAATGTACTGCATATTCGTATCGTCAACCAAAAGATCATTATCGAATCAGAATTTGAAGGATAACGCATGACACCGCTACAATTCCAAGATTATGCCGCACACCAACTGGCCCCGACTGAACCGCTTTTTTTATTGGTGCCTCCGAACCAAAAAGACTGGAAACCGACGGACGAATCGTTTACCGTTGGACAATTGATGTACCACATGGCGTACGCGTTACGGTTTAATGCAAACGGTATCGCAAAGAATGAATGGGCACTTCCTTCGCTCCGCCATGTTTTTGTCACAAATCGGCGGACTCCGAGTGCAACGGTTCAGGAATGTGTTGATCTCTACCGGGAAAATTCAAAATATTTTCTGGATATTTTTCCGTCAATGAGCGATGAGGAATTTCAAACAGGCGAATTGGATACGCTGCAGCTTGGCCGTGCACCGAAATGGAAGATGTCCCTCTTCGCATTAGAACATCACCTGAATCATAAAGCGGAGCTGTTCATGTATTTGAAGCTGATGGGGATCAAAGTAACGTCCAGAGAATTATATGGAAATATAGGATCGTAAGGAGTATTATAAAAAAGTTGAAAGACCGTCTTTTTGTGTTAATGGATACCAGGATCATAAACTCAATTTGGGATCCTTTCGTTTTACGCAATGGTCATTCTTTATCGCATGTTCATTTGATTGTCAGACTGTTTTTTTCAATGCCAGCTGGGCGAACCAGAATGAAATGAAAAGGAACGCAGTGAATCCAAATGTTTCCGCTGCAATCGCTGCGCTGCTGCCGATGCCGACGGTCAAATAGCGAAGAACATCCGTGTGCCATGTGAGCGGATTGGCATACGAAATATACCTCAGCCAGTCTGGCACCGCATCTAACGGATAAAACATACTGCTGACGAACATCAGGACAAAGTATGCAACGTTAATCACGGTGTTAAACGTATCGTTTCTTTTTATCCGAAAGGCAACGATGGAGAGTGCAAAGAACCAGCCGGCGATTCCCGCCATCACTACAATTACTGTAAGAGGAAGCAGCATCACATTAACAGGGATGCCGAGAATAACCACCGCCGCGGTAAGTGTTAATGCTGTTTGTGCCAGCGACATCACGCATTGAAAGACCATTTTCCCGAGCAGAAATTCTCCCCGGGTCATCGGATACGTCAAAAATTCATAGAAGATACCATTGTCGCGGTCCACAAAAAAACCGTATGCCTGATTGATTGCACTGCCGAAGCAAGACATCGAAAGTACACCCGCCAGGAAAAAATCATTATACGCTACCGACGCACCGTTGGAGATGACACCGAGTCCGACCGCTTTGTTAAATCCGACGCCAAACATCAACAAATATAACAGTGGCACCGCCATATCGAAAAACAGCCAGGTGAGACTTGTTAAACGGATTAATGCATCGCGGTAGACGACGGCCAGTACATTTTTCATCTGTCACCTGTTGTTGATTTTCCGTCGATCAATTCTACAAATACATCTTCCAATGAGGCGGTGGATATCTCAAAATGTTTTAATGCCCCGGTGGACTGCGCAAGGGAGAGAATGTTCAACGCTAGTCCGTGTTCTCGCACTGTTACGCTTACTTCATTATTGACAATATCAATTTTTACCGGCGCAAATTTTTGAATCAGCTCTTCCAATTCTTTCCCCATCTCGTTAAATTTCAGCGATAAGTAGAACAGTTGCAATCCCATTTTTTTTACTTCGTCTGTCGTGCCGCCGGCGACGATCTTGCCGTGATTGATAATCGCAATTGCGTTGCACAATTCTTCCGCCTCTTCAAGCGTGTGTGTTGTCAGTATAATGGTTCTTCCTCGTTGTGCCTCTTCGCGGATCGCCGCAACGGTAGCGCGTTTGTTGAACGTATCCATTCCTGTCGTCGCTTCGTCCAAAAAAACAACCGGTTTGTCCACCAGGAATATTTTTGCCACCTGCACGCGCCGTTTTATTCCACCGCTCAGATCGATCGGTTTTTGATTCATCACTTCCCGCAAATCGAACAATTCAATTACTCGTCCCATCTTGGCTTCGATTTGGGAAGAGGTCATTCCGTGGAATTTGCCGAACGTCAGAAAATTATGCCGGACAGTGAGAAAGACTTCTACCGAATTCTCTTGCAGCACAACGCACAGATTTTTCCGCACATCGAGCGGCTGTCGGACAACGTCATATCCGTTGATTAACATGGTGCCGGAGGTGGGAGGAATCAGCGTGGTCAGGACTTTAATGGTGGTCGATTTTCCGGCGCCGTTCGGACCGAGTAAACCGAAAATCGATCCCCGCTCCACACTGAACGAAATATCGTCCACTGCGCGTAGCAGTGTTCCGTCCGTCCGACGGTATTCTTTTACTAGATTTTGAACGTCGATAGCTTTCATTCTCGTTAATGGTGCTCTGCCGATAAGAGCAGATCGGTCAATTGTTTAATAATGTATGCGGTTGCTCCCCAGACAGGCTCTTTCCACACGTCGTAAAAATACACCCTTCGCTGCACTCCTTTTAATTCTCTGTCTTCTAAACGGCGCAACGATGGATCGAAAAATTTTTCGAAAGGAACGAATAGTACTTCCGCTACTTCGGCCGCATTTGTCCGCAATTTCGGCAGAGTGTTGATGTAACCAACAACCGGCGTTACGATAAATCCGCTGGGAATGTGGATGTCGTCCAGCGTTCCCAGAATTGTAATCTGCGAACGGGAGATGCCGATCTCTTCTTCCAGTTCCCGTAGCGCCGTTGCTGTGTTCGACTCGTCTTCATCATCCACCATGCCTCCGGGAAACGAGATCTGTCCTTTGTGATGTTCCACGGAATCCGCGCGCTTTGTCAATAAAAGATGCAAATGATTTCCCTTATTGACAAGTGTTACCATCACGCATGCTTTCCGATTTTCGTTCTGTGCCAACGCTACGGGCAAGTGACCGGCAAGTGTTTCAACGATATGTTGGATGGTAATGACAGACATTAGAATCTGCTTGAGTCTCTTCCGAAAATAATAGCTTTTATTAAATAGAACACGACAAGCTCTTTATTTTTCCAACTGACCAGTTTCGTCAAATAAGCGGAACACCAGAAAATCCAGGCGGAGAATCACCGACCTTTCACCTGTGACAGATCAGCCAACGCACGATTGCTGCCGATGCATGTCAGCATTCCCCGATGATGATAAATAAACGGTTCGATCTTTTTCTTCTTTGTCCGTACATTTAACGATCGCGCGAGAAAATTTACTTCCTGTTGTGCCATCTGCGATGTGGCTGGCAGAACTTTCCCTTCGATCGTTGCACAACCTAATTGAATAAATAGAATGTGATATGTTCTTTTGCGTTACGGATCGGTTCCTTTGAGAGTGCTTAAGGAAGCAAAACCGCTTTCCAGAATGATTAATTTTTGTTTGTTGTTTATCATCGACATCCCCATGTGTAAATAAGTATAAATCCCTCTTAAAATAGCGAATTTTTGCTTGATTGGACAAGTGTGACCCGTGTTACTGCTCACACAATCCCTTAAACCGCATCGTTTATTAACTTGTCAAAGGGTTGGAATTTGTTCATTTTCAGATAAAGGAGAACAACGATGTATTCCAAATACCTTCAACGTATTGTCATCTTCACATTTGTTCTTTCTACAGTTCTTTTTGCACAGCCGCGAATGGGAGAACGTGGAGGAAGAGAAGATGTGCAGATCAAACGGATGAAAGAAAAGGTTGGATTATCGGATGATCAAACAGCAAAAATTAAAGAGATTTTGATGAAAGCACACGAAGAAGCGCGGAAAGCGTTTAACATCGACGATAGCGACCGGAAAGCGCGGCGCGAAGCGATGATGAAGCAAATGGAAAAATCGGATGGAGAAATTATTCAATTGCTCACGAAAGAGCAAAAAATAAAATACGAGGAATTTAAAAAAGAACGTGAAAAGGAAATGAAAAAGAAGAGAAGAGAACGAGAATAATTAACCTCCGCCGATGTGCGACAACGAAACACTTTTTTCAAAATATTACGATGTGAAACAAACGAATGAGGGAACGACAATCATCTCATTCATACACAACTCAAAGGAGTACCAATGAAATCCACAAAATACATTTTCTCTGTTTTGGTCATTGCCGGATTAACGTTGATCGGCTGCGATAAGAGCACCGAAGCAACGACGGACAACAGCATTCTACTTGAAGATGCGGCGGAATCAATATCTGCAGCTATGGGTGATGCCAGCGGCGGCGCGACCGAGACATTTGCCGATGTTACGATTGCAAGTGGCGGTGGATCGATGGAAACAGCTGCACCGGTGATGGATGGTGCAGACCGTGTCAACGCTGGAACACCGGTATATGATTCGTTGACCGGTTGGTGGTTTGTTTCTGTGAACCGGTCACGAGGCAACGGCATGATGCAACGCACCATTACTCGGGAGTACCGATATCAATATCAAAAGAACAACGAAGTGCGCAAAGAATACATTACCAATGGTGACACTGCCACAACGCTTAAATTTCAAATCGTCAGCGGCACCGGTACATTCAGCGGGCCGAGGATGACGCATGCGCTGACGACACTAAAAGGCGCATGGACATCCAGCAACATTCACAAAGATACGGTGACGATTACGCTGGACAGCAACTACGTCCGTGCCGGCACCGATACGATCCGAACGCGTCAATTAACCCGTACACATACTGGCACCATGACGATCACTGCAATGAATGTGCGAACGCTCAACTATCGTCCTTCACTGAGCAGCTCGTGGAGAACCAATTTTTCCAATTCCATCAGCGGAACACTCAGCGGACGGTATACTGCAACAATCACGTTTGAGAAGGGCGAATTGTATAAAGAACGTTCTGTTGACCGTGAATTCACTATTACTGTCGGCGGCGGAACCGGATCGCTGAATCTGGGTGGCAATAACGGCAGATTTTCCATTGATATGTTGAATGGACAGAGAAAGCCATAACGTATAAAAAAATTCAACACAATGAAGGGCAAGCAATTGTGCATGCCCTTCTTTATTTTGCATCATGAGAATGTTCGTTCTATTATTTGCCATCGCTGTTTCTGCGGGTGCGCAGACTCTTCAACTTCCGGTACGAAATTCTTCCGCACCGACCGGAAGTCAAATCTATCCGGTCCTGTCGCCGTTATCACGGACGGCGAGAGAGGATACGCTATTTCAGCATATCGTTCAGGGCAATGTTCCCGACTTTCTTCGGACAATGGTAAAAGTATCCACCAGTCGGATAATTAATGGAACCAGTTATACACTTCAATATTTCGTCACACCAGATTATTTTGCTGTGGGACACGACACGGATTATTTCTTGATGCCGATGACGCCAATTCTTGCACAAAAGGTGGCCAACTATCTTCAGTGCACATTGCCGACCGCAAAAATGGTAGATCAGATTTATACTACTGCAACTGTGAAACTGCGTCCGCAACCTATACCGTGGGACGATCAGATGGTTAATGTACCGAGATTTAAACAGCATAATGATTCGGTGAAAGCATTACGAACTCCATTGTTGGCTCAATTTCCGCTTGGTTCATTGATTGGAGGAACAAAGAAGGATGTCATCATCGATAAAAAAATATATTCGTGGATCAAAGGAAGCGTGCCGAAACCAGTCGTGATTTACGGCTGGCATCAACTGAACGGAGTGCCGATACAATCAACATACAACGGACATGGTGAATCTTATGTGGATTACAGTCACGGTATCAGGTTGGTGAATAGAATGGCGAAGATCAACGGTGCTGAAATTAGTCTAATCGATATTGTTAAAGATTCGGTTTACTATCCACTAATTTGTGACACGGTATTAATGAAACCGTTTTACGGAAGTCTTACGCAAATTGAAGGACGGCTGAAAAAGAGACTGAAACAGTTTGAACTGCAGCAGAACTTTCCTAATCCGTTTAATCCTTCAACACAAATCACTTTTTCACTCTTACCCCATACATCACCAAATGAGAGTGGGGAAGGCGTAAAGGCAACGCTAAAAATTTATAACGCAGTAGGTCAAGAGATAGCAACATTAGTGGATGGTGAACTGGATGCTGGTACATATTCAGTCCGGTTTGGTGACGACGCACCTTCTCTAGCTTCCGGTGTGTATTTTTATCGATTGCAAACTCCCTCATTCTCGCAAACTCAAAAAATGGTGCTGATCAGATGAAACAATTAAACCTGAGTGCGCTTCTCACAATCATCTTTTTCTCTGCTTGCACTTCGCAATCCTTGCCTCCTTCGGTGAAAATGACGGCGGTTCGTGATCTTGGACTTATTCAGCAGACAGTATTTGTTCCATCAAAATTCAAAGGGAAAATTTCAGATCGTCTTTCATTGTCCGTTCTCTCCGGATATTCCGTGAATGTATTTCATACCGGTAGACTTGTGAAACCAAGGTTTTTTGCCTGGAGTGCGGACAGCGTGCTGCATGTTGCGGATAAAAATGCCGGGACGGTAATTGCAATGCCGGACCGGAACCATGATGGTGTCGCGGATACAGCAATTGTTGTCGCATCAGGGTTTTCCAATTCACACGACCTGAAGTTTTACAACGATGCACTGTATGTGGCGGAAGAGACAAAGGTAACGAAATGTGTCGACGCAGATAGAGATGGAATCTACGAGAAAAAATCGACGTTCATTACAATGGTAACCGGCGGTCAGCAAGGGGGTGGGGGACATGATACGCGCACAATTGTATTTGATCCCGCCAGAAAGAAAATATATCTCTCTATCGGATCGTTCTGCAATGCCTGTCGAGAAGAAGAGAGAGCGATTATTGAAGAATGGAATGATGACGGAACCGGTCGCCGCGTGTTTGCCACAGGATGCCGGAACGCCGTCGGCATGACGCTGCACAACGGACGACTTTGGGCGAATAATAACGGATTCGATTGGCAGGGGGACAATATTCCTCCGGAATGGATTGATGTAGTAAAAGATGGAGGATTTTACGGTTATCCCTACGCGTATGGAGAAGGCGTGTGGGTGGATTTTTCCGTAAACAGTCAGTATCAAGAATTGCTGCCACTAACGGCGAAGGACAGCGCGCGAGTAAAGTCCATGATACAGCCCGCGGCATTGATTCAAGCGCACAGTGCACCGATGGGAATCGATTTTTCTAATCCTTCGTTCCCTTCGTCATTTCGAAACGGTGCATTTGTTGCACTGCGCGGATCGTGGAACCGAAAAGTTGCTACGGGCTTCAAGATTGTTTATCTGGATTTTGATGATGATAAGGATACAACGGCAAATTCCGTTGCGGACGTTGTGAGCGGATTTTTGATTGATCCTGTGTCCAAAAAAGCATGGGGAAGACCGGTCGGTGTAGAGACCGACACACGCGGGAATCTCTATATCAGTGTGGACGATCTGACGGAATGCATATTGATTGTCTCGCCGTCAACAAAATGATCGGGCCGGATGGAAAAAGATAAAAAGCGTTACAATCCTTATGAAAAATATATTGAAGACATACTTGTCCAAAATACATCATACAAGAGAAAAACTTATTCCTTCTTTTCTTGACGGGGTTCCAAAGGAATGCCGTTCACGAATTGACCATTTGGTGGCGGCACAAGAAAAGAAGCACAAGAACCCCTTGCGAAATGTAACGCGCGCGCTGAATCCCGTTCGCACTTGCCCGTAGATGGCAAAAAACGCCATCAAAAGTCCCTTCATGATTTCAGACCCCCCTCTGTATCTCCCCCTT
>Ga0172379_10011121_pt1 | contig 10788 bp, 12 predicted proteins | sample GrowelOW334metaG_FD_119756 | JGI IMG/M metagenome (GOLD analysis project Ga0172379, IMG submission 119756) | Groundwater microbial communities from an aquifer near a municipal landfill in Southern Ontario, Canada - Groundwater well OW334 metaG | ecosystem: Environmental > Aquatic > Deep... | reverse complement strand
TATCTTGGACACGCCGCCCGAAGAGCGTTTTGACGTTATTACCCGAGAAGCCTCGGTTAAACTAGGGGTTCCAATTTCCACTATTTCGATTATAGATGCCAAACGCGAATGGTATAAATCACGCTGCGGTTTGACTGCTCAAGAAGGGGAGCGTGATATTTCTTTCTGCGGGCACGCTATGCAAGCTGAATACATTTTTGTTATAGAGGACACATTGACAGACAATCGTTTCAAGGACAATCCTTACGTGACCGGCGCCCCTTTTATACGTTTTTACGCTGGCGTGGCTCTGCACGACAGAAAAACTAAGTTGCCGGTTGGTGTGTTATGCGTGAAAGACGTTAAGCCACGTAAATTTTCACCCGCTGAAGTCGTTACGCTGATTGAGTTAGCTCGGCAGGCTGAAGATGAATTAAATAAGCCGCGTCTTTAATTTAATTTTTTATGCCTACAACCGAATTAAAAAGAATAGTAGAGTTTATTTTTGAAGTGGGGAGTTTGCGGCGGGTGAAACGCAGTCATTTACAGAATTTAGGCAAGACCGAAGATAGCGTGTTGGATCATAGTTTTCGCGTGGCTATGATAGGCTATTTATTGGCCATAATGGAGGGAGCGGAGGCTGATAAGGTATTAAAAATGTGTTTATTCCACGATTTAGCCGAAGCCAGAACTGGCGACAGGAATTGGACGCATAAAAAGTTTGTGAGAGTCGATTTAACCAAGGCTTGGCGTGAACAATTAAAAAATTTGCCAATTCAAAAAGAAGTCACTAAATTACTGCGCGAATATGAAGCCCGGAAAACCCTAGAATCAAAATTGGCCAAAGAAGCTGATAATTTGGAGCAGACTTTTCAGTTGAAAGAGTATGCCGATCAGGGCAATAAAGAGGCTGAACGTTGGTTACCACACAATATGAAAACACTTAAATTTAAGAGCGGCAAAAGTCTGGCCCAATTGGCTATAAAGAGTGAGGTGCATGATTGGTGGTGGCGTCAGTGGTAATCTACTATTCTCTTATTCGTACGAATAAGAGAATAGATTTATTATGTCGAGTCTTAATGAGTTAAGGCGTCAATTAAAGTTGTTAGCTAGTCCATCTAGAGCTCGGGCCTCTAAGTGGTTTTTTAAGACTGGTCCGGGCGAGTACGGCGAGGGTGATGTGTTTGTGGGCGTGGCGACAGCTGATATGCGAGCCCTGGCAAAACAGTTCAGCACTTTGTCGTATGTGGATATTGCTCGGCTGATGAAATCAAAAATACACGAGGAGCGTCAGGTGGCCCTATTCATACTCGTGCGTCGTTATGAGACTGGGAGTTTAGCCGAGCAGCGACGCGTGTTTGATTTTTATCTGCGGTCGACGTCGCGCATTAACAATTGGGACTTGGTTGATTTGTCAGCGCCCAAAATAGTCGGGCCGCATATTATAGGTAAGTCACGCGCCGTGCTCAATAAATTGGCGCAATCGCAAAATATGTGGGAACGGCGCATAGCTATCTTGGCCACCTTGGCTTTTATTCGCGTGGGTGATTTTACGGATACCTTACGTTTATCCAGATTATTTATAAACGAAAGACACGATCTGATGCATAAAGCCACTGGTTGGATGCTACGCGAAGTAGGCAAGCGCTCGCGCCCGACTTTGGAAAAATTTCTTAAGCGATATTATCAGCGTATGCCGCGTACTATGCTGCGTTATGCCATTGAGAGGTTGCCAGAGCCGCGGCGCCAGGCGTATCTTAAAGGCCTTATTTAGGCTGGTAAATTGGCCATATTAATGTTATAGTATTTACATTATGAAACTTTTTGTCACTGGCGGAGCCGGTTTTATCGGTTCCAATTTCATTCGTCATATACTTGGTAAATATCCCGACTATCAGGTAACAAATTTTGACAAACTGACTTATGCCGGCAACCTGGATAATTTAAGTGATCTAGTTAACGAACCGCGCTACAGTTTTATAAAAGGCGATGTGGCTGATGAGACTAGGGTTAATGAGATTTTGGGCCAGGGCTACGACGCGGTGGTGAACTTTGCAGCTGAGACGCATGTTGATCGCAGTATTCATTCCGGCGCTCGTGACTTTGTGATTACTAATGCCTTAGGCGTGCAGACGCTGCTGGATGCGGTTCGTAAATTTGATATTAAAAAGATGGTGCAGATATCCACCGACGAAGTTTACGGCTCTTTGGAGCTTGATGACCCCAGTCAGTTTACCGAAGACACGCCCTTCCAACCCAACGCGCCTTACGCCGCTGCTAAAGCCGGTGGCGATATGATGTGTCGGGCGGCCTTTAAAACTTACGGCGTGCCGGTGGTAGTGAGCCATTGTTCCAATAATTACGGGCCTTATCAATTCCCCGAGAAGTTAATACCGTTTTTTATATTTAAGGCTTTACGTGACGAAAAGTTGCCTCTTTATGGTGATGGCAAGAACGTGCGTGATTGGCTTTATGTGTTGGATCATTGCGCGGCCATTGATTTGATGTTGCATAAAGGTCAAGCCGGTGAAGTTTATAATATCGGCGGGCACAACGAAAAATCGAATCTTGAAATAGCTAAAATTATTTTACGTGAATTAGGTAAATCAGAGGAGCTGCTCACTTTTGTGGCCGACCGGCCGGGGCATGATCGCCGTTATGCCATTGATCCAGCCAAAATAGAAAGAGAATTGGGCTGGAGTCCAAAATATGATTTTGCCACCGCCATCCCGGAAACTATTCGCTGGTATAAGGAGCACCAAACTTGGGCTAAAAAGCTAGAAACCAGGAAGGCTGAGCTGAATCCGCATATTAAATAGTTTAGTATGGAAAAATTCAGAAAATTCAAATTACCTATTCATGCCGACGATCGGTTTTCCTTGACGCCGCTGGAAGTGGGCGAGTATTTGAATTTTGCCATCAAACGGGTTTATGGCATAACCCAGGCCCATAAACCAACCGGCTCGCATTGTCACAAGATTGAGCAAGAGTGCTTTATTTGTTTTCAAGGCAGCGTCACGGCCGAAATAGATGACGGCACGGGATTAAAAGATGTTTTGCTGGAGGCAGGCGAGGCTATTTACGTGGGGACTTATGTTTGGCATCATTTTAAAGCTTGGACGCCGGGAACAGTACTAGTGGCTTTGTCTTCAACTACTTACAATCCCAAGCGAGAGGATTATATAAATGATTACGAAGAATTTAAACGAGTTTTGTCAGCGGTATAAGTAGTTTCCTGCTTGCCTAAATAAGAAATAGATCAAGAAAATGGAGAAGATAATAAATTAGATTGTTATGTCATTGCGAGAAGTGCAAAAACAAGTAGACGATTGGGTGCAGCAATATAAGGTGCCTTATTGGCCGGTGTTTGAGCAGTTGGCTCGCCTGACGGAAGAAGTGGGCGAGTTGGCGCGGGAATTAAATCATCGTTATGGTTCCAAGCCTAAAAAATCCACAGAGGAGTTGAAGGAGCTGGAGGATGAACTAGGTGACGTTATTTTTACTCTGGCGGCTTTAGCGAATTCGCAGGGCTTGGATTTGGAGGCGGCTTTCAAGCGCGTTATGGCTAAATATTATAGTCGAGATAAGGACCGTTTTGCTAAAAAATAGTTGTATGGACTCTAAACCCAAAGTTCTTATATTAGGGGCCAGGGGTATGTTGGGCACGGATTTGGCCCATGGTTTAGCCCAGCAGACTCAGCTTTTTTTGTGGGACAAGGAGGAGCTTGATATTACTCGTGAGCGTTTAGTAAAAGATAAGATTATCGGCCTGTCTCCTAGCATTATCATTAACGCCACTGGCTATACAGATGTGGATGGCGCCGAAGATAATCGTGAGTTGGCCTTTAAGGTTAATGCTGAGGCCGTGGGGTATCTAGTGTCGGCGGCGGCGGAAATAAAAGCCAAATTTGTTCATTTTTCCACCGAATACGTGTTTGATGGTACAAACCAAAGCGGTTATGACGAATCAGCCGAACCACATCCCTTGAATTTTTATGGGGAATCAAAAGCCGCCGGGGAAAAGTTCGTGACCGCTTATACCAAGGGATATCTGGTTCGTACTTCTTGGCTATTTGGTCATGCGCCGCAGCTTGGTAAGCCGCGAGGTTTGAATTTTATAGATACGGTGCTTAAGCTAGCTGATAGTCAGCCGGAGGTAAGGATAGTGAATGATCAGTACGGTCAGCCAACTTCTACTCGCGACTTGGCGTTGTCAGTAAAGGAGTTGATTAGTGGTCAGTTTAACCATGGTATTTATCATTTAGTCAACGAAGGTAGAACCACTTGGTATGAAGTGGCTCGAGAAATTTTTAAACTGAAAAATATTACTAAACCGCTTGTGCCGATTCCGTCTTCAGGTTACCCTACTAAAGCCAGGCGGCCGCAATATGGGGTATTGCTTAATACCAAATTTGCCAAACTTCGCCCTTGGCCCGAAGCTTTAAAAGAATACTTAGCCGTTTAATTTCATTTTATGAAAGGCGTTATATTAGCCGGCGGTTTGGGTACCAGGCTCAAACCAATTACCCTAGTCACCAACAAGCATCTTTTGCCGGTGTATGATCGGCCCATGATTTATTATCCTTTAGAAACTTTAGCCAAGGCCGGCCTAAAGGATATATTGATAGTCTCCGGTCCGGAACATGCTGGACATTTTTTGCAGCTGTTGGGTTCGGGTAAAGAATTTGGCGTTAGATTGTCTTATGAATTACAAGATGAACCAGGCGGAATAGCCCAAGCCTTGGGTTTGGCTGAAAACTTCGCCGACGGTGAACCTATAGCGGCGATTTTGGGCGACAACATTTTTGAGGAAGATCTATCGCCGGCGATTCGTGAGTTTTCTTCCCAAGCAGAAGGGGCGCATGTATTCTTGAAAGCCGTGGATGATCCTAAGCGTTTTGGGGTGGCTAGAGTGGAGGCGGAACGTATAGTGGAGATTATTGAAAAACCAACTGTGCCGCCCACCAATTTAGCCGTTACCGGATTGTATTTATACGCGGGAGATGTTTTTAAGGTCATAAAAACACTCAAACCGTCAAAGCGAGGCGAGTTGGAAATTACCGATGTGAATAACGATTATATCAAACGTGGCCTTATGCGCTACACGGTTTTAACCGGTGAGTGGACTGATGCCGGTACTTTTGATTCCTTGCTCAAAGCTAATCTTTTATCAGCGCGCCGCCGGCAGGCTCAGGCTCAGCTATAAGACGTAGGCGGTAAAGACCGCGGCGTGTTTTGACGTTCAGAGTGCGCCCGGCCGGATCAATAAAGAAATCGTCAATTTCGCTGTCATACTTAGCCAGTAGCCAGCGTTGTTGCTCATTTCTGGTATCGAGTTCCAAAGCCCAAACCTCTTGATCGGTGGCGTAGATTAAGTAGGGTTCTTGTCCGTAGGCTCGAGCTTGTACCAAAGGGGTGCTTACCCTGAGTAGTAAATTTAAACGATCTTCTTCAATACGATATTCCCAAATTTCAAAATTATTAGCTAGTAATAAGCGATTGCCATCGGCTGACCAATCAAGTTTTACTACTTCCGGTAAGCGCCTAACCGGCTTAAGCTCGGTGAGAGGTGAGTGCAATAAATAAAGAGTGTGCCTGTCTTGATCGAACAGCGGTAGCCAATCTTGGCGTGCTTCCAAGAAGACTACGTTAGTTGATAGAATAGGCGGGTCTTCCAAGGGCACGAGCTGTAAGTTGGATTGATTGAGTATTTTTAAGCTTAAGACGCCGTTGGGTTGGCGAGTGAGGCCGAAAATCAAGCCGTCATGGACGCGGAAATCAACCATAGTTTCCCGCCAAACCAATTTAAGGTTACGACCACGGCGTATCCATTGATACAATTCGTTGTGAGTTGATAAATAAAGCGAACTGGTGCTGTCACCCCAACGTATGGTAACAGGCTTAGTATCGGCTGGTAGGGTAAGTTGCTCCCAAGTGGCATATTCCAGATTAAAAATACGCCAACTTATTCCGGCGGATGATTTTTCGTTGATCAATATTTCGTGGCTGTCGGGTGACCAGTCGGCGGCTAAGATGGTGCTGTTGGAAGGTCGAGCCAGCAGGCTGGCTTTACCGGAAGCTAAATTAAAAAGTGACAAGCCAGAACTTAGGCCGGTATTGGAGTAGTACAGCAAATTTTCACCGTTGGGAGCTAAAACAGAAGTAATGAGATCAGTGCCATTTAACTTATCGCCCGTTGCTGGCGGCGGCCACAATCTTATACGGCCGGTGAAGGTGACCCGTGATGGTTTGACGTTCAGTATCTTGCGCCAAGTTTGGAAACCAGGGAGATTGACGATAGTTTCGTAATCGCCCGGCTTAAGGGGTTGAATAGTAGCCGTGGTTTCTTTGTTTTGAATAGAGCCGTTTAGAACTATAGTGGCGCCGCTAGGTGCTGAGTCAACCATTATGGCCCCGGTGCGTTCTAATTTGTGTTTGGCTGGATTATAACGGAAACCCTGCAGATAAAGTAGCAGCCAGCCGATAACGGCTATAAAAATCAAGAAAAAACTCAAATATAAGGCCCGACGTAGCTTTAGATTCATAGACTTGCTCGAGTGTTGGTGGTGGGTTAGAATATCGTAGTAATCGTTATCTAGTGTAGCATGGGTACGTTTGTGATAGAAGGCGGCCGTTCCCTGAACGGCGAAGTGACCATTCCCGGGGCTAAGAATGCCGCCACGCCTATTTTGGCGGCGACTATACTAGCTCGCGGAGAGTGTGTTATTCATCGTGTGCCGAACATAACCGACGTTGAAAAGATGTTGGACCTATTGCGAGCTTTGGGCGCCAAAGTATCTCGATCAGGTGATACTGTGCGGGTGGCAACGGAAGATATATCTTTGGTAAATTTGCCTTTTAAATTGGTCAAAGGCATGAGGTCTTCAGTTCTGCTTTTAGGCCCGTTGTTGGCTCGGCTGAAAGAGGTTGAACTGCCGGAACCTGGTGGTTGTATAATCGGTAATCGTCCCTTGGATTCGCACTTGCAAGGTTTGGCTCAATTGGGCGCTGAGGTCACCCAGACTGCCGATGGTTATCGTTTAGCCGCTAGCCAACTCAAAGCCGGACGGGTTATATTATCGGAATTTTCCGTGACAGCTACGGAGAATGTCATGATGGCGGCGGCTTTAACGCCTGGCACTACGGTTATTGAACTGGCCGCGGCCGAGCCGCACGTCCAGGATTTGGGGCGCTTCTTGCAAGCCATGGGAGTGGGTATAAAAGGCTTGGGTACCCATCGTTTGGAAATCACCGGTCAGTCACAATTGCGGGGCGCCGAGCACAGCCTGATACCCGATCAAATTGAGATAGGCACTTGGGCAGTGGCGGCCGCCGCCACCCGCGGCCAAATCAATCTTGGGCCTATCTACCCCGAACACCTGGATATAATACTGTTAAAACTCAAAGACATGGGCGTAGGACTGGAGCTAAGAGGTGATCGGTTGATAGTGAGCGGTAAGCAGCCACTGCGAGCTTTCAAGTTACAAGCCTTGCCGTATCCTGGTTTTCCCACCGATTTGCAGGCGCCGTTTACGGTTTTAGCTACCCAGGCTCAAGGTACGTCACTTATTCATGATCCTTTGTACGAAGGCCGACTGAATCATATTAGTGAACTGGTAAAAATGGGAGCTAACGCCGTGGTGGCCGATCCCCATCGGGTGGTTATTACCGGGCCCACGCCGTTGTATGGACGTGAAATTCGTTCTTTTGATCTGCGTGCCGGCGCCACACTTATTATTGCCGGCTTGGTCGCCAGTGGAGAGACCATCATCAACGATATTGAGGTCGTAGATCGCGGCTATGAGCAATTAGATGAACGCTTGCGCAGTTTGGGGGCCAATATCCGTCGTCAGTCGGGCGCGTAGTTTTGTTAATATTTATATTTATTAGTATTATTGCATGATTGGTCGTTTGGTTTCGGCTATTAGATTATTAATAAAAAATCATCGGGCCATATCTTTAAGTTTGGTGGTTGTTGGTTTGGCTCTTTGGTTGGGTTTAGGCGTTATTTTAGGTCGGCTGAGCGTAAAACAATCCCAGCCTGATTATGGTCAAGTGGTTAACATCAACGGCCAAACGCCGGTTTACTTAACTAAGGACGTGGATTTTGGATTGTTTTGGAAAGTTTGGGATTATTTGCATCGTACTTATCTGGAAAGACCTTTAGGCGATACCAAGCTGTTTTATGGCGCCCTGGAAGGCATGGTAGCTGGTTTAGGTGACCCTTATTCGATATTCATGAATCCAGACACAGCCAAGCAGTTTAATCAGGAGCTGGAAGGAAGTTTTGAGGGTATTGGAGCGGAAATAGGTATCCGCGCCAATCAATTGGTAATAATAGCCCCCCTACCCAGCACGCCGTCGGAGCGGGCCGGGCTTAGGGCGGGGGATAAAATATTGGCTATTGATAACTTTGACACTAACGGCATGGCGGTTGATTACGCCGTGTCTCTCATCCGTGGTCCGCGCGGCACCAAAGTCAAATTAACCGTTTGGCAAAACGGCGATAAGGAGAATAAGGAAATAATTTTAACCAGAGAGCGAATAGAGATTGAGATAGTTCATGCCGAGTTAAAACCCTTGCCTTTGGGTCAGGCCAAAGTGGCTTATATAAAAATAGCGCATTTTTCCAGTAATACCGACGAGCTTTTCCGTGAAGCCTGGCAAACCATGGCCGCCAAGGGCGCTCAAGGCATAGTATTGGATTTAAGAAATAATCCTGGAGGTTATCTAGATCAAGCCATAGAAATATCCAGTCATTGGATAGCCGATGGCGTGGTGGTAAAAGAGCAATTTGCTCCACCAGAGTTTCGTGAGCATCGTAGCACTGGCAAGGGGGAGCTAGGTAATATACCGACTATGGTGTTAGTCAACCAAGGCTCAGCTTCAGCTTCGGAAATAGTAGCCGGCGCTCTGCAGGATGAGCATCGCGCCACCTTGATCGGCGAACAAACCTTTGGCAAAGGTTCGGTGCAAGATTTAGAGCAGTTTCCCGACGGCTCGGCTGTTAAGGTGACGATAGCCAAATGGTTCACGCCTAAGGGTCGATCAATTGATAAGAACGGCATTAAGCCTGATATAGAGATTAAGTTGACCCGTGAAGATGTGGAAGCGGGTAATGATCCTCAGTTAGCGCGCGCCTTAGAGTTGTTAGCTCGCTAATTAGTATTTTATGAAGAGATGCCATGTACACCTAACGGGTCAAGTACAGGGCAGGGGTCTTCGTGCTAGCTGTCGTTTAAAAGCCTGGTGGCTGGGCTTGGGCGGCTGGGTGCGTAATGAGTCAGATGGTACCGTAAGTCTGGAAATAGAGGGCTCTGACGACAAAATAAGCCGTTTTATTGAGTGGTTAAAAGCCGGTCCGGGTACAGTCAGGGCGGATAAGGTGGAAATAAATGATATACCGGCGACGGGAAGCGAAAATTTTGCTATCATATATAAGAAATGAAAGTCATTTTTACTCAAGAAGTAATAGGTGCTGGCCACCGCGACGAAGTACGTGAGGTGGCCTCTGGCTATGCCATAAACTATCTTTTTGCCAAAGGTTTGGCAGTGCGGGCGACGCCTGAGTTATTGGCAGCTTTGGCCCAGCGTTCTCAAATCAAACAAAAAGCCAGCTCTAAAGAGTTGACTCAAGCCAAGAGCTGGGCTCAGGGATTGGCGAATCGGGTGGTGACCATGAGTTGTCAGGCTTCCTCGGCCGGTAAGCTGTACGCGGCGGTAAAATCTTCAGCTTTGACTAAAGTCGTGGCCGAACAATTAAAACTGCCGCTGACAACTGAGCAGGTTATGGTTAAGGAGCATCTTAAAACAATTGGTGATCATGAGGTCATGGTTAAACTTCATCCAGAAGTAGAGGTAAAAATAATTCTTCGTCTTATTCCAACAACTTAATTTTTTATAGTTTTTATTCGGTATGCCCAAAACCAAATTCATTTTTGTTTCAGGGGGGGTTATGTCTTCAGTCGGGAAGGGTATCGCGGTGGCTTCTTTGTCCAAGTTGTTGCAAAGCCGTGGGTATAAGGTCGTGCCGGTAAAATGCGAAAATTATCTCAACGTTGACGCCGGCACTATTCGGCCCGCCGAACACGGCGAAGTGTTTGTTTGTGACGACGGCATTGAAACTGATCAGGACATTGGCACTTACGAGCGCTTTTTGGATTTGTCATTGTCGCGTGATAATTTCATTACCATGGGTTTGGTGTACCAAACGGTCATTCAGCGCGAGCGTAATTTTGGTTATGAGGGTGAAGATGTGGAAGCCATACCTCATTTATGTGACGAGATCATTGATCGTATTAAAGCGGCGGGTAAAAAGTCGCGAGCCGACATCGTGGTAGTGGAACTGGGCGGTACGGCGGGTGAGTATCAGAATATTTTTTATTACGAGGCCTCGCGTATCATGAGGTTGAGAAATAAGGATAGCGTGCTGCATGTTCACGTGGCTTATTTACCCACGCCGCCGACGGTGGGTGAAATGAAATCCAAGCCGGTTCAAACTTCGGTGCGGGCCCTAAATTCTATGGCTATTCAGCCGGATTTTCTAGTCGCTCGGGCGGTGAAACCGTTGGATAGGAAGCGTAAAGAGCGTTTGGCTATGTTTTGTAACATGGACGGTGACGATATTATTTCCAATCCCGATTTAGATTCGGTATATGATGTAGCGCTCAAATTTGACGAGCAGAATTTTGCCGACCGTATTCTTAAACGTTTCCGTCTTAAGTCGCATAACCGTGATTTGGACGATTGGAGGAAGTTGGCTGAGACTGTAAAAAACGTTGCCAAGCCCCTACCGATTGCGGTGGTGGG
>Ga0172379_10011120_pt1 | contig 10788 bp, 13 predicted proteins | sample GrowelOW334metaG_FD_119756 | JGI IMG/M metagenome (GOLD analysis project Ga0172379, IMG submission 119756) | Groundwater microbial communities from an aquifer near a municipal landfill in Southern Ontario, Canada - Groundwater well OW334 metaG | ecosystem: Environmental > Aquatic > Deep... | reverse complement strand
GACCTCATCGCTGCCGCCTGGATGACTGCGCTCAGGTCGGTCTGCCTGGCGAATCCGGCGGGCACTTGAAAGTAAGCCGCGTTCGGCTGGCCGAGGTGGATGTTGCTCAACTGAAGCTGGTAGGTCTGCTTGTCCTTCGTGATGGCGATCTTGACGGGGAGATTTTGCAGGTTCGTGGCTTGCCAGACGGTTGCGGTGCCGTCGTCGCCGGGGATTTTAACGGCGTATTTCACGGTGGGCTGGCCGGCGACGTTTTCACGGCCCAGCTCGCGCTTTTCGAGCCGGCCGATTTTCTCCTGCGCCTGCTGCTGGACGGCTTCACCCTTGGGCACGGGGATTTCCACGTAGGATTTCATGCCCGGTATCGCCAGCGTCAGCGGCTTGCCGGGCAGGTAGATGAAGTGAAACAGGTCGAGCCCCATGTCTTTCATGCCCTTGATGGCATCGGGCGGCAGCTCGGCACTTTTGACGTTCGCGAAATTCAACTCCCAGCGCATCCTGCCATCGGCCATCGCGACGCCAAAAGGCAGTTTGAGCGGCTCGCCGCCATCCCTGGCCGGCAGCGTCAGCTCGACGCCCGCGGTGAATGCCCGCGTGTCGCTGAAGAATTCCGACAGTGCGGCGGCGAGAAACGGAGCCTGGGAATTGATCGCCGGAATGCCGGTGGCCTGCTGGGCGTGACCGGCCTGTGCCGCGATCAGGAGGACCGCGCAAAAACTGGCGAGGAACCTTTTCATGATGCCCGGAAACCCGCGCGACCGGCGGCGCGCCGGTTACTTGCCGGCTTCCTTCTTCGCAACGGCCCACTCGAACGTGAGCTTCACATCATCCCCGGTTTTGATCAGGCCGGCGGCTGCGGTGGGCGAAGGCGGGGTGATTTTGAAATCGGTCATCTTCATCTGCGTGGCTCCCGAGAAGGTGACGCGCGACTGGTCCACGCGGCGCAGCATGGTCACGGGAAAGGTGATTTCCCTGGTGACACCCGACACCGTCAGGCTGCCCTTGGCGTCGAAGTTGACCTGCGCGCCCTTGGCGTCCTTGAGGGTCAGCTCGGCGAGCTTGAACTCGATCTTCTGGTGGTCCTTGTTCTCCTGCACCTTCATCGCCTCCAGCATCACGGCGTCCATCGCCTTGCCGCTGCTGCACTTGAGGGAACGCGCCGGGATGGAGATGAGGCCCTTGGCCGCAACCTTGCCCGGCTTGACCTTGTCCGGCGCTTCCACCAGGGCCGGGTCCAGTTCGACGAACCCGGCGATGAGCTGGCTCTCGGCGTGCCAGTCATGAATCGTCGAGGTTCCTTCCATGCGCATCTTGCTTCCAGGCTGCGACTCGAAGCGGACGAGATTCTGCGCGGACGCGGCGACGGCGAGGCAGAGCAATGCGGCGCTCACGCAGAGAACTTGGGGCAGGCGGTTAGTTTTCATCGGAGTATGATCGTCAATCGGACCGGCACGGGATTGCAACGTTTCGACGCGGCGGCGTCAAACACCATTCGTTGCACCTAATTTGCGGCGCGCTTGCCAACCCCCTCCGACTGCGGGACAAACGGCGCGTGATGGTCTTCCTCAACGGACGTTGCGTGCCCGCCCAACAGGCGGTCGTGTCCGTCTGCGACCGCGGATTCCTCTATGGCGACGGCTTGTTTGAGACCGTGCGCGTGATGAACGGCGTGCCGCTGCGCTGGGACGCGCACTGGCGGCGGATGGCGGACGGGGCGGAAGTGTTGAAAATCAAGCTGCCGTTCACGCCGGAATTCCTGCTGTCCCAGGCGGCCGAACTCAGCCGGCAAAACCGTCTTCCCGAGTCGCTCCTCCGCATCGCGCTCTCACGCGGGGCTGGTCAGCGCGGCTATTCGCCGGAGGGCGCGACCACGCCGACGCTCGTGATGTCACTGCATCCCGCGCCGGCGCTCGATGCCTCCGGCCCGCGCTGGAAGCTTCACACCGCCTCGCTCCGAACACCCGCCGGCGACGCGCTCTCCGCGTGCAAGTCCGCGAACAAGCTTCTCCATGTCCTCGCCCGCGCGGAAGCCGATGCCGCCGGGGCAGACGATGCGCTGCTCCTCAACCCACGCGGCGAAATTGCCGAGGCCGGCGGAGCGAACATCTTCTGGATCGAGGGAGGATTGCTTCACACGCCGCCGCTTTCGTCGGGCGCGCTGCCCGGCGTCACCCGTGCCGATGTCCTCGCATGGTGCCGGTCGCAGGGAGTTGAGGCGCACGAGACCGCCGCCGGTCTCGCGCGACTGCGCCGTGCCGAGGGCTGTTTCCTCACGTCGAGTTCCTGGGGCGTGGTTGAGGTTGTTGCGGTGGACGGCTGTGCGTTTCCGCTCTCCCCGCTGGCCAGCCGCGTTCGTGCCACACTCTGGGAATCCTGGCGCACCGAGGCGAACTGCGCTGGATGAACCCGGGGCGGGAGCCGCTACAGGAATTGAAGGGGAACTGCCGACGGCAGGAAATCTCTACGGCTTGAAAACCGCGCGGCTCAGGCGGCGGGCGAGACTTCTTCCACCGCCTCGCGGATCACGGCCCTGAACCGCGGGATTCCCTCGTCGAACGCCGCGGCGATGGGCAGCACGGGCGTGCGCGGGATGCGGCGCTTGAACTTCTTGAGATTCGTCTCGGCGACGGCTTCGTCCATTTTATTGGCCACGACCAGGCGCGGTTTGTCCAGCAGCACGGGATCGTAAAGCTCCAGCTCGCTGATGAGCTGCTTGTAATCGCTCCACGGCTCACGCCCGTCCGTGCCCGCCATGTCGAGCAGGATGACGAGGATTTTGCAGCGGGTGATGTGTCGCAGAAAGGCGTGTCCGAGACCGACGTTCTCATGCGCGCCTTCAATGAGCCCCGGCACATCGCAGAGGGTAAGGCGCTTGAAATCCGGGTATTCCACGATGCCCACCTGCGGCGTGAGCGTGGTGAAGGGGTAGGCGGCTATTTTCGGGCGCGCCCTGGAAATGGCCGTGAGCAGCGTGGACTTGCCGGCGTTCGGATAGCCGACCAGGCCGACGTCCGCCATCATCCGCAACTCGAAGCGGTAGAAACCCTCGCCGCCCGCCTCGCCCGGCTGCGCAAAGCGGGGCGTCTGGTTGCGCGCGGTGGCGAAGTTGCGGTTGCCGAGACCGCCGCGCCCGCCCTTGCAGAGGATAAATTGCTGGCCGTGAACGGTGAGATCGGCGACCAGCTCGGCATCATCGGCCCCATGCTGGTCGGACTTCGCATCATCCTCCGCCGAAAGGTCAACTTCCTCGGCAATGATGTTGCCTGAGACGCGCAGCAGGGGCCGCCTGGGCGTCTGGATGAGGACCGGCTCCTGCTCGGCGGACCGTTTTCGTGTCTCCACCGGGGCCATCTCGGGAGGTTCGGGCGAAACCACCGCCTCGATTGGGTCCGGAAGCTTCCAGACCAGCGTGCCGCAGGGCACCTTGATGATGAGATCCTTGCCCGCGTGACCGTCCATGCCCTTGCCCATCCCGTGCTCGCCTTTTTCTGCAATGAGCCGCGGCACGTAGAACTGGCCGATGAGATTGTTCAGATCGTGGTCTGCCTGGAGGATGACATTGCCACCCCGCCCGCCGTTGCCGCCGTCGGGACCGCCCTTGGGACGATAGGCCTCGCGGCAGAATGCGATGCATCCTTTGCCGCCGTGTCCGGCACGGGCGAATACTTTGACCTCGTCGATAAACATAAGAGGAGGAAACCGCTAATGGCCATCAACGAATCCACAGACCGGGGCAATCACGGGCACACCCAACGCTCCCCTGAAGTTGGTGCTGTCAACCGGGCCGCCGGACAAGTGCCGGAAAATGTCCATCAATGGTTCCAAATCTGGTTGCAGCATGTGCCGGAAAATAAAAAAAGGCGAGGCCGAAGCCTCGCCCGTTGAGACTGGCGCGATGAGCGCTAATTCTTTTCGGCGACCGCTGCCGCCTGGGCGGCCGCAGGGGTGATGTTCACGCGGCGCTTGGCCTTCTCGAACTTCACGTGACCGTCCACGAGGGCGAAGAGCGTCCAGTCGCGACCGGTGCCGACGTTCTTGCCGGCGTTAAACTTGGAGCCGCGCTGGCGGACGATGATGCTGCCGGCGGACACGAGTTCGCCGCCGAACGCCTTCACGCCGAGCCGCTTCGCGTTTGAATCGCGATTGTTGTGGCTGCTGCCTTGACCTTTCTTGTGTGCCATAAATTTCCTTCCGGCGTGACTGGCGAACCAGCCCCGCGCTTAAGCTTTGATTTCCTTGATCTTGACGACCGTGAGTTCCTGCCGGTGGCCGACCGTGCGGTGGTAGCCCTTGCGGCGCTTCATCTTGAAGGCGATGACCTTGTCGCCGCGCTTGTGCGCGATCACGTCGGCCACGACGCTCGCCGAGGCGACCGTCGGGCTGCCAACGCTGAGCTTGCCGTCGGCGTTGACGAGCAGCACGCGGTCAAACGTGACCGGCTGTCCGGCCTCGACCGTGAGCCGCTCGATTTCGAGCGTGTCGCCCGCGCTCACGCGATATTGTTTCCCGCCGGTCTCTAGAACTGCATACATAAGTTTGTGCCCAAAAAGGGAGCGGGATGGGACCAGAAAGGCGGAGGGGTGTCAACAGCACATTTCAGGACTTGAGCTGCTCTCCCCCCGCTTGCCAGCGCGGGGCTCGTGGCGAATACTCCGCGCGTGAGCGTCACCGTCACCCAACTCACCAACGACCTGCTCGCCTCCTACGCGCGCGTCGGCGGCATCAACCACCTCGATGGCAAAAACCTGCCGTCCAAGACCGCCATCGCCGGCATCACGGTGGACCTGCTGCGGCTGCTCTTTCCCGGCTTCTTCGAGGAAAAGCCCCTGCACTCCTCCGAGCTGAAGGTCGAGACCGCCATCCTCATGGACTCCGTGCAAGGCCGGCTGGAGGACGAATTGCTCAAGGCCCTCGAATACCGTGCCCGCGACGGCGCCAGAAAAAAGGACCACCGCCCCGAAGCCCGGCAGCTCACGCTGGATTTCCTGGGCCGCCTCCCGCACCTGCGCGAAATCCTCCAGACCGACGCCGAGGCCGCCTTCAACGGCGATCCCGCCGCCCTCAGCAAGGAGGAGGTCATCGTCGCGTATCCCTTCATGGAGGCCATCGCCGTGCAGCGCATGGCGCACGAGCTTTACCGGCAGGAAGTGGCCCTGCTCCCCCGCATCATGACCGAGTGGGCGCACAGCCGCAGCGGCATGGACCTCCATCCGGGCGCATGCATCGGCACGCACTTCTTCGTGGATCACTGCACCGGCACCGTCATCGGCGAAACCTGCACCATCGGCCACCATGTGAAGATGTATCAGGGTGTCGGCCTCGTGGCGCGCTCGCTTGCCGGCGGCCAGGCGCTCAAGGGCCAGAAGCGCCACCCCACCGTCGAGGACCACGTCACCATCTACGCCAACGCAACCATCGTGGGCGGCGAGACCGTCATCGGCGCGCACAGCACGGTGGGGGCAAACGTCTTCCTCATGCACAGCGTCCCGCCCAACTCGCTCGTCCTCTACGAGGATGTGAACGTGAAGGTGCTCGACAAGCGCGAGCGCGACCGGGGCCGCGCGGACTTTCAGATTTGAGCCATCGCCCGCCGTCATCCCCCTTCGCGCCTTCGCCTCTTCGCTGTTCACTCCGCCGCCAAACCCGCGTGAATTTGGAAACCTTGGTTCAACAGCGAAGACGCCAAGACGCCAAGTTCAACGGGAAAGCAGTCGTCCCTGTTTCATCCCCTTCGCACCTTCGCGCCTTCGCTGTTCACTCAGCTCCTGACCCGGCATGAAGCGTCTCCCCCTCGTGCAGCTCGACAACGTGAGCGTGTCCCTCGCCGGGAGGCGCATCCTGCACGGCGTGAACTGGCGCTGGCGCCCCGGTGAGAGCTGGGCCGTGCTCGGCGCGAACGGCTCGGGCAAAAGCACCTTCCTCCGCCTCGTCGCCGGCGAGCTGCATCCCGACCCGCTGGACGGCGGCCGGCGCACCTACGGGCTGGACGGAAAGCCGGACACCTCCGCCGTGGACGTGCGCGAGCACATCGCCTTCGTCTCGCCGGAGCAGCAGGAGCGCTACCTGAACATCGAGTGGGTGCGCACGGGACGCGACGTGCTGCTCACCGGCTTCCACCAGACCGACTACCTCTACCGGCGGCTCACGCCGGAGCAAAAGGCGGCGGCGGAAGAGCTGGCCGAAGAACTGTGCCTCGGCCCGCTGTTGCGGCGCGACGTGCAGACGCTCTCGCAAGGCGAGTTCCGCCGCGTGCTCATCGCCCGTGCGCTGCTGGGCAAGCCGCGCGTGCTGCTGCTCGACGAGTTCACCGACGGCCTCGACGCCACCATGCGCGACGCGCTGCTCGCCGCCGTCCAGCGCGCCGCCGACGCCGGGACCAGCGTGCTCTGCGCGACGCATCGCGCGGACGAACTGATACCGGCGCTTCGCCGCCGGCTCGTGCTGGAGGCGGGGCGGATTACCCCGCGTCCGGCAGGGACGGGTTCCACCGTGCCCGGTAGGGCGAGACTCCGTCGAGCCCACGACACCGCCGGAGGCGGGGCGAGCGCAGCGAGCATCTCAGGCAGCCGACCGGAGAAGCTCGCTCCGCTCGCCTCGCTCCGCTCGCAGTGGGGCTCGACGGAGTCTCGCCCTACCAGTCCTGACAAACCGGACCCCTTCCTCTTCCGCCTTCGCAACGCCAGCGTGTATCTCGACCGGAAGCCGGTCCTGAAAAAGTTGAGCTGGACGATGCGCCCCGGCGAACACTGGGCCATCACCGGACGAAACGGTTCGGGCAAGAGCACCTTCCTCAAGCTCCTGCTGGGCGAGCTGCACCCGGCGGTGGGCGGCACCATCGAGCGCTTCAACGAAGCCCGGCGGCACACGCTCTGGGAAATCCGCGCGCGCGTCGGCTACGTGGGGCCGGACTTGCAGACCGCCTACCGCGACGACCTGACCGTGGCGGAGGTGGTCGCCTCCGGCTTCTTCGCCAGCATCGGGCTGATGGACGACGTGACGCCCGCGCAATGGCGGCGCGTGCGGGAGCTCCTGTCACAGTTCGCCCTCGCGGAGCTGGCCGGCCGGAACTTCCTGCAACTCTCCTACGGCCAGCGCCGGCGCGTGCTGCTCGTGCGCGCCCTGGTGCATGCGCCGCAGGTGCTGCTGCTGGATGAACCTCTCGACGGGCTGGACGCGGAATCGCTTGCGCGGATGCGCGATCATCTCGCCCAACTGAGCCGCACCGGCATCGCCCTGGTCATCGTCACCCACCGGCGGGAGGAGCTGTCAGTTGTCCCGTTCAAGGAAGCCCGCCTGTCCTGAGCAAAGGTGCATTACGGACGCGGCAGAAAAGGGCAGGCGTTTCCTGTTAATCGAGCAGCTTCTCAAAGCACACGAACGGACCCTTGCGCATGGTCGCGGTGCCGGTGCGGCGATAGCCGAGCCGCTCGTAGAGGGCGAGCGCGGCGGGGTTCGCGGTGAAGCAATCGAGGTGGATGGAACGGAAGCCTTGTGCCCGAGCCAGCGACTCGGCGTGGGCCATGAGCAGCTTCGCAAGACCGCGTCCCTGCGCCGCCGGATGCACCATGAGCCGGTGCACCGCCGCCGCCGGTTCGCCTGCGACGGACCAATCCATGCCCTGCCAGAGCGGGTCGTGCGTGGTGTCCAGCGTGACGCATGCGTTAGGACAGCCGACATCAGGGTCGCCCGTGCGCCACACGTGCAACGTCCCCGCCGCGAGGTCGCGGGCGAGGACGGCGGCGTCCGGATAAACCTCGTCCCACTGCTCAATGCCGTCGGCGCGCATCCGGGCGATGCAGGCGTCTTTGAGCGCCAGCAAATCCGGCAAGTCGGCGGTGACACCGGGAAAGGGCATCGCGGTTTCGATGGTTCAACCTTCCGCGTGCGACTCCAGAGCGAGGACACGGACGAGCGCCGCCTTCACACGTTGAAACTCCTCCGTGCTCAAGACGCCCAGCCGGGACTCGAACCGGACCAGCGGCATGGGTTGGAGTTGTTGCAGGTGAAACACTCCCGGCTTGAGAAATGGCTTGGGCAGGGCCAGTTCCCAGCGGTTTCCTCGCACGGCAGTGGTGTGCGGGACGACCACCACGAGGGCCAGCTCCTCGTCACGTGGGTATTCGCTCATGACGAGGGCGGGGCGGACCTTCGCCGCCATGCCGAAGTCCACCCACCACACTTCACCGGGCTGCGGCCTGCTCATCCTGCGCCTCCATCGCGTCGAGCATCTGGAAGCGTTCGAGGGCGAGCCGTTCGCACTCGGCCAGCGTCGCGGCATCCTGCTCCGCCTCGAAGATCAGGCGCATGAGGTCGCGTCGCTCCTGATGGGACAACCGCGGAATCTCCGCTGCGATGTCTGCTTTGCTCATGGGGAAATGATACTCACCAACCGGCAGAAAGCCCGTTCTTTTTCGGGCGCGGTAATCCTCTCAATGCCGTCGGCGCGCATCCGGGCGATGCAGGTGTCATTCAGGGCAACGAGTGCGTTGAGGCTCGATATTCCACCACACTCAATCATCACAAGAGATTATCGGTATCTCGCTTGGCTGCAGTGATGGGGGCGTTCAGAAGACATCCCTGAGCTTCTTTGCGGACATCAGTTTCGCAAGGGTGCAGTAGCGTGGTCCTTGCATCGAGCCTTTGGGTGCGTCGCCAAAAGGGATTGGTCCGACCGCACGAGCGGGCTCATTGAAGACTACCCGAAACTTGCCCTCCTGCCCGTAAGGCTCAATGTGTTTGACCGGTGCAACGTGGGTTATCGCGCTAGTGGGCTGGCCTACGTATCCAGCAATCCACTTAATCTTTTCCAGCATGGCCCCCGCAATTCGGATTTGATACCAGCAGTTCTCTCCTAAGAAGACGGCTTGGAACCCCTCCGGCTTTGCCGGAACGATGACGGTATCAAAAACTGGTTCGTCTGGCTGTGCGACGGGCTGGGGCTGAGCAATGATAGGCTTCGTCTTTTCAAGTGCGCGCAACCCAACCAAGGGGAGGATTCTGACCACTTCGTGAAAGAACCGCCGGGCGTCCTGTCTGTCGCTCTGCGCCAATGCCGGCTCTTGGGGTTGGTTGCCGTTGTCGAGGTGACACATTTTCGCAACCACCGCATCACGAACCAAGGCATACTCCAACCACTGCGCGTGTGCGGAGTTGAAATTCGAACTCGTCGAAGTAAACACGACGCAATATTGCCAGAAGTCTTTTTCCTTCGCGTGGTTGGCTATCCGAAGACTTACGCAGTCTCCTTGGCCTATGTAGACCGTCGGCAAATCATCTTCCTCCACGAACCCCCAAAGCACGTAAACACCTGGCCGGTCGAAATTGTAAGCATCGTCCGACTTGAGACCTGACCAACGGTGTCGGGGAAACACGGCACCAAGGCCGGTCCAGTTGAGTTGGTCGATTATCCGAAGCCCTTCTGGGTCTCCGTCAGCGACGAAAATTCGGATTGTGTAGGGGTCGGCCATGTCGGCATTTACTCGCGAAGCACCCCGGCTTACAAGCGTCTTTGTCCGGCTAAAGCCTCTGGGGCAGCTCAATCAAACGTCACCACCTTCAGCCCCGTCTTCTCCCGCACGGTCTGGGCCATGGCTTCGAGTTCGGTCTTGGTCAGCCTGCCACAGAACGGCTCGGGCGTGGGGCGGGCGATGGTGTAGAGGTGGACCTCCCGGATTTGCGCGCCGTCGTGGGCGAGTTCCTCCAGACGGAAGCAATACTCGGCCAGCTCCTCCGGCGGCATCGGCTCGCCGTGCATCCGCAGGAAGAGGCTCTGGATGATGATGGGCCGCACGCGCGCGGTGACGAGGAGGTTGTGCAGGATGCGGTCGAGGCGGACGGTGGTGCGGTTGACGAGCTTGTAGTAGCCCTCGGTGCCGGCGTCGAGCTTGGCCCAGATTTCGCCCTGGTTGGCGTCCATGATTTCGAGGCCGCGCTTCACGCTCGCCGTGTCCAGGCCGGCGGCGTCGGTGATGAGGACGAGCTTGGTCGCATCGAGGCCCTCGGCGCGCTTCACCTCGGCGACGACCCGGACGCACTCGTCGAAGTTGTGGAGCATGGTCGGCTCGCCGTCGCCGCTGAAGGCGATGTCGCGCGGGGTCCGGGTGAAAGCGGGCGGGACTTCATCGAACTTCGGCTCGCGGGCGAGGCCGCCGTCGCGGGCGTAATGGATCATCGCCGTGAGTTCCTCGCGCATCTGGGCGAGGTCCACGCCGGCGGCCTTGCCGTGCGTCTTGCGGTCCACCTCGCAATACACGCAGTCGAAGTTGCAGTGTTTGTCGGGATTGAGGTTGATGCCGATGGAGAGGCCGCCGCTGCGCCGCGAGATGACGGGATAGACGTAGGTGAAGTCCTTGTAAACGCGGGTGTGGTCCCGCACGGCGGCAAGCGTGTTCGGAATGGCAACTGGCGTCTCCGGCATGGGGGCAATGTAGGCGCGGGCGGGGGCGGAGCAAGTCAGCAGTGTTCAGTATTCAGTGTTCAGTTGGGAGCAGAACACTTCGCGCGCGCTCGGGTGACCGTTCCCACTGAATACTGATTACTGAAAACTGAACACTTCACGGCGCGAGGCGCGTCATCACCGCGTCTGCGACGCTCGCCGGCGAAATACCCCGCAGGCACTCGATCGGTTCCGCCCAATGGCAGCGGCTCTTCATGCATGGGGCGCATGGCACCGGATGTCGCAGGGCTAAGCCCGCCTGTCCGTAGGGGCCGGTCTGATCCGGGCGCGTCGGGCCGAAGAGGGAGACGACCGGCCGGCGGAGCGCGGCGGCGAGGTGCATCGGGCCGGTG
>Ga0172379_10011119_pt1 | contig 10789 bp, 13 predicted proteins | sample GrowelOW334metaG_FD_119756 | JGI IMG/M metagenome (GOLD analysis project Ga0172379, IMG submission 119756) | Groundwater microbial communities from an aquifer near a municipal landfill in Southern Ontario, Canada - Groundwater well OW334 metaG | ecosystem: Environmental > Aquatic > Deep... | reverse complement strand
ATACTCTTTGGGCAATCTGCTGAGGTTGCAGAGCGAGCTCCATTCTCTTGCCACGATTTAGCGTGTTGTAAAATCATTAGCTGATAATAGTTGCGTACATAGTCTTCTGAAGCTCAGGGATATCCGCATCTTCAGTAGGCTTACCTACTACAACTTTACGCTTCTGCCATCTGGACGCAAGCTCCGTTTTTGGTTTTTCTTGCAGGCCGGTCAGGGAGGTGCGCCAGAACTGGAAATAATTTGTCAGCCACGCATTGCTTGCCGTGTGTGTAATCGTTGTAATTTCTTGACGCGGAAGAATATTCACCATGGCAGCGCGAACATTTTTGACACATTTAAAGAAAAATACCATGTCACTTCAGAAAAAAGTTTCGCATCATATGTGCTTTTTACTTGTTTTGAGTGTCTGTCTTCGGCAACGTATTGACGTTAATTGCTTTCAACCGTACGCGCACGCTTTCTTTCGGCTTGCGTGATTGACGGAAGAGGGTTACATATTTATTTATGAAAACGACATTTTTTTGTCTTAAGCACTCAAGTGACGGCGAGTTGAAATTCGAGGCAGACGATCAGCATGTGTTTTTTTCATGGCGTAGGCCTTTTGATTCGTCAGAAGATGATTGTGAAGGGATTGTTACCTCAAACAAGTTTCCCCTTAAAGAATACCTTTCAAAGGTCCGCCGACTTGCTCAGGGCAAGTCGGTCACCCTCCCCGGAATGCTGCCGGGGCACCTGACTCTGAAAATGGTGGATGCAAACCACATTCAGATTACCGCCATTGATGAAATTGGACCGAAATCAAAAGACGAGTTTCATATCACCCTGGATGCTGCGCGGCACGATTTAATTCCCGAGCCGGTAGTTGATACTGTATGACCACAAATTGGGCAAATCAAAATTAATATGAGTTCGGGTAATCCGATAAAACTTCACTGAACATGATTAAATTTGGAACTTCTGGCTGGCGCGGCATCATGGCCCGCGATTTCACCTTCGATAATGTCAGTCTTGTTACGCAAGCGATTGCGGACTACTTCAAATCAGAGCTTCAAAAACCTGAATCCGAAATTGCCGGGCGCAAGCCAGTGGTCATTGTGGGGCATGACACCCGTTTTTTAGGACGGGACTTTGCCTTGGCTGCCGCCGAGGTGCTTCAGGCTAACGGGCTGATACCCATGCTGACGGATCGGGACACCCCAACGCCAGTCATCAGCTATACCGTCCGGCAACGAAAAGCTATTGGCGGGTTCAATCTTTCCGCCAGTCACAATCCGGCTCAATATCAGGGACTGAAGTTTAATCCATCCAACGGGGCTCCAGCCCCACCGGAGATCACTCGCCAAGTCGAGGCCAATATCCGCAAACTGCAGGCTCAGAAATGGAATTTCCCTCTAGCCCCCTTTGGCACGTTTAAGTGCAAGACGTTCGACCCCCAATGGGTTATGTCGGCACACTACTGACTTTTCCAGGAACTTCGGTTCAGGTTTTCCAATTGCCAGCTACCTTGAAACTCTCAAAGAGCTGCATTTCTTAAAAGATGATACTGGTTTTTTAGCACTAACCGAAGCAGGTATGGTAGTGTTAAACTTGTTTGCAAAAAAACAGGTACCGCTTATGAAATTAGAAGAAAATACAAAGGAACGACGAGTTGTCCTGTTCGACCTCGACAACACTCTCATGGACTCAGGGAGCGCACGGCAGGATGCCTGGGCACGTGCACTTAAGGAACTCTCTCAAGTAATTCCCTACGAAAAGGCTATGCCTGCGTATGGAGCTATATACAATTGCCATGACGAGATAAAGGGGAAAGTAGGACCCCGCGGTCACATATTTGAAGACATGCGTCAAGAGTGGAATACGAGAATGTCATACGCTTTGCTAATTGCATGGTCCGAAGATAGTGCAATCTTCCCCACTAATGCTGCGGATGACTACATAGAAAGATTGAAGGGGCTCTTAAATAACGACGACAGTCGGACAAAAATTTTTGGACGTGCGGAGGAAATCTGTGATCGATGGTCGTTGGAACGATTGCCTGAAATTGACAGAGCAATGCAAAACTTTTGGAATGGAAATTTTCACCTTTATCCTGGGGTCACCAAAGTCCTTAATGCACTTCGCGAGAAAGGTATTGAGTACTATATTGCTACCGAAGGACACGTGCCAACTCAATGGTGCAAAATCCACGCTATTGGTCTTGATCAAGAAAATCCAGATGATTCGCTGAAAAGGCCGTGGATACTGCCTGGTCAACTCCTAGCGACGAGCCAAGCCGAAGCTCCTCAACGTGGATTGCATGCCGTCACGAGGTTGGCCGAATGGTATAGAGGTCGAGCTGCGGCTACTAAGGAAGCTGCCGTAGCGATAGAGGACACCATAGCAGATTTTGGTGACAATGCTGTTATACGAAGACTTGACTTGGTTTCACAGGCGGCGGATTTGGTCGTTCTGGGTTTGACTCGCCTCACCCGTTTGTTTAAACGCTTGGGTGAGAAGAGTAGTAAGCAGGCCGGTCGCGTCGAGCCGGAGTTTTACGCACGGGTTCTTTATGCCATAAATCAAGCCCCTGAAAAGCCGAGAGACAAACTGATGGATGTGGGTTTTAAGTGGTACGATAACAACAAGATACGACTTGCAATGGTTGGTGACCGATTCAGCGCTGATATATATCCGATCATCAAGCTATCGAAACATCTAAATTCCAAGATCATGTCAATATGGGTGAGAGGTCAAGGTGCCCATGGACAAAAGGATCCAGAACTTGATGGGCCAGAAGACAAAAGTCGTTTTACAACTTTAGAGTCAATTGAGCAAGCTGGAATCTTTCTCTTAGACGATGAAAATTGGCAAGATATGACTGAATGTATTTCAAAACCGTCGCGCATTTTTATTAGCGCAATCGAACCTAATCGCGAACTTTCCGGCGACGTGCAAGAGAGCCTAGATATGAATCTTTTGGAACTTTTGGCTGCCGTTGGGTGTGTACGTGTTGCTAACAGTGATGAACATCTAGGCACTTCGCCCAGTCCGGATGTAATCAAGAAAGCAAAGGTGCCCATTGACGAACTTTTGCGAATAATCGTGCCTGACATGGGAAAGTTGCCTCGTCTTGTGTAATAGTTTTCCATCAGGATGAGCCGGGTAGCGCAGCATGGATAAATCTAGCCTCAAATTCGCCAAGAGGCGTGGAGGTGTTGACTTTCCCACACGAAATAGACCAGTTGAGGAGTGTTTACAAGAATGTCCGAAACGAAATGCTAAAACCCATTTTATTTGATCTTGGGAAATTACCACTAGAAATAGTTTGCGAATGGGTTGGCGGATCTACGCCAGTGTCGCGAGAAATGCTCTCTAGGATACTAGACGAACTAAGATCTAAGGGGGAACTCACAATAGACGCTTTAATCAATAAGGTTCGTGGCTCCAATGCACCTCAAAAACAGGACATCGCCCATCTACTTGACACAAAACTTAGACCCCTTTTAGCTAGCAAAGGCCAGAAATCATTGCATGAAGAGTTGGTGAAGAATAAAAGTAATATCGTAGAACAGAGTAAACTAATTGTAATCGACTACGCTTATCTCCTAATGGAACCCTTTGGGATGAAGCGAAAAAATTCGATGCAACCGAAACTTTCACCGAACTTCAGCATGGCATGGCATGGTATTGCTCACATGATCAAAAAGGAGATTTGGTAACGGGTAAAGTTCAGATGTCAAAAAAACATGGAAATTGACAAGATTCCTTACACATCTGACAATTCATCTACGAATCGCAAAAATGATGTTGACTAGTGTCATTCTGTTCTTTTCTTCTGAGTGCAAGCTCTTGCTGGTGCGTCAGTGCGTCGATGTGGGCGAAGGAAGCGGAAGATGGCGTTTTTTGCGATTAGAGGAAGCGGTTGTTGGACCGGTCGACATAAATTCTGGGTCTGGTGCGAGAAATTTTCCTGAAATTGACCGTAGCAAGTTGTTCCGTATCCTGAACAGAGAGACCAATTATTCAAATCAATTGTCCACTAAACCTAACGATCCTAGGGAAGTGACCTTTTACGGGTATCGAACCAGTCCAAACGAACTGGAGGGTTTTTCCACGGCAACAGCAAACCAGAGTAGTCTTATCTTTGGGTGGTTCAGTGCGACGCAATTTTGGAATGAGATCCAGTCTTGTTCTAGCAGATTTGATCGCGATCTATTGGACCTCATAAACACCCCGGATACACAAGCCGCGATTATTTACTTCTGGAGCAAGACAATGTCGGAAAAGAGAAACCGAATTGCAGAGAGGCTTTATGAAGTGCCTGGTTTTGAGAATGCCAACAGTCCTGATGACAGTTTTGTAGTGAACGCCATACTGCCTCGTCCGTTTGCGCCTGCACTGGAATTCGATGTGAATGCCGTATTTGCGCATGGTATGAAGGCATGTCCTGGTGCGTATAGAATCTCTGAGATGACAAAGGCTGCAGAGCAGGTTCCGCTCTGGCGAGGCAAACTGATTGAACCCTACCAGCGGTATATTGAAGAGGAATTTCCAGCTTCTCTAAACGAAACTTGAGCGGCTTATCCGTGATTATTAATTACCGTACGTCTTAGTCGTTTTTAGTCCTTTGCATTCTTACTCCCCAAAAACCATCCACCGCTTCAATTTGCCATCTACCTTCGCACGTGGCGTAGCAAATCGCTCCCGTGAAAGTGCAACAAGTTTGTCCTTCCGGCCAATGCGGTTTTGGAGTGGCGGGAGCATCTTCGCCCGGAATGGCTCCAGGTTGGTTCCGTTTTCCAATAACTTCACCACCGCCTCGTAACGGTCAAGATCGGCAACGCCAGCGAATTGTGGAAACCAATCGTCTAGGCACAATCACCGCGTATTCCTATTGCAATTGTGGTTCACTTGAATACATCACCAACGCAGCGGGAACAGCACTACAAACAGTCACTCATTATGTGCATGATGATGCGGGGAGGTTAAGTCAGATATATTACCCCGACCACAATATTACCAATCACTATGATTCCGCGTGGCGGGTTTGGGCTGTTACGGATGCCATGGGTGGTAGAACCAATGAGTTTAATCTGCAAGGTTTGGTGGTCTCTGTTAGTAACTCATTCGGACGAGTGTTCTGGAACGAATTCAATATACACGACTTAGTTACCGACTCCATTAATGCAAATGGAGTGGAGGTAGTTATGACTTATGATGAATTGGATCGAATGCTTACCCGAACTTACCCAGATGGTGGTGTTGAGGCGTTTATGTATTCTGCTCGTGGATTGGTAGCCTACACAAACCAACTAACCCACGGAACAAGTTACGCCTATGACGCTGGAAAACGTAAAACAGCAGAAACTAATGCTAATAACGAGGTTGTACAGTTTACGTACAGCCCTGCTGGCGTAATGCTTACGCTTACCGATGGGAAGAGCCAGCAAACTCAGTGGAAGTATGATTTATATGGCCGGATGACCAACAAGACGGATGCTGCGAGCAATATTGTGTTTGCATACAGTTATAACGCCAACGGCTGGTTGACCAGCCGCTGGACCCCGGCCAAGGGCACCACTTATCACAGCTTCGATGCCGTGGGGAACATGACCGGGATTAACTACCCGAACAGCCCGGATATTACATTGAATTATGATGCCTTAAATCGTCTCACAAACATGGTTGACGCGGTGGGGAATTCGCGGTTTAGTTACGACAGCGTCGGGCAGTTGTTGAGTGAAGACGGCCCGTGGGCGAGTGATACTGTGAGTTACACGTACAACAATCGGTTGCGCAGCAGCCTGACGGTTCAAAATCCGAATGGACCGGCATGGAGTCAGAGTTATGCTTGGGATTCGGTAAAACATCTGACCAACATTACCAGTCCGGCGGGGGCTTTTAGTTACCTATTTCAATCTCCATACGCCATGCTCCCAGCTAGGCTCTTGCTACCGAACGGTGCTTATATCACTAATACCTATGATAATATGGCGCATTTAGCTGGAACATGGCTTGAGGGTAGCAACGGTGTGATTAATGCGCATGAGTATGTGTATAATCTGGGTAATCAACGGACCAGTGTTACTCGCGTCGATGGAAGCAAGGTGAATTACACTTATGATAATATTGGTCAACTGAAGACCGGTCAGGGGGCAGAATTCGACGACACTGTTCGCAAGCATGAACAATTTGGTTATGCTTACGATGCAGCGGGTAACCTTAATTACCGAACAAACAATGCTTTGTTGCAGACGTTTGATGTCAACAACCTTAATCAGCTTGTTACCGTCAAGCGAACAAACACTCTGACGGTGGCGGTGCATAGCGCTGCTAGACTGATTCCTTTTGTGAAAGTTAAGTGACTCATGGAACTGACTCGTCGCGAACGTCAGTTTTACAAACCGAAGATGAGCCTGAGTACTCCGCGTCAAGCTCAATTCTTGGTCAGGGCCGAGATCGTAATCTCCTACTGTCGCCGCTCTAGGAAGCCGCGTGTGAATCACATGAAAGTAAAAAGCGGGTGGTTAACCAACCCAGTGCGCCAAGGGTTCCCGCGCTAAATAGACCTTCAGTTCCGCCTAGTAAAGTTCCACCCGTAGGGTATGGACGATCAAACGCGAGGGCACTAATGGACCAGCCCAGCTTTAAAAGGATTGGCCAAAGAAGCACCTCGGAACATAACGTGAATCCAATTATGCGTAAAGCACGGCCCGCCACAGCGGCGTCCCTTTGCTCGTAGTTCTGCTCGTTCGGCCTACAGCGGGACTTTAACCCCACAGGCTCGGAGTCGTGTCGGTGTACAGAAACCCGCGACCATGTAAATTGATCGCGGGGAAATTTCGAGCAATGTTTTCAGGTAATTGCTTCACCACCTTTTACCGATACCAAGGCTCACCAGCAGCTTCTCTTTCTTCCTTAGTACGCCAGTCAATAAAGAGTCCTTCATCACTTGTTCCGCAAACCGTACGCCCTGGAAGAGTCAACTCTGTGAGCGTCCACGCCTGAAGCTGGGCATGGTAAACGATTCGGAGAGCATCACACCAACTATTGCCTCGATAACGTTCATACACAACCTTCCTCTGGTCATCGACCTCGTGTTTCCGGATAATGTCCTCGAAGACTGATCCCATCGTCGCGGCACTAACGCCACGAAAGTCTGCTCCGCGTAGGAAGATACGAACCTTTTGGGGCGTGTCCAACTTGGCAGACAGAAGGGGAAAGTCATTTTTGAACCAATCTTCCAGTTGAGCGTTACTCCACCGAGTTAAATTTCTTAGATAAAATAAAATGAGATGAGCAGCTCTCGATTCTTGAAGAATCGGCATTAACCCCTCCAATTCCTCGACAGAATTAATCGAATCGAGAAATAGGACTAAAACTCCTCGATATGCGTCATTTTGTATAGCGGCCTTGAGTTCATCAATACGTTGATTAGATACCATAACTAATTCCTTTCTAGGTTTATTGTTTCGGTTTAGACTGACTGCGAAAAAGCAAAATTTGTTTTCTCGAAGCCAATCTAAGTCATTATCAATGTGCTATATATGACTTTAATTAGAATTTAGCATGATATACTTAAACTGTCAAAACAACGTCGGTGAATTCTAGCCTGAAGCACAACACCCCCCTATCACCAACTCCTATGACCGCGCGGGGTTGCTCACCCAGGTGTTTAACCAAGGCCGGACTACCACCCGCAGTTACACCAATTTCAGTCAGTTACTGTCACAGTCATTGCTCCAGTAGGGTTGGATGAGCACCCGGTTGACCTGCTTGAGGTTCACGGCGCGGGTCTGGTCGCGTCCGGGTAAAAAAGGTTCTATGACTTTTTGACTTAATAGCATGAAAATATGACGCCACCGGCAAAATCTGACATCTAGGTTTGATTGTTGTCAGCGTTTATCCTGTGCGTATATGAAAAAAACACATAACAAACCAAATAAGCGCGGTTCCGTCCGTAGATGTGTGAGACCTTTAAATCTTTTCTTTATAATGCGCAAGACCTGCAATTGCCAGGCAGAGTTTGAAACAGTTAAAGAAATGCTTCGAGGATTGGAAGATTCAATCGAGACCATATCACGGCAAATCGCTCGGTGGGCTAAGGTTAATCCGGGAGAATAGCTCTCCGTAGGTGCCTCTGTTTATTGACGAGAGAAGTGGCCCCCATTGTTTGGACCAAAAAATGCATTTATTAAGTTAGTTTTTCAGGCTCTGAGGGGGTTATCATTTATTTGTTGTTTTCTTTATCTATTTATTTATTTACTTTCTGTTTATGCCGCCACTCTACCTGGCTGTGGCTTCGGTGTCCAGCCTGAAGTGAGCTCCTTCGCCCGCTAGGGCGAAGGGGCGAACGCAGGGCTGGACACCGAACGCGCCACGCCCCCATTACCCAACAGGGCTACTAACTGTTGTTGGCTTTTGCATAGTTCTTCAGAAGATGCCAGATGTGAAAAGGTTATGTCAATCTCGCCGTTACCAATTACAATCTTTTCGATTAGGGATTCGACGATTTTGCGTTTGTCTGGAGTTTGTAGCTTCGCCCACTTATCGTGTAGGGAACTGGCTTCATGGAGTACATCGTCTGCCGATAGCTTGTTGACTTTGAGGAAATCCACTTCGGCTTCCAGTTTGGGTAGTTCGGCCATGAGTTGGTTTAGACGTTCCTCGGCAGGTTTGTAGAAATCTCCAAAGCCTTTGGAGGTGATCTCTCCATCAAGGTACAGGCGGTGGGTCTGTTTCATTTCATCCCTCACCTTTTGGATTTCCCGCTGATGGGTTTCCAGTAAAGAGGACTTCTCAACCAAGTTTTGGCTGGCCGTCTGCAAATGACTGGCAATCCGTTCTGGTTGACCAAAGAAGGTCTTCAATTCTTCACGGACAACGTTTTCCAAGTCAACTATGGGAATCTTGTTGCAACATTTGCGGCAGAAGTATTTAGGGTTATTGGCTGCGACATACATCTTGTGTCCGCATGAACAATGTGCCAATCCACTGAAGAGATGTACCGGTGGTTTGCCAGGCTTTTTCCATGACTTCAATTGTTCTTCAATAATTTGATTTACCTGATTCCAAAGCTCCTCTGAAACAATGGGTTCACACTGGACTTTACCCCATTCGCTTTCCGGTTTGGGTTCACTGCGCCAGCTTCCGGTATGGCGTATTGTGTTGAACGCGTAAAAACCTTTGGCACTGGATTCATCCAAAATACGCCCAACCGAGGTGTCACGCCAGATGGCACCTTCACGGGTTCGGTAGCCAGCGGTGTTCAATTCCTGAGCAACCTGGCCTTTGCGACGGAATTTCAGAAATAGTTCATAGGCTTTACGGCGAATGGTGGCTTCCTCGGGTTTCAGTAATAATTTGTGTTCTTTCCACTGGTAGCCGTAGGGGGCACTGCCATTGATGGATTTGCCAAGCTTGGCACGAGTCAAAACGGAAGCATTAACACGCTCGGTTATTTCCTCTCGTTCCCATTGGGCAAAGACACCAAGCAGGTGGAAGAACATCCGACCTACAACGCTCACAAAAAAACTCCCAAGGATTAAATTTGGGAGTTGTGTGTTTTGGAGGTATTGGGATGCCTTCAGGGGGATGTAAGTAGTCCGATCAACCTAAGATCTTTTGCCGTAAGACATTCTGGACGGAGTCCTTCCTCCGGCAATTCGAAATAACGGACGAAGGTGTAACGGGACAACATGTGTAGCGCTTCCTCTCTTCCCGCGCGACCACGTGGCGTCTCATCGAAAAGGAGAGCGATTTGACGATAAGGTGACTTCAAGTGATGCAGGATATGGTAAACTTGCGACCATGAAATTTCCGTTGCAGCGAGCGCAACAACTCGGTGGCAACCGAGTTGCCAAATCCGTATTGCATCAAAGAAGCCCGGAACGATGATTAGAGGTGTAGCCGATGATTCGCTGATAGCCCGGTGAAGGTTAAAGACGTTATCATTCTGCCCGTTTCCATTATTAGTAGTGATGTACCTCTCCTGGTACACGAAAACTTTTTTGGGTAGGCACGCGGCGTAGGCCACCAACGTGCCGGTCGCACTGTGAATCGGAATAGCGATGTGACCTTTCAATAAGCCCGACCGACAGAAACCTAAACCAAAAGTTTGGATCGTCTGTGGCAACAATCCTCGTTCGGCAAGATAGTTGTGGGTAGGATCGAGTTTAAGGCGATGTTTTACTGAGAGAATGAGCGTATGCGGCTGTCTGATTTGCGTTTGAAATCGGCCATGGCAATATGACACAATTGATTGTGGGTACGTTGCTTGTAACATAGTGTTATCCTTTCTTTTATGTCGAAGAACGATAGAGCTCTAAACAGAGCCAACTCCTAATTGGCATTCTAAGCGGATTTAGCGAATTGTAAAGAGCAGATGATCACCAGAACACGGATGTAAAAACAATGTAAAGTGTTATATTTAAGATGCTTGTAAAACTACAGGCGACCTCGACATGTCAAAAAGTGGCCGAGATTCAAAGTTTTATCTTACACATTCGTAACTTTCTTATTACAAGCTAGATACGTTACTGATTACTAGATGTAGGGACAAATATCCTGCTGTAGCAAGGATGTTAGAACTCGAGACGCATGTTGATGAATTGGCAATTCCTAATGTAGCATCTCTTTTACTAAACCCAGCAAAGTATTTCGGATATTCCTATCGGATTAGCACCACGATATGGCAAATGTCCGATATTCATTTTGGGAAACTGAACAAGACGGAAAACGATCCGTGCGAGCTTGCGGCACAACTGGCGAAGTTAGCAACCGACTTTCCATCAATGAGGCCAGACATTAT
>Ga0172379_10011118_pt1 | contig 10789 bp, 9 predicted proteins | sample GrowelOW334metaG_FD_119756 | JGI IMG/M metagenome (GOLD analysis project Ga0172379, IMG submission 119756) | Groundwater microbial communities from an aquifer near a municipal landfill in Southern Ontario, Canada - Groundwater well OW334 metaG | ecosystem: Environmental > Aquatic > Deep... | reverse complement strand
TTTTTATAAGTTTTAAAACCAGCGGATAGGCGCGAATTCATTCGCGTCAACAAAGTGACTATGAATAACCTTGTCACTCTATGTCATCGGCAACGCTCTCTGCTATGGGCAGATTAAAATCTGCCCTATCCGCTGGGTGGTTATTCATCTCGCGGATAAGCACGAATTCATTCGTGCCCGCATTATCAGCCAATTTTGCATCTTCTCTGATTCCTTGACAAACAATAGTTTTCTGCTATACTCATATGTCAGCAAATACCCTAAATAAAGCTGATACAAAAAAACAAAAAGGAGCAACAAAATGAAGTTCCTTCTAGCGGGGATTATCCTTCTGTCAACCTTGGTTTTATTAGGTTGTGATGAGGGTAAATTATTTCCTGAACCAAGCAACATAATTATAAGCATACAAAGGGAAACATTGGCGCAAGTTGATGCAGTAGTATGCTTATCTGCTGATTCGGCAAAGGTAGATTATGTCAATCGAACATTGACTATATCGGGCAATATTTGCCTCGGCGGCGCTAGTGGTACTCGTTGGGTCGCAAATTTAAAAAGCCAGGAACCAGTAGTCATTTATCTGCCTGGCGACTCACAGTATACTATATACGTGGGTAAACAAAAACATGTATTTTCGATCATCAAAACAATGCTGTGATCGAAATATGAAAAAAAATTAAAAGCCGTCAGTGGATTCATTGAACACCACGGGCTTTTTTCTTTATTTATGATATTAAATGAGCACCTTGTAGAATTCTACGAGAGGCTTTTTTATTTAATCGCGAGTTTTCTGATTTATAAAAAAGAACTGCCCAAGACATTGTCGAGGGCAGTTCAGGATTTTGGAAGGCTCTACTTTATTCTATAATTTTACAGAAGCCCTCATTCGTTTGATCAAACCGTCTGACGGCAACCTCGATGCTTGCAGGCATCACTTGTCGCCATCCACGCACTGTCGCTTGGAATGCGCAGCCAACGGACGCAGCTAACTCCTGGCAGACTTTAAATGTCCGTTCGGGCTTAATAAATAACAGGTCTACCACGATGACGACCGGGGTCTTTCCGGAGACGACAGTACTATCTTCTACGAAAGTATGGGTAATGTCATCAGCGGTTAGATTCAATCCCTCGGTGCCAATAATGGCCTTGTTTATGGCCTCCTTAATCATCTCTGGGCGATTTAAGGTTCGATCCTCGGGCACCAGACTTAAAAATAAAATGTGCGGCATTGGGACTCCTTTTTTGTTTTGTTTTTTAAGCTATTAACTACAGCTTTGTTTGACATAACACAATATCATGTTTACGAAAAATGTCAAGCTCGCCTCACTTTTTGACGGGTTTTTCTGGACTTTCCTTGACAGAAATTGAAAAATAGTATATCATTTAGCCACGTTTAGAGAATTACGTTTTCGCGTAATTCTTTTAAAATATTTTTTTTCAAAAAAAATATTTTATCCGCCTTTGGCGGATTCGTTGCTTATAAGATAAAATGTTTGTCCAATTTTAATATAATGTATGGAAATTAGAAATATCGCCATTATTGCACACGTGGATCATGGCAAAACAACTTTGACTGACGCGCTGATGAAGCAGACGGGAATGACTGATGGGACTGTGACCATGGACTCAAATACCTTGGAGATTGAGCGCGGAATTACGATTTATTCAAAAAATACTTCGGTTTTTTGGCGTGATACTAAGATTAATATCGTGGATACTCCAGGGCACGCTGACTTTTCTTCGGAAGTAGAGCGAATTTTACGGTCTATTGATTGCGTTTTATTACTTGTTGACGCTCAAGAAGGGCCGATGCCTCAGACAAAATTTGTTTTGAAAAAATCTTTGGAACTCGGACTTTTGCCGATTGTGGTGATAAATAAAATTGATAAACCAGCAGCTCGTCCGGAAGATGTTTTGGACATGGTTTATGAATTGTTTTTTGATTTGGGAGCTACAGAAGCGCAATTGGACTTTCCGGTTATTTACGCGGCTGCCAAACAAGGATTTGCTAAATTAAATTTAGATGATGAAAGCAAAGACTTATTTCCCTTACTTAATTTAATTTTAGAAAAAGTTTCGCCAGTTGCTAAAGAAGCTTTTGATTTACCTTTTGCTGCTCAGCCATTTAACTTGGCTTATGATAATTTTCTTGGCCGTTGCGGTATTTGTCGCGTCTATTCCGGCCAAGCCAAAGTTGCTCAAGACGTTTGGATTTTAAATAATAACGGTGAAAAACGCCGCGGTCATATTACAAAACTTTTTACTTTTCAAGGTCTCACCAGAAAAGATACAGAAATTGTTGAAACTGGTGACATTGTCATGATCGCTGGTTTACCAACAATCGATATCGGCGAAACAATTGCTGCTACTCAAAACCAAGAACCTTTACCAGCCATTAAAATCGACGAACCAACCATTTCTCTGGATTTCTTAGTCAACAACTCCCCTTTTGCTGGTCGTGAAGGTAAGTTTGTGACTAATAGACAGATTAAAGAACGTTTAGAAAAAGAATTAGAAGTGAACGTTGGTTTAAAAATTGATTTTACTGATCCGTCTTTTTATAAAGTCTGTGGTCGTGGCGAATTACATATCGCAATTTTATTAGAAAACTTGCGCCGTGAAGGTTATGAATTACAAGTTTCTCAACCACAAGTAATTATTAAAGAAGAAAACGGTGAAAAATTAGAGCCGTTTGAAGAGCTAACGATCGATGTTCCAGAAAAATGTTCTGGCACGGTTATGGACAAGCTGGCTCGTCGTCGTGCTCGATTACTTGATTTAAAAAATATTGATGGCCAAACTCGTTTGATTTTCGAAATTCCAACTCGTGGTTTACTTGGTTATCGAAATGAATTTGTAGTTGATACTAGAGGTGAAGGAATTTTGTGTACTCACGTCTTAGGCTTCAAGCCTTATGCTGGTGAAATAGAAAAAAGCGATTTTGGCAGTATGGTTTCTATGGTCACTGGCAAAGCTCTTGCTTATTCTTTGGATAACTTACAAACTCGCGGTGTTTTATATATCGGCGCCAATGTAGACGTTTACGAAGGCATGGTTATTGGCAACACTTCCAAAGGTAATGACATGGAGGTCAACCCGATTAAAGGTAAAGCTTTAACAAATATGCGCGCTTCTGGTTCTGATGATGCTATAAAATTGACCGCTCCTCTGACTCTAAGCCTGGAAATTGCTTTAAGCATTATGAAAGACGATGAATATCTCGAAGTAACACCAAAAAGCGTTCGTCTTAGAAAAAAATATCTCACTGAACTTGAAAGAGTAAAATATAAAAGAAAAAATACGGTTTAAAAGCCGTATTTTTCTTATTACTCAAAAAATAATTTTACATTTTGGCTTCACGCTTATCTTTTAGCTTAGCCATTTGATTGGTAATTTTTTCTTGCGCCATATCAATTGCGGCTGTAATAGTTTTGGCATTAGCTTCGGCTCGAAACAGTTTTCCTTTAACCGCTAAATTTATTTCTGCTCTAAAGATATTACCACTTTGTGACTTGGTATCTCTATCAAGCTCCACATTACAACTAATTATTTGTTCTTGAAACTTTCTTAACTTCTCCATTTTGGCATCCAGATAGGCTCGGCTTTTGTCGTCCATTTTTAAATTCTTAGCAAAAAATTTGTACTCCATAATTTTTTGTATTAATTTTTAATCTTTAATTTTTAATTATTCGAATCCCAGATAACGCACTTCTTCGTGTAATTGAATGCCGGCGGTGTTTCTGGCTTTTTGTTTTATTACACTGATCAATTGCATTACTTCATCGGCAGTAGCATCGCCAAGATTCACAATGTAGTTGGCATGAATTGGCGAAACTTGAGCTCGTCCGATTGTTTTGCCTTTTAGATCCAGATTATCAATTAGCCAAGCAGTTGGAATTTTGCCGTGCTTTTTAAAATCGCCTTGCGGCTCCCAACCCAGCTTTTCCAATTTGCTTTGTATTTCTTCTGTCCAAATAATGTTTTTAAATATACAACCAGCGCTTGGTTCTGGTGGCTGACAAGTTCTTTTTTTCAAACGTTCCATAACTATTTTTTTAGACGCTTCCAAATCGCCTCGTTCCAATTTTAAAATCACACTCGTAATCAACCAATCTGCATGATCTTTAAAAATGCTGTGACGATAAGTAAAACCGCACTCATTATTTAAACATTGTTTTTCTGCAAAATTTTCATCCAAAAAATTAACTATTTCTATAACCTTGCCCATATCTTCGCCGTACGTTCCAGCATTACCTTTGACAGCACCACCAATTGTTCCTGGAATGCCAGCTGAAAATTCCATTCCTGTTAAGCCAGCTGATAAAACGCTCTGCAAAACAACCGCCAAATAATTTCCCGCCCAGACCGTAACGGTTTCATCTTGCACAGTCATTTCGCCAGGAATTAATTTTATAACTAGGCCGTCAAAACCATTATCAGCCGCCAAGATATTGCTTCCGCCACCAATCATTGTCCAAGCGATATTATTAGCTTTGGCTTCAACCAATAAAGCCTTCAAAACATCGGTTCGATTCACTTCCGCAAAAAACTTCGCCGGTCCGCCGATTTTAAAAGTGGTATGGTTTTTCAATGATTCGTTTTCCTTTAAAACCATCTCCGGAAATTGGTTTTTAATATTTTCAAACATATGTTATTTTTTCTTAGATTTAAATGCCGGCAGAACTTTTTTCTTTATTAATTCGCCGAACTCAGGGATACCAAGCTTGTTTCCTATATTTTTCAAATATTTTTCCATCTCCAAAGCCGTATCAAGGTTAAATAGAGACGGGTTATCTTTAAAAATCTTTAAAAAATCAATACTCTCTATAAAACTTCTTTCAATTAATTGAGAAAGTGTTTTGAGTTGATCATCTTTTTCTTCAGCACCATCAAGAGTTTCTAATAATTCATTCAATTTTTTTAAATTATTAGGATTAAAAAATGAAGCTGGAATCTTTTTTCTCACCATTGATCTATTTAATCTTTTGTTTGGCGTATTATCAAGTACAGTGCCCCAAATGATTTGCTCAAATCTATCTTTTGCAGAATACCCCTCCGAATCTAATGAACGGCTAAATCTGGATAATTCTTTAAAATAACTCTCGTCTCCTAATAATGGTCGAAATGCCAATAAAGCATCATAAACCTCCTCGCCCAATATGTGCCTGGCATATTTCTCAACTTTATACAAATTATTAGGGCCGAATAAAATGATAGCGCCTTTGATTTTTTCTCTATCTTCTTCGTTGCCAAATTTATTAATTGCAAGAAAAATTATTGAAAGTTTATCAATATATTCAATAAAGGGCTTCTCGGTCACTTCTAAATTTTTAAATATTCTTCTTCTTATTTCATCATCCCCGATCTCGTCTAATAAATCAACAATATCTTCATATGAATTTAAAAACTTGGCTAAAAAAGTTTTTATTTCTCTGTCGGGGATACGATCAATATCGGCTACTATTTCATTAAAATAATCATTGGTATATCTGGTAATCGTCATTTCTAAAAGATCAATCGTGGCGTCCAGTATGCACTTTGGGGCTTTTGCCTCTACTAATTTATTTAAACGATCAAGCCTTATATTAAATTGTCTTAAAAAATCAACGAGGGGGGAAGGAACAAACGATTCAGCAAGATTGTGATTTTCCTCGTGATTAATAGTTCCCTCTTTGCCATCACGATCCTTAATAAAATTATAAATAGATGCGCTTCGATGAAACCCGTCACATATTTTATCGGGAAAAATCTTCAAAAAATCTTCCGGCGGAATAATGATATTAACATTAATCCCGGAAAATAAAACCTCAATTTTATCTGTTCTTATATTTTCAAAATTCCGCAAAAATTTTACCGGGTCGGCTTTATATCTCCCCTCCGCTTTTATAACCAGTCCTCTTTTTGAAATTATATCGGCAAAAAAATCATTGAATTTTTTTATAAAATCTACATCATCATTTTTAAGCAAAGAAAATATCTGATTATCAGCTTTATTTAAAGCTTCGTCTATGCTTTTATATTTTTTATCCTCGTCACAAGTCATTTCTACAAACCAATCACGATCAAAAAAATCTTCAGGCGAATCTCCGTGTATTTCTTGATAGCGTTTTTCAAATTCTTCATCCGATAAATCATAAATCTCTTTCGCTATTTCTTCTTTTCTCAATTCCAGTTGTTTCTCAAGACTTTTTCTCGTTTCTCCTAATTTAATTAATTCAGAAAATTTATCTATAACACTTTGATCAAAAAACGCTTTAATTGTTTCCATCTTTTTTAAGCACTCCTCGCGAAAATCATCAAATCCCAAAGAAGAGCTGTTTTTGACAAAAATTCTCACATCTCTAATCATCTCGACTTTCTGATCTATTCTTTCATAAAGCGCCTGACGTTCAAGCTCTCTTTTTTCTTTAATAGCTGGTACGGCCGAGATATCTGGAGTTGTTTTAATTTTCTCAAAATCTGTCATATTTAAAATTAGTTGTATAAGCAAATCTTATCAATTTTAAGCTTAAAAATCAACCTTATTTTAATTTCGAAACTCAATAATTATAGCGCTATTGACAATCATTAATTTATATGCTATATTGATATGTTAATTTGACAAAATAGTGGTTTTACGAGCTTTATAGCTACAATTCTGCTTGTCGGCCTAAAGCGCAACCCTTACAGAAGCTGGTTTAAAACCACACTTCAATATTGGTTGGCATTAGGATAATGTTTAATATAACAGGACTAATTAGTCCAAATTGTTATATTAACAAGCAGAATCGTGGCCATAATCCTCTTGGAAAATTGGTCACTTGTTGTAGCGCTTTAAAAATAAAGAAAGCCGGTATCTCTGGCAAATGCTAACCCTGAGCACATATATTCAGGGAGGGAGCATCACGATGAAAAAAATTTTTACAGTCCTCGCCTTCCTGTTCGTCCTAACGACGATCGGATGCCAATCAGATAAAGAGCGCCACGATTTTCAAAACAGAGCTGACTCTTTAGCTGTAATCCTCCAATCAGCTGACATTGGTTGGATTGTAAGGCTAAACGACAACCACCTCTGGGTTATCCGTGGACCAAAGCCGCCATTCCAAAAAAATGGCACCCTGTGGCTGGAAAGAATGGGCGAGCATCGGTTGGACACTGTGCCAATCGGTTCTCTAAGAGGAGTATATCCTCCAAACGACAGTTTACTTCTCAAAGTAGCAAAAAGCGAATAGAGTAAGTGAATCGTCAAAACAAAACCCGCTATCAATTAATATTGCTGGCGGGTTTTTAACTTTATCTAAAATATTCTATTACTCTATATTCTATTACTCTATTAAATCTCTCGCGACTTTATCAATATCCCCTGCGCCGACGACTAATAAAACGTCGTTTGGTTGTAACAAATTACTGATAATTTTTTCGGATTCTAGGATATTCGGTGCATAAATAATTTCTTTGCCTGGCTGATTTTTTTTAGCAGCTTCTACCAGATCTTTGGAACTTACAGTATGAAGACCATCTTCTTGCCTGCCCAAAACATCATAAACCTCGCAGATTACAGCAACATCGCTACGATCAAAACATTTTACAAAATCATCGAATAATTTGGCAGTGCGATCATAATGATGGGGTTGGAATAATAAAACTAAACGATGATCAGGATAAAAATCCTTAGCAGCTTTGATAACACTTGAAACAGCTGTTGGATGATGAGCATAATCAGAAATAACCAAGCTTCCCTGAACATCTTTAGCGGAACCAACAATTTCAAATCTCCGCCATGTTCCAGTAAATTGTTCCAGAGCAGAAGCAATAATTTTATCTTCGATCCCAAAATGCTTAGCAACGGTAATTGCTGCTAAAGCATTATAAACATTATAGTTTCCTGGCACAGTCAATGAATAAGTAAAATTATTAACAATAAAGAATTGTTTATGATCTTTGATTGTTAATTCTTTGCCCAAAACATCAACTTCGCTGTTATCAAGTCCCCAAGCTGATAAAACATAACCCTTGGTTTTGGTAAGCTCGGCAATATTTTCATCATCACCATTATAGGCAAGAAAACCGTTATCAAGCGGTAAAGAATCGAGATATTTCTGAAAATGATTTTTGATATCCGTTAAATCTTTATAAAAATCCAAATGATCCTCTTCTACGTTGGTCAAAACAATCGTGGTTGGTGATAATTTCAACATATTCGCTTTCCACTCGCAGGCTTCCAGAATCAATAAATCGGATTTACCTAAACGTAAATTACCGTCAAAGCCTGGGACCTTAGTGCCGACAATTACGGTCGGATCGAGCCCTGCTTTTTCAAAAATTTTGCCGATCATCGCGGTCGTAGTTGATTTACCGTGAGTACCGGAAACGGCAATGGTCTTTTTTTCCAATGTCAATTCACCTAAAAATTCCGCGTAACTCAGTTGTTCGATGCTGTATCTATCAGCGGCCAGTCTCTCCGGATTATCACTTGGCACGGCCGAAGAATAAATAACCAGGTCGGCGTCATCCGGTACATTTTCCGTTGCGTGATTATAAAAGATTTTAACACCCGATGATTTTAAATTCTCGGTCAGATCGCTTGCTCCGCCGGCATCCGAACCACTCACCTCTTTGCCATAATCAAAAAGCAACTTAGCTACCGCCGAAACCCCGATTCCGCCGATACCGATCAAATGTACTTTGTTTAAATCTTTAATTTTTTTCATATATCCGCACACTAACTTTCTTTGTTTGAAAATTGTGTTAATTAATTTTTATCTACAAATTAAATTTGAACCTATTGTTTATTGCCCTGCTCATTTATTTATTTAATAATTTACACAATAGACACGAATTGTTGAGAAGTTATTTGTGAGTTGTTTGTGAGCCATTCGTGAACAATTCGTGTCTATTCGTGTTTATTTGTGTTTATTTGTGGATTATTCGTGTATCTTCGTGAACATTCGTGTCGTAATTAAAACACAAAAAAAATTAGTGTACGGATAAATTACTATAAAATCTCTTTAACTAAACTGACCGCCAAGGCGCTGTCCACGAAATTAACTTTTTCCGCAATACCTTTGGATAAAATTTTCAACTTTTCTTTATTATCCAATAAAGCTAAAATTTTCTCGGCAAAATTCGACGGCGTTAATTTTTTTTCTTCAAGATAAACGGCGGAATTATTAGCGCAAAAATACCTGGCATTATCTTCCTGCTGCGTAAAAGGCAAAGGAATAACAATTGTCGGCTTAGCTAAATATGAAAGCTCCAATAAAGAAGCAAGCCCTGCTCGACTGACAACCAGATCGGCAGCAGCCAAAAAATCATAGTGATTGGTAAATTCCAATTCGTGCGGATGATAAAAATTACTCGGCGAAGTGATTTGCTTGCCCTTACCGACCAAATGATAAATTTCCAAATTATGCGGCAAAAATTTTTTGGCTTCAACTAACAATTTATTGAGATCCAAAGCGCCGGTTCCACCACCCATTACTACTAATTTTTGCTTAGCGTCATCTGCTGTATATTTTCTCTTGGCGATTTTTACTTCCTGACGTACCAAGCCGCCGATCAAACGCGTTTTAAAAGCCGGGAAATTTTTTAACGATTCGGGAAAAGTAACGGTAATGCGATCGGCAATTAATGTTAACAGCCTATTGGTCAAAGTCGGCTTGATATCCAATTGATGAATAATGACTTTGGCGCCTAAAAGTTTAGCAGCCAAGAGCGCTGGTAGACAAACGTAACTACCGGCACCAAGCGCTACATCCGGTCTAAATTTTGCTAAATAAAAAAACGCTTCAATAAAGCCGAGTAAAATCTCAAGCGGCGATAAAAGATTTCGCCAACTGAGATAGCGTCTGAATTTACCGGCCAAAATACCGAAATAAGGTAATTTATAATATTTAATTAATTCTTTTTCCGGGCCAGCAATCGTACCAATAAATTTGGTTTGTAAATCAGGCTCTGCCGCTGCAAGCTCTTGCCACCAAGCAATTAACGGCGTCACCGAACCCAACGTTCCTCCGCCTGTCAAAACTATTTTCATAAGTTACTATTTAAACAAAATTTAATATACGAACTAAACATAGATATTTAACACTCGCCTCGACGTAGTCGAGTTTGACTCGACGAAGGCGGGCTGTCAAAACTATCTTCATAAAAAATTATAAATTTTAAATTATAAATTTTAAATTTTTAATCTTTAATTTTCTCAATTGCCATTGTTATCCGTTTCGCGCTTTCTTCTAAGCCTAAATAAAACATTAATTCTTCTGGTGATTGACTCTTGGCTAAGCCGGATAAAGCGACTCTGATCGGCCAAAACATTTCACCGTTTGAAAAATTACCGTCAACAGCTGTTTTGGAAATCAAAGCTTTTAAATTTTCCTGCGTCCAATCGCTAAGCGGTGTGGCGGTTAATTTTTCCAAAAATAATTTCAAGGCTTCAGCCGTTCTGAGCTGCGGCGTTTGTTTGAAATTCAACAAATCGGCTGTATATTCCGGTTCGGTTAAAAATATCTGCGCTTCTTCTGTAATATCATTCAATAAAACCAAGCGCTCACGACAGGCAGCGACAATTTTTACCAAACGTTCGTTTTCTACATTCGGTAAGTACGGTCGACAGAGCTCCGTTAATTCCACCAAGCTTTTTTGTTTCAAATAATAAGCATTAAACCATTTTAATTTTTCCGGATCAAAAATCGCGCTTGATGGCGAAACTCTTTCCAAAGAAAATTCTTCAACTAATTCCGGTAACGTAAAAAATTCTCGATCGCCAGTCGGATGCCAACCAAGCAAAACCATATAATTGATAATTGCTTCT
>Ga0172379_10011117_pt1 | contig 10790 bp, 6 predicted proteins | sample GrowelOW334metaG_FD_119756 | JGI IMG/M metagenome (GOLD analysis project Ga0172379, IMG submission 119756) | Groundwater microbial communities from an aquifer near a municipal landfill in Southern Ontario, Canada - Groundwater well OW334 metaG | ecosystem: Environmental > Aquatic > Deep... | reverse complement strand
GCAACGTAAGGAGCGTGTGATAATGAAAAGAGTCATTGGTTTATGTGTGATGGCGGGACTCGGGATCTTCTTGAGCGGGTGCAGTTCACAGGAGATTGGAAAGACCGGTCTGGAGAAGAAGCTTGTCCTGGCCGACGGGGGCAAGACCGACTATGTCATTGTGGCGCCAGAAAACCCCAGCGAGGTGGATGCGTTTGCCATAAAAGAGCTGACAAGTGCGCTCAAGGAGGCTGTCGGCACGGAGTTCAGGAACGTTCCGGCTGCGGATGCTGCGAAATACGCAAAGAGGATATTTGTCGGCACCGGACCAACCGGCACGAGCCGCGATCTTGACGGGATGGAGGACCAGGACAGCGTCTGCGAAAGCGCCGGTGCCGATGTGTTCCTGTACGGCAAGGGAATCCACGGCAACTTGTACGCGGTCTACGATTTTCTTGAAGGACAGATCGGATGTCGCTGGTTCTCCGCATTTGCCAAGCCGTATATTCCGAAGAACGATACTCTGCGACTCGCCGCCTTCAAAAAGCAAACACGGCCGGATTTCAAATGCCGAACCATGTACACAGACATTTTTTTATTATGGCCAGAGGGACTCATATTCCCGTACCGCAACAGGCTGAACATGGGGTTGGAACGGAAAATGAATCAAATAAGCAAAGATAGCGGGGTTGTAGACGAAATGAATTACATCATGCCGAACATGCATACGATTTTCTGTTACCTGCCGCCGCAGGAGACGCCACCGCCGGGTCACGGAATAAATGCACCCCTGAAATGGCTGAAGAACAAGAACTATTTTACGACAAACCCCGAATTCTTCTCGATGGATGAAAATGGCAGGCGGGTCATGGACAGGCAGCTTTGTTTTTCAAATCCGGCGATGCGCAGGGAACTGACGGCCAATATCGTTGCGAACATCGAAATGCAGGGGGGGAAAGGAATCGTCGAAGTGTCGCAAAATGACAATGCAACCACATGCTGTTGTGCTGACTGCGCGAAGCTGCAGGTGAAGCTTGGATGCCCCGGCGGTCCGATGCTAGACTATGTCATCGAGCTGTGTGGATATCTTAAAGACAAATATCCCGGGGTAATTGTCCGCACCTACGCCTACAACAAGGGACAGTCACAGGAACCGCCGACGAAGATCGACAGGCTTCCCGACAATTTAATGATAATGTTCGGCGCGGTACAGGACAATTTTACACGGGACTGGAGCCACCCGTCCAATCTGAAAAGTTACCAGGATCTGGAGCAGTGGTGCAGGCTCTGCCCGAATGTCATGGTCTGGTATTATTCCTTGTTCGAAAGTCCCCATTATGGAGGGGTTCCTTATTCCGACACCCAACGGTTTATCTCCGACATGCGGCTTATGAAAAAGGCCGGGGTACACGGGCCATTCCTGCTCTTTGGTTTCCCCGAGGTGGGCTTCTCGGAGCTTAAGACGTATCTGTCTCTCAAGCTGATGCAGTCCGTTGGACAGGATACCGAGGCGTTGATCTCTGAATTCATGGATTTCCAGTACGGAAAAGCGGCGCCGGCGATGCGGCGGTATCACGATGAACTGGAGAATTGTCGGAATGACAAAAACATGGGATTTGTCGGGGAACAATTTTCAACCGCCATGTTCCCCTATTTAACTCCCGGAAATCTACTGCGGTGGGAGCGGAGTTTTGATGAGATGGAAGAGTTGACGAGAAACGACCCGGCGAGACAGGATAATGTACGCGCGACAAGATGTCCTCTGGATGGTGTTGTACTGGAAAAGTGGCAAAAGTTAATAAGGGCATATCCCGAGTACTTTAAGGATGCCAGAAATTTCGAGAACCGTATCCGCTCGACTTTTGACAGGATACTTGCGACACATGTCTCCCAAAAAACGCTTTACCCTGGGGCAGGGGCAAACAATATGAAAATGCCTTACGCCCGACTGAACGCCAGAGTTGCCAATCTGAATAAGGAAATCCTGTCCGAACCACCTGACGGCAAACCTCTCCCGGCGCAGTTTGCGGAAATCCTCAAAGAGAATATTCGCCGCGTGATGCCGAAATCCGGGGTCAAGCCGCAGGTGAGCGATCCCGATGCCGCCTTTGGCATCGCGGCCGAAAGTGTGCCAATCACTCCGTTTCCAATGGGCTTCTATGATCTTAGCGGTAGAAAGGCCGGCATTGGTCGCCGCCTTCAACTTCCGGACATTAGCACGAACGGCGGGTATCAAATCTACAAATTAGGCGGCGTGAAACTCACCCCGGATTGTTATTGGTGGTGTGGTGACTGGAATGTCCAGGCGAAGCTGGGGCAGTTTTACGATGAGGACGGCGACAACAAATGGGATATCTACGTTTCCCTGAAATTCGAAGGGCCGATGTATTCCAAGGATTCCAGCGCCAGGGAAAACCGCGTTCTTTGCGACCAGGTCATCTTGGCAAGAAATGACGGGAAAAACTTAAAATAAGGGAAGGTTAACATGGCTTTGAAAGAATTCGGTTTCTGGGTGTACACCTGTCCGAGATCAGGCAGGGAATCGCATTATGAGGAGAAGGACTGGGAGCTGTTGCTGGATGACATGGCTTCGGCGGGAATGAACTCGCTGGCGATGGTGATAAAATGGTACACCACCGGGTACAAGTCCTCGTTGGATTGGCTTGATCAGGATGTCTCCGGCTCCTCAATCGTAGCAAAAGGAAACGGGCTTTTGCGGCGGGTCGTTGAAATGGCCCATGAGAGAAAAATCAAAGTGTGGCTTGTGGTCGTTTGCAGCTTTTATCAGATCAAGGAGTTTGGAATAGTCCCGCCAAACGGTCAAAAGGGCGCATTTCACTACGATCCCGACTGGCCGGGGGTGATGGACAGGACATGCCTGATGTTCAAGGAGATATCCGAAATTTTCGGGGATGTCGCAGACGGAATGGTGGTGGAAATAGAAAGCGTCGAATTTGACTGGCCGCACAGGATACCGCTTTACAACGAGTGGGCCAAGGCGAATCAGAGGCCGGCATACGGGGAGATAAAACTTCAGCATATGGATGCCAGAGCCTATCAGAAACACGATTGGCGGGACTTCCTTACCGAAAGAAGATGCCTGGCCATGAAAGAAATAGAGAAGACTGTCAGAGCCTCCGGATTCAAGGGGAAAATGTCAATGATCTGTGAAAGCTGCAACGAGCGCGGTTGCTACACCCAGGCTGTGAATCTGGAGCAGTACCATAAAACTGTGCCCGGCTGGGCGGCGGTCACATACGACTACTGGAGATATCGCAACCGTCTGGCTGGAGTGGATTTTTGCATGGAGCAACCGAGACTGGCGGGGATTGAGACCTACTTTCTCGGACGCGGCGTCATGAGTTACGACTGGAAGGATATGACAATCCCGCTGGAAGCGCACTGGGAGATTGATTTAGAGGATGTGGAGAAATATCAGCCTGACGGATTCTGGTTTTTCGCCTCCGACTCGGATGAGGTGGACAACTGGCAGTCATGCGTCAGTGAGCTGAAAAACATAGGTTTTGCAAACGGCCTTCAGGCAAGAAAAAGACTTCTCGAATTATGTGGAAAGCGAAGACTCCTGAAGGGCGTGCCGAGATAAGAAAGACGGGAGAATATAAAGAATAATTTAAAAGCAAAAGGAAAGAGGTGCGGTATGAAAACAAAAAATCTCCGGAGAAACAATGCCTTTACGCTCATTGAGCTCCTCGTGGTGATTGCGATCATCGCGATTCTGGCTTCAATGCTGCTGCCGGCGTTGCAAATGGCGAAGGAATCCGCCAAACGGATATCTTGCATCAACAATCTAAAAGGATTTTCCACCATCGTGGTGTATTATGCGGATGACAACAATGGCGTCCTTTTGCCTCTGGCCAGCCTTGCCGGAGGGAAGCTTGAGAAGACGTATTGGTATTTCGACAAAATGCGGGACTATCTGCCTGGCACAGGCATAAAGGCGAAAAACAAGTTCTTTATCTGTCCGTCCGAAAATGACGGAGCAACCAGCCTCTATGACAGCAATTATAAGAACACCTACCTCTATTCCTCCACATCGGGAGATCAAAACCAAGTACAAACCGCTAACTACAAGAGTAAAAAACTGGACTACTATAAATCCCCGGCCTCTACAGGTTTGATTTCGGAGATGAGCACACCGGCTACGGCAGCTACAAGCACATACACCTACACCTTCCAATGGTATTTGAATACCATGGGCGATGCCACTGTTGGCGTGGGCTTCAAGCACATCAGAACTGCCAATGTCGCACATATCGCGGGAAATGTGTCTACGTACGGATTCTATCCCATGAAATCCGCAAACAGCAATTTGATAGCGATCAAGTAGCGCCAGTCGGAGATGCTTCAGTGAATCAGACGGGATAAAACGGACGTGCTTTAATTGTAATCATGAAATAAAAAAAGGGACTTCAAAATGCAAAACAGATTTTTCAGGGATGTCTGCAAGAAAACAGAAAGGGAGGAGGAGAGATGAACAAACAGAAATGCCCGGACTGGTTCAAGGCGGTGATATTCACGGCATGTATTTCAGTATCCGCAATGAGCGGATGGGCGGAGGGCGTGTCGCCCGCGAATGGGAGCGAAGCTAAGGTTGCAGGGAATTCGGACGGGTTTTATCAAAAGTATCCCCATCTGGATGATTTTTTCCCCTATTTCCCTTATGCCGGAAGTACGGATGAGCGGATGCTGGAGATATGCAATAAAAGCTATTTCAACATAATCTGCGACTATAATTTCTTTTACAACATCGCAGAAATCCGGTCAACCGGGACGGGGAAGTGGGAGGAGAAATCACTTGGCATCACCCCGTCCGGACAGGCCTACTTTGACGTTTTCCGCGAGCATCGGCTGAAAATATTCGGTCATGTGCAGACATGGATGGGGCGGCTGACCTTGCTCAACCCGTTGTACCCCTTGTCAGAACATTTCGGGGGCGTGGAGCGGGAGCCCACGGAACAGGAGTATGCGGACGCGGAAAAGAAGCTCAGGAAGAATCTGGAATGGTTTGGCGAATTGAGCCGGGAACATCTCAAAGACATTCTTGCAATGTGGGTTACCGACGATGAGCCGAACAACGTTGGCCTGACCAGGGCCATGCACCGCATGATGTCCAAGTATGCTCCGTCCAAACCGGTGTTCAATGTGAACCCCTGGATGGGTTCGGCGGTGAAAATGGTGCCACACGTGGAAATCCAGGGTTGCGATTTTTATGTGCATACCGATTCTTTTCGTCATCAGTGGGATATGCAGGACAAGTTTGAGAAGTTGTACCGGCTCAATCCAAGCGCCATCACCATGTTTGTTGGTGATACGACATCATTTTTCGAGCCTACAAAGTCGTTTTTGCGTGATGCCCGACCCGAGCCGGCGGAATTGAGAAATCTGGTGTGGCAGACCATGGCTGGCGGCGCCAAGGGGGTCGGCTACTGGAATTTTGCGACGCCGTACCGGGTTTGGAATTCTGTTAGGTCGGTAGTGGATTATTACTACCGGCCGCAGGCCATGAACGTGCTTGCCACGGTGGGGGAGCTCGGGCAACGCCTGACTGCGACAGGACCGCTGTTCCTGCACACCCATCCGGAATTGGACGGGAAGCCGGACATCAATACCGCCACCTGCAATTACAGCACTTACACCGGCCCCATGATCAAAAGCGGGGTGCTGAAACATAATACCAGCGATGAGCGGCTGGTGGTGCTGGTTAACCAGAACCTGGACGGCGCGGCCTCCGGTACGGTCACGGCGCCGCCGAGCTGGAACGGCAAGCAAGTCTTTGATCTGGATCGCCTGGTCGAGGTGAAAGCCGATGTCAGCGGGACGGGGCGATATCCGGTGAATATCGCGGCTGCGGGGGATGCGGCGGTGTGGCTGGTGGGAACTGCGGCTGATTTTGCGCGCAGTCGTGAAGTGATTTTGCGGCATCGGGCGGAGATGGAACTGCCGCTCGTGGAAAACCAGTTGCGGTTTGCGCGGCGCTGGAAGCTGGATGTGAGCGCGGTGGAGAATATCTTGAAGCAGGCGGAGGCGCAGGCGAAAGCCGGGCAGTACGCGCCCTGCGCAGAGAGCCGGGAAACGGCGCTGCGGAAGGCGCAGGAGGTCATCCGGGCGGACAAAGACATTGTCTGGCTGAGGGAAAGGTTGGATATTGTGGCAGGGCAGCTTTCCGGCATCTCCTTGAAAGTGTCCGGCAACTGGCGTCCGCTTGGGATGTTGCCGGGTGGAGGGGACTCCAATGCAAATCTGGATTTGCCTCTCACCAGTAAAATCTTCGGCGGGGAGGCGCGCAAACTCAAAGAATTATCAGAGGAGTATTCTGCGCTGGAGTTGATGGTGCGCACCGGACAGCGGGAAAAGCTGGCGGAACTTCAGAGCCGACTGCCGATGCTGAGCGAAGCGGCGAAGGTTTTGGACCAGAAGATCGACCGCATCGTTGCCGAGCAGTTGGCCTCGATGCGCAAGCCGGTGCGCGTGGCATATCTGACGGCGGGACGGGAATGCATGGATTTTGTGCTGACCTATTCCTGGCTGTTCGATGCCTGCACGGCGGACTGGGTGACGCTGGGCGATGACGGGGTATTGCGCAACCGTGAAAAAAAACCGGTCAAACTGAGTGACTACGACGTGCTGTGGATGCACCAGGTAAATTCGTGTCGGCCCACGAAAGGCGTGAAAGATGTGAAGCTTGAAGATGTGCTGTATCCGGCGTATCTGAAACCGGAGTTCAAGGAGGCGGTCAAAGCGCATGCGGCGGCCGGCAAGGGGCTGTTGCTGACCGGATTGTCAACCTGTTATACGGTGGCGCTGGGACGCGAGACGGACATGCCGGACATGTACCATGACGGCGGTGTCTACCAGGGATCGTTTGATGCGGGCTATAAACCTGTGTCCGGCACCGCCGGACATCCGGTGTTTAGCGGTCTGGATGGTAAAGGATTCTATGCCAGCAGCAACACTTCACCTTACAATGAGGTGAGCGAGTGTACCTGGCGGCTGCGGCGGCCTGCGGGGCGGGTGGTCGCGTCGCTTCTTGATCCGGACATAGGAGATATCCAGGACTACGCGACACTGGTCGAGTACGGCCCGGCTGCGGCGGGCAACGGCTTGATCATGGCTCTGGGGGGCATCGCCATGGATGCGACACCGGGGGGGTTAACCGCGCTGAAAAATCCGAGAATGATCGAGAATCAGCGGCAATTGCTTTTGAATGCCCTGGAATATCTGGCGCAAGGCAAACCGTATGCGTTTACGGTGTCGGCGAACACCGCGACAATGCGGCAGTTGACCATGTTGCCGTCCGTCTGGCGATTCAAACTGGATCCCAAAGACGAGGGGCTGGCGGCGAAATGGTATGACCCGGGCCTGAATGAGTCCGCATGGAAGGATATTCCTGTCGGGACGAGCTGGGAATCGTGCGGATATGACTACGACGGGTATGCGTGGTATCGGGTGAGATTCAAGGCTCCGCCCGAGTGCAAGGGGAAGAAGGTCAACCTGCATTTCGGTGCAGTGGACGAATTGGCGGTGGTGTTTCTGGACGGCAGGGAGATCGGCCGTCAGAATCTGGTTGACAACTGGGACAAGCCGTTCGAGTTTGATATCACTTCGGCGCTGGGCGACTGTTCCTCTGAACACCAGCTGACGGTACGGGTGCATGACTCGTCCGGTGCCGGCGGCATCTGGCGCAAGGTCTGGCTGGAGGCTGCGGATAAATGAACAGGCTTTTCATCGGTATTGCGATATCCTGTTGTCTCTCCTTTTCTGTAAGGGCGGAGAATCCTGTACTCGCCAGTGGCGGCAACTGGATTCAAAACGCCAGTGCGCGGGTGGAGGTGACCGGACAACTGGCCTATTCGTTGTGGAATAGGGAGAAGAACCGGTGGGAGGGAGTATTCGCTGGATTTCCCGGCGGGGCGTCAATGGGCGCCCCGGAGGGAACCCATGTGGTTGAGGGAAAGCCGACGGTCAGCACCCGCATTGACGGACAGACCGCCTGTCTTGACTATACCGTCGTGGCCGAACTGCCGTCACGGGGTCGCACTACGGTCACGATTGCCGTACGCCTGTTGCCGGACAGTCCTTTGATGCAGCTGTCGTGTCTGGATCTGGAGCGCAAGCCGGTCGCGGTCGGGTACGTCTTGCGTCTGGCTCATCCGGGCCGATACGGTGTCTTTGACAGACCTGTGGATGCATCACAGTTTTCCATGGGGCAGTCGGACGCCTCCAAGACTCTGCGCCCCTTTTGGCTGAACTGGTCCGGTCGGCGCTTCTTGACCGTAATGGATCCGTTCCATCCGTATGTGTATGGTGTGTTCACTCCAGGCGGGAAGCCCGGACCTTTGGCCTGCGCAGCCTATTCCGGCGGTCGCCGGTTCACTCAATTCATAGCCATTAACGAGCCGTTTGCGGTGGCGGGCGTCATGCTTGCGCACGACGGTCAGACGGACACCGTGTTCCATTGGGCGACCGGATGCTGGCAGCGGCTGCAAAATGGCGGCTCAACTTTGGGAGATAAAATGATAAAAGGAGAATTGACGAAATGAGACAACCCTCGCAATCAGGCTGGTGGGAAAAAGGTTTTTTCGGCCTGCACTATGATCTTCATGCAAAAGCGGATGACACAGTGCTGGGGGCCGGACTGACGCCCGAACATCTTCGCGGGCAGCTGTCCAAGGTCAGTCCCGATTTTGTGCAGTGCGACTGCAAAGGCGGCTTTGGGTACGCGAGTTATCCCACCAAGGTCGGCTACCCCTCCCCGGGCATTGTCCGCGATGCCCTGCGGATTCACCGCGATGTTACACGTGAACTGGGGATTCCTCTTTCGGTGCATTTTGAAGGACTCCTGAACGCCAGGGCGATCGAGCTGCATCCCGACTGGGCGATCCTTGACTGCCACGGACAGCCGGTCACCTTTTCTCCTTCCTGCGCCGGTATCGCCTGTACCCGCAGCCCCTATCTTGACGAACAGATGATCCCGCAGATGCTGGAAGTCATCGCCGAATACGATGTGGACGGCTTCTGGATTGACGGGGACAACTATGTGATGCGCGACTGTTATTGTCCGCGTTGCCGCGATGAATTCACCAGGCGCACCGGGATCGCCCGGCCACCGGAGTCCGACACGCATCCCGACTGGGCGATCTGGCGCGGTTTTCAACGCGACTCCTTTGTCGAGTATGTCACCCGCTACACGGAGGCCGTTCACCGGCGCAAGCCGGAGTGCGCGGTATGCAGCAACTGGATGTATACGATGCGTCATCCGGGTCCGGCAACTGCACCCATTGACTATCTCTCCGGCGATTACATGTCTTCCTTCGGCTGCGAGCGCGCCGAAATGGAAGGACGCTACATGGACGGCCATGGCGTGCCGTGGAACCTGATGGCGTGGACCTTTTGCACGCCTGCGGCGGGTATTATCCCCCATCAGATGAAGACTGCGGCGCACCTCTGCCAGGAGGCGGCGGAGGTCATCTCCTGCGGCGGCGGTGTTTTCCTGTACGATATTCCCCAGCGAAACGGCTGGCTCACTTCCTGGCATCAGGACATCTTCGCCGAAGTGGCCCGGTTCTGCCGAGAGCGGCAACCTTTTTGCCAGAATACGCGGTCGGTGCCGGAAGCGGCCCTGCTTTTCAGCGATCCACACGTATGGAAAAACAATCCCATGCCGTTTTGCATGGGCGAATGCTACTACGGACTTGAAGGGGCGCTGCATGTGATCATCGAAAGCCAGATTCACACCGATGTATTAGACGAGACCCGGTTTACCGAGAGACTGCATCAATACAAACTGGCAGTGGTTGCCGAGCAGGACGCGATTTCTCCCAGGGTGATCAGCGCCTTGGCGGACTACGCCCAAAACGGCGGTACCGTTCTGCTGACGGGTGTCCATCTGGCCGATCTCTGTCCGGAACTGATTGGTGTCGTTGCGTCCGAACCAATACGCAAGGAAACCTGGCATCTGCCGGTGGGAGGCGAATGCGCCTCCTTGGCAGGTCCGTGGCGACCCGTGAAGGCGACCACGGCGGCGGCATATGCACCTGTCATGCGCGGAGAACAGATCGGCAAGGATGAGACCGGATTTCCGGCTGTCACGGTTCGGAGGACGGGCCGCGGACGGGTGGTTGCAATCCACGGTGATTTCATGCGCAACTACCTGCTCTGCCACCATCCGAGGATGCGCGTGTTCCTGCGTGAGATGCTGGACTCGTTCGACATCGCCTGGAAATGCAGGGTCGCAGGACCACCCCAGATAGAAGTCTCCTTGCGGGAGAGCAAGGGACGGTTGCTGGTGAATCTGGTCAACCGCGCCGTCAACCCCACGCTGACGCCTCGTCTGCATATTGTCGAAGATGTTCCAACAACGGGGCGGATCTCAGTGGAGCTGCGCATGGAGGAGAAGCCACGCGCCGTCACGCTCGAACCTGGCGCACAGGCGGTCAAGTGGTCATATCAGGACGGCTACCTGACAGTCGAAGTGGAATCCGTGCACATCCACAGCATTCTGGTTGTGGAAATCTGATGCGGCCTGCGGGGGTGCGGAATGCTGGTTTCAACGATTATCCCAGCCGGCAAATGTAAAAGTCATTTCTGTACGGCTCCTTACCCGAAGAAAATAAAAAAAATGAGAATATTCTCAAAAGCACTTGCAATAAGCTTCCATTCAGGATATAATTTAGGATAATTCCGGATAATTTAAGATAGGTATTGCATGTGGATCCTAAAATAAAAGTTAGGAACAGGAGGCTGAGGCCAAGGGAGGTCAATGAGCTCTCAAGGGAACTTCTTGTTAAATT
>Ga0172379_10011116_pt1 | contig 10790 bp, 6 predicted proteins | sample GrowelOW334metaG_FD_119756 | JGI IMG/M metagenome (GOLD analysis project Ga0172379, IMG submission 119756) | Groundwater microbial communities from an aquifer near a municipal landfill in Southern Ontario, Canada - Groundwater well OW334 metaG | ecosystem: Environmental > Aquatic > Deep... | reverse complement strand
TATCCTATGCCCGACACAGCGCGAAGTTCTCCCGTTGGCGGTAGAAGCTGCCGGATCCGTTCGACGCCGGTTTTCTCAATTTGATTCTGCGCAACAGCCAGCCGAGCGCACAAAGGCAGAAACAATGCTATCGCTAACGCGAGCAAGATGTTCCTATTCCGTTTCATCATTCCTGCTCCTTATGATTTCAATTTTGCGCCATGAACAGAATAATCTTGTTATTGCAGCAATGCTCAAATCGGCGATTCTTATCCCTATTATACACTGTTTTAGCTAAAGGGCGATATAAAAAAGTAGGGGCACAGCATGCTGTGCCCCTACGATGTTCAATCAACTAATCTACAAAAAACTAAATCAATAATTGTCTTCTCTCTCGAACAGGCCGGCTGCGCCCATTCCGCCGCCGATGCACATGGAAACGATGCCGTACTTCATCTTGCGGTCGTTCAATGTGTAAACGAGCTGGGTGGAGAGCTTGCCGCCGGTGCAGCCGAGCGGGTGGCCGAGCGCGATCGCGCCGCCGTTGATGTTGACTGTGTCCATGTTCAACCCGAGCTCGCGGCAGCTATAGAAAGCCTGAGACGCGAACGCTTCGTTGATTTCATAGTTGTCAATCTGGTCGTGGGTCATGCCGGTGTTCTTCAGCAGTCTGCTGATTGCATAGTACGGTCCGACGCCCATTTCATCGGGATGCGTTCCGATTGTGGAATAGTGCCTGAATGTGGCGAGGGGTTTCAGTTTGAGCTTCTTCGCCAGATCCTTGCTCATGACGACGAGCGCCGCGGCGCCGTCGTTCATCGGGGACGAGTTGCCGGCTGTAACCGAGCCGCCCTGTCTGAAAACGGGCTTCAGTTTCGCAAGGCCGGCGACTGTTGTGTCTGCGCGGGGGGCTTCGTCTGTGTCGAAGATGACTTCCTTCCACGTGTTGCCTTTCGCGACGCGCGCCTTAACCGGAACGATCTGTTCCTTGAACGCGCCGGCAGCGATGGCCTTGACGGCCTTCATGTGTGAATTGTAAGCGAATTCATCCTGCGTTTCGCGGGGCACGTTGTAGCGTGACGCGACGTTCTCGGCGGTGATGCCCATCGGGCAATAGGCCTCCGGGAAATCGGTGGCGAGTTTCAGGTTGAGTTCGGGGATGTAGCCGCCCATGGGAACCATTGTCATGGATTCGGCGCCGCCCGCTATGATACATTCGTTCCATCCGGCCATGATGCGCTCGGAAGCGATGGCGATCGCTTCGAGGCCCGACGAACAGAACCTGTTGACAGTGAGCGCTGCGCTTTCGATTGGCAGTCCGGCCGCGAAAGCGGCGATGCGGGCCATATTCATGCCCATTGAGGCTTCGGGCATCGCGCAACCGAGGATGAGATCCTCGACGAGTTCTTTTTTAATGCCAGCGCGCTCGATCGCCGCATTGATGGCGATCGCGGCCAGATCGTCCGCGCGCATGTCTTTCAGAGTACCGCGTTTCGCACGTCCTATAGCAGTCCGGGCCGCGGATACGATGACAGCTTCTCTACTCATATCATTCCTCCGTATTTTTAGTCTCGTAATCTCGCTCCCGGCGATTAGTTCCGGAGCGGCTTGTTGTTTTGAAGCATGTACTGCATCCTGTCCTGACTCTTTTCAGTGCCGCAGAGGCTGACGAAAGCTTCGCGTTCGAGATCGAGAACAAACTGTTCGTCAACAACCGAACTGCCGGGGATGTCGCCGCCGGTGAGAATCTTGGCGACCCAGTCGGAAACGAGCTGGTCATGATCGCTGATGAAATTCCCCTGCCTCATCGTCCAGAGCGCGTTCTTGAACGCGGCATAGTACTGGGCGCCGATGAGTCTGATGTCTTTGCGCGGCGATTTCGGCGTGTAGCCGGCGCGCGCCATTCCGAGAACCATCTGCTTCGCATCGCTGAGCAGATAATCTTTATTGACTGTGATGTGGTCCGTCGGGCGGAAAATGAAATTCTCAACCGCTTCGTAAGCGTTCATGCAAACCTTAGCCATGGCGATATTCTCGAACGCCTTGCGGACGAACGGGAACAGGCTGGGCACGTGGGCGTTGCTGAGGGCGCCTTCGAGGTTGCGGACGAGATACTCTTTGCAGCCGCCGCCGGCCGGGATAAGGCCAACGCCAACTTCAACGAGACCGCAGTATGTTTCTGCCGCGGCGCAGATCGCGTCGCCGTGCATCGTCGCTTCCAAACCGCCGCCGAGAACCATGGCGAACGGAGCTGTGACGACCGGGAACGGCGCATACTTCAGCAGCATGTTGGCGTCCTGGAACGTCTTGCTGGCCATTTCAACGTTCTTCCAGTTCTTCTGGCGGGATTCCATGAGCAGCATCAGCAGGTTCGCTCCGACAGAGAAGTTCTGCCCCTGGTTGCCTACGACAACGCCGCAGAATCCGCGTTCGTTGACGACTTCGATCGTCTTCATCATCATCTCGATGACGTCCGCGTCCACAGGGTTCATGCCTTTGTATGTGTGGAACTCGAGGAGAGCTACGCCGTCGCCCATGTCATAAATGCTCGAACCGACGTTCTTCGTGATCTCTTTTCCGAGATCCTTCAGGTCGGCGATATCGATCTTCATGGAGCCGGGATCGGTCATGAACGCGACCTGATCCACGAGGCGAGCGCTCAGATTGTTCGTGTTCATCTGGAGAGCCGTGCGCGGAGCTTCCTTGTAAATGAATTCCTGCGCGCAGAAGTACATCTTCTTGAGGCCGACCTTTTTGTAGAATCCGCCGGCTTTGGCTGCCTTTTCGAGGAATTCGGGAATCGCGACTCCGTCGTCCTTCATGCGTTTGACGACATCCTTGATTCCGATTCCGTCGACTGTCTCGAACGGGCCCTGATCCCAAGCGAATCCCCATCTCATCGCGTTGTCGATGTTGACGACGTCGTCAGCGATCTCGGGAATGCGTTTGCAGGAATAGATCGTTACGTCGCGCAGAAGTTTCCATGCGAACTCAGCCGCCTTGTCGGAACCTGCGAGCAACGTTTTGATCTTCTCAGAGACGCCTTCTTTTTTCTTCGCGGCTTTGAGAGAATCGAATTCCGGCTTAATCGAGGGAATATATTCGCATGTGTTCCAATCGATAACTTCATAAGCCTTCTTGCCTTCGGGGGTCTTGCCTTTCTTGTAGAAACCGCCCTTGGTCTTGTTGCCGAACCAGCCGTTTGCAACCATCTTCTTCATCCAGTCCGGGATGATGAAGGTGTCGCGGCTGTCGTCGTTTCCGCACATCTCGTAAACGCCATTGAGGATGTGAGAGAGTGTGTCGAGGCCGACGAGGTCCGCGGTGCGGAAAGCGGCGCTCTTCGGGCGGCCCATGGACGGACCGGCTATCGCGTCGATCTCGTCGATGCGCAGTCCAAGTTCCATCATGGTGTAAACCGTCTTCATAATCGCGTACACGCCAATGCGGTTCGCGACGAAGTTCGGTGTGTCTTTTCCGTACACGATCCCCTTGCCGAGGACGCGTTCGCCGAATTCGGCCATGTCGTTCATGATGGACGTGTCGGTGTCTTCTCCGGCGATGAGTTCGAGGAGTTTCATGTGGCGGACAGGATTGAAGAAGTGGGTTACGAAGAACGCCTTCTTCATTTCATCCGGCATGACTTTCGCCATATCTTTGATCGGGAGGCCGGAGGTGTTCGATGTAACGATCATTCCGGGCTTCCAGTACTTCGCAACCTTCTTGTAAAGGTCCTGTTTGATCTTCAGGTCTTCTTTTACAACTTCGATGACCCAGTCGCAATCCGCTATCTTTTCCAAGTCGTCTTCAATATTTCCGACCTGAACCAAATCGGCGCTCGATTTTACATACAGCGGCGCCATCGGCTGCTTCATCTTCAGCGCGACTGCTTTCGCGCCGATCGCCAGTTTGTTGCGAAAAGCCGGATCAGTTTTCTTGACCCCTTTCGCCTTCTCGTCGTCGGACAACGGAAGTACGATGTCCAACATCAAGCTGGGAATCCCACAGTTCGCGAGGTGACAGGCTATAGCGCACCCCATCACTCCCGAACCGAGGACCGCAACTTTTCTGATGTCCTTACTCATACGCATCCTCCTTTTATTTATTTCTATCAATACAAAATAAATTTCAGTTTCGAGCCGACTTCCCCTTCGCCGCTCTCCCCGCCCTATTTCCCTCCGGTTCACTTCACCGGTCGCCCGTTTTGTGATTACTGATTCTTAAAACCGCCGCTTCGGCGACCTATAATATACGTCTTGTCGCGCTTTACGTAAATGAAATTTTTATTTCTTCACAATCCTCTTTCAAACGCCCTCTTCAGGATTTGTGAAATATATCACATGTCGGACTATTTTATATGCGCTTTTTGGGACTGTCAAGGATGATTTGAGGCAATTTATTCTATTAGCGCAAAAACATGCCCGAAGTCCGTCTTTCGGTCGTCTTTTATGGCTGTTTTCATCCAATAATATCTTTTGTCCCACTAATCTCTATATTAAAAATCCGAATTTTGCTAAGATGTGCGGTGAATTCGAAGTTTTCGGTCGATTATTACAAAGTTTAGTCAGGAAGGCCAACAATGAAACTGCCAAGAATCGGATTTAAAAAAATCAGCGGAGGGGTTTTTCTCGTCGGTTCATCACTCAGAAGCCACCCTTACGATTGCGCGGTGTATGCTATCTCCGGGCCATCCGGCGCAGTCATGATCGACTGCGGAAGCCCGATGGGGCTCGATCATATACTGAAAAACATGCGCGCCGCCGGCATCGAACCCGAGAGCGTCGAGCTCATTATCGGCACGCATTGCCACTACGACCATGTCGGCTCCGCGGCTGAATTCAAGAGACGCTTCCCTGCCGCCAAGCTTGCGATGCATGCGGCGGACAGCGCGCCGGTCGAATCCGGCGACAGCGCAATCACTTGCGCTGATTGGTTATTCGGCGAAACTGTCGAACCGGCAGTTATTGATTTTCAGTTAGAGCCCGGAGACGAAATTTTCGCGGCGGGCGGCCTGCGCTTCGAAATTTTCCACACGCCCGGCCACAGCCCCGGCTCGCTCACTATCCTCCTCGAATCAGAAGGCCGCAAAATCGCGTTCACCGGCGACTCCTACATACCGAGCTGCGACCGCGTCGGCTACGACTTCGAAAGCCTCGTCGAAACATGGCGGCGCCTGCTGAGCCTCGATGCGGACTTAGTCTGCCCGGGCCACGAGAATCATTCTTCAGTCGACCCGGTTGTTCTTGCTATGAGCGGCGTCATTCCGGCGAATTTTCTTCTGAAAACGCTCGAAGCCTCGAAGATTGTCAAACCGCTCGCTTCAGCAAGTTCTTTCTATTACGAACATATCGGGGTTATGCTAAAACCGTTCCGGGGCTTGATAGAATCCAAATTTTGATTTTTAAATTTATATTGAGCGCGCAATCACTTATAATGTCTATTAGACAATAATAAGGCGGCTTATATGAAGAATTCAAAATGTTTCAACTCAAATATCTTCGCAATTGTGACATTTGAAATTGCGCTTTTTCTGTTCTTGAGTCCGACCCGATGCCCGGCGCTTTCCACGAATTTTAATACTGATGGCGCAGGCGCACAGAAAAAAGCGGTCGAGTTCGAAAGAAAATCGTTCGAGGAATCATATGATAAAGCGCTGAAGGGCACCGAAGCCGACGGGAACGGCGGCGGAATTAGTGAAAAGAAGGATATCGGAAAACAAAACTATCAACACGGCAAATCAGGTATAAATTCGATATTAATTAGCAACAGCTTGAACGTTGCAAAAATCTCGCCAATCGGTTTATCGGCTCTTAAGTTCGACAAGAATTTTGTCGGAAATCTGCCGAACAAATCGAAAGCGAAAGTCCGCATTCTCGAACGCCCTACGTATCAGGCGGCCAATTTCAAAAAGATCGTCGCGCCGGCTATCGATACATACAACAAGCTCTCTTACTCCGGCAAAATTGATTTTCTCTATGGAAGCATGCAGTTCTCAGATGTCATTGAATACGATATTCAGGATTACGACAAGATTATTGAAGTCACGTCTCAGAAACTCGGGCTCGGCGTGGGCCTGGCGGAGAACATTAAGAAATACCGGGTCGCGACAGGCTTGACGGACAACTACATCGAACTCAACTTCGGCATCACTGGCGCGCAAGTTAATGCAATTGCTTATATCATTCCGGACGACATTCAAAATGCCTTCGAGTCGATAAAGCTTAAAAGCGACGAATGGCAAAATGGAACGCCCGCTTCACGCAGGCTTGAACTAATGAAAGAAATTATCATAAGCGCGGCGGATAGGAATTAGTATCCTTTGAACGCCAATGTTATAGAAAAAGAGTCACGCGCGCAGGCGATGAAACGGAGAGTTATCGAAGCTCCGTATTCGATCTGCATCGAGCGCGCCCGGTATGTCACCGAAGCCTTCCGCCGGACCGAAGGAATGAATCCGTCGTGGCGCGCTGCCTGCGCGTTTGAAAACACCGCAAAAAATATGACAATTTTCATTCTCGACGAGGAGCAAATAGTCGGGAATTATTGCGATAAGATCGTCGGCACGCTTCTGCCTGTCGAGCGCGGCGAAATGAACCTCATACTCGAAATGGACATCAACAACCTTCAGAATAGGAAGGATCACCCTTATCAGATCAGCTCAGAGGATAAGAAAGAACTGCTTGAAGACATTCTTCCCTACTGGAGAGGCAAAACCGTTCGCGATGGCAAGAAAGCGCTGTTCCAGCGTGAAAACCTGATAGTGAAACCCGGATTCACTCCCGGAACGCTGCTCGACCTGACGCGCAGTTTCGGAACAAAACAGCTTATTTCGGGATTGTGGCGAATGGTCCGGGGCCGGGCGCGCCATATCAAAAGAGCCTCTGAGGAAATCCCCATCAACAACCCGAATCTCGTGAACAATGTCTTCGACGTTCAGGGCCACCTCATAATCGGCCATAACCGAATGATAGCGTCTGGTTTCAAAGCAGCGCGGGACCGAGCGGCGGAAAAACTGAAGGAATCGCTGCCGGAGGAAAAAAGGAAGTTCCTCGAAAGCGTGATACTAAGTTGCGAAACGGCAAGGCTGTTCGCCGGGCGGTTCGCCGCCCTCGCCCGCGACAAAGCTGCCGCCGAGCGCGACCCGGCGCGAAAGATCGAACTGCTCGCTATCGCCGACCGCGCCGACCGCCTGCCGTGGCTGCCTCCGGAGTCTTTTGCCGACGCTCTGCAATTTCTCTGGTTCACTCAAGTTCTGTCGAACATTAGCTACGGCATGACTGGCATCTGCGCCATAGGTCGCCCTGACCAGTATTTGTATCCGTTTTTTAAGAAAGATATCGAAAACGGTTCGCTCAATTCCGCGCAAGCGCTGGAATTGATAGAAGAGCTGATCGTCAAACTCAGCAATAATCTAATAATGCTTCCATCATACGGAAAAGACACCGGCTCGGAACTCGGCGCGGACAGCATGGCCCCGACTTTCGGCGGTCTCGGCCCAGACGGCGAAGACGCAACTAACGAGTTGTCATTTCTGTTTCTCGACGCGATTTCGAACGTCAAAGGAATGAGCAATTCCTATTCCGTGCGAGTCAGTTCGAAAACAACTGCGGAGTTCCATAATAAACTTGCTGAATCGCACCGCGCCTCTTTAGGAATCGCCATATTCAACGACGATGTGATAATACCGGCGATGTTGAAATGCGGCTACTCGGTAGAAGAAGCGCGCGATTACGGAATAATCGGATGCGTCGAGCCGACTTCTCAGGGGAATACATTCGGTTGCACTTCAGGAAACGATATCTCGCTCACCGGCGTTCTCGAAATGACGCTCACCGGAGGCAGGATAAAGATGATCGGACACCGCGTCGGGCCGGATACCGGCGACGCAACCAAATTCAAATCTTTCGACGAACTTTTGGTCGCGTTCAGAAAACAACTGCATTTTATCGTCGGCCACGTCGCCCGCTGCGTTAACGTTAAAGATGAAGTTTATGCAAACGGATTCCACAACCCCTATATTTCCACGACTCTCGAAGGCTGCGTGGAAAACTCTGAGGACATGACTCAGGGCGGCGCAAAATACAATTTTGCTTCGATAAGCGCCCGCGGTCTCGGCACTACCGCCGACTCGCTCGCCGCAATCAAGAAATTCGTTTTCGATGAGAATAAACTGACTATGCCCGAACTTCTCGCAGCGCTTGGAACGAACTTCCGCAAACGCGAGCAGCTTCGGAGAATGCTCGAAATCCAGACGCCGCGCTACGGCTCCGACAACGACTCGACGGACTCGATCGCGCGCGATATCGCCGCGATGTTCTGCGAAGAAGTCACTTCCCACAAATCTTATCGCAAAGGCGGGATGTTCCGGCCGGGTTTCTTTTCATACGGAATGCACATATTCGACGGCTCGATGCTCGGCGCGACCCCGGACGGACGGCTCGCCGGACAGCCCGTTTCCAACAGTCTTTCGCCCTCCACAGGCTCGGAAACACGCGGACCGACCGCCGTCATGCTCTCCGCAGCGAAAATCGATCACAAGAACATTCTAAACGGCAGTTCTCTCAACATGAAACTGCTTCCTTCCCTTCTTCAAACCAAGGAAGGCCGCGAAAAATTTTCCGCCCTTCTCAAAGCCTATTTCTCTCTCGGAGGCCTTCACGTTCAGTTCAATGTTGTCGACAATAAAACGCTTATCGACGCCCAACTGCATCCCGATAATTACCGCGATCTCGTTGTGCGCGTCAGCGGCTACAGCGCCTACTTCACCGATCTCGGACGTCCCCTTCAGGACGACATTATACGCCGCACCGAATTTGCAGGTTTCTAAAATATATTTTCGATTAGTTAACAAATATTTCTGGAAATTCCATGCTGAATTTTATTTCTATGAAGTTTTAATGTAGAATAATATAGGATTTTGTCGTTTTTATGTGGGAGGTTGAATCATGAAAAACAGACAATCTGTTAACGCGAAACACTTTGTAAGGTTTCATTTTATTTTTGCTTTTTTAGCGATCGCCGTTTTGATGCCCTCAGTTAGTTTCGCGCTCTCCACGAATTTCGACATATCGCCGCCCGACGAAGGCGGCGCTATGTATGAAAAATCGGCGCCTTCAGCTTCAGAGTATATGCCTGCGCCGGCTCCTTCGGCTGAACCGCCCGCTTATTATGAAAAGAAATCTTATGATTTCGACGCCGATATTATTGACGGCGATCTCATGCAACCGAAAATCGAAAAGATTATTATAGGAAACAAGATTGTCCTCTCTGAAATCCCCGCTTCCGGTCTCTTAGCCATATCATTCGATTCAAAACTAATAAAACGCCTTCCATCGTCTCAGAAAACGAAGTCAAAACTTATTGAAAATGCCATTTTTGACGCCGCCGCGTTCAGAAGCATTATCGAACCCGCAATAAAAGATTTTAACAGAATGCCATTTTCTAAAAAGATTGAACTCCTATACGGCGACATACAGCTTTCCGATGTTGTTAATTACGGCTCTCCTGATTTGGATAAGATAGTTGTTGACGCAACCAAGAGCATGGGACTCGGCGTCGGGCTTGCGGTTAACATAAAGAAATACCGCGCCGCTTCCGGTTTCACGGACACATACGTTTTGAACAACCTTTTCATCACAACCGCGCAGGTAGATGGAATGCCGTTTATTTCTCTTAGCGACATCCGAAGATCTGTGAACACATTAAAGAACATCGGCAGCGATTGGGATACAGCCAGCCCATGGCAGAGGAAAAAGATGCTTATGGGCGCGATCATTATGTCGAACGTCACAAAGATATAGACTGGAATCGGCCACTTTCCGAAAACCGGAGACAAATATGACGGAAAACAATGTTAAGCCCGGCGATATCAGGAATGCGACAATCCTCTTCTGCGATATCCGCGGGTCTTCAGTTCTTGCGGACTCGACGAACCTCGTTGAATATGACAAGATAATTTCCGAGTTCCACGAGCGCATGAAAGAGGCGCTGGATAGGGAACTGAAAACGGACAAGAATGTGGAATGGAGCGTTCGCGGAGACGAAGCCTGTCTGATCATGTACACCGGAGACGACGCGGCCGACGTTCAATGCGCAATCAGGGCCGCCGTCGCGATGATACGCAACTGGTACGAATCCAAAATAAACAAACAGCGAATATCAGAGAAGAAAAATCTGATATATATCGGCTGCGGAATTCACCACGGGCCGGTGGTGGTGCGCAAGCATCCTGCCGCGCGCGGAAAGAAAAATGCCGAGGGCTACTCGATCAACCTCGCGAAGCGCGTCGAAAGCCAGACAAAAGACGCCCGCTACTCAAAAATCATGGTCAGCCTTCCGGTTTACGACCATGTAGTTCGCCCGAAAGCGCGCTCGGCTCACCAGCAGCGCGAACACGTAGAATTCACCGAGCCTATGCTCAAGCATCTCGCAGGCATCGCCGAGCCGGTCTACATCTTCGAGATTAAAAGTTTCGGCGGGTTGGAGCACGAATCCGACGCCGCCCGCGAGCAGTTCGCCGACAGTCTCGTGAACGAAAACAATCTCGGCGCTTTCCTCAACGCGGTGGAGACCAGCCCGTCCGTCTGGACCTGCTCCGCGCTTGGAAATTTCTATTACTTCAGCTCGCTCTCCGCGCCGGGGAATAAAAAGAAAGCGCTGCTCGAACAGGCGATCAAGTATTTCGAGCGGACGCTGATGATCGAGCCCGGCCACGGCCCTTCCCGATACAACCTCGCGCTCTGCCTCATGCGGCAGGGCCGCCACCTGCTTGCCTTAGAGCAACTCGACCACGCCCTACGAAGCGACCCGCT
>Ga0172379_10011115_pt1 | contig 10790 bp, 10 predicted proteins | sample GrowelOW334metaG_FD_119756 | JGI IMG/M metagenome (GOLD analysis project Ga0172379, IMG submission 119756) | Groundwater microbial communities from an aquifer near a municipal landfill in Southern Ontario, Canada - Groundwater well OW334 metaG | ecosystem: Environmental > Aquatic > Deep... | reverse complement strand
GGAGTGTATTCACGCACTTCGTCGAACTCGATGCCGCGCCCTTTGAAAACGCTGTGATAGGCGCCGGCGGTGATATCGTCGACAATACGCCTGGTCCGTATCTCGATCCTTCTGACCTGCGCAATTATGTCTTTTGTGAGCATGTGAAAATTTCCCGGGAAATTTTATGGAGTTCTTAATTCGTCGAGTATCCTCTTCACGATTTCGTTGGTCGTGATTTCCTCAGCTTCGGCTTCGTAGGTCAGGATGATCCTGTGCCTGAGAATGTCTGGAATGATGTTTTTCACATCCTGGGGGACGACATAGGCGCGTCCCTCCATGAATGCGGACGCCTTTGCTGCAACAGTCGCCATTATTGCCGCTCTGGGGGATGCGCCGTACTGGATATAATTTTTAAGGTAGCCGAGTTTCGCCTCCGACTGGCGCTGGGAAAGTTCGCGGTGCTTGTCGGGACGGGTCGCTATGACTATGTCGAGGATGTAGTCAATTATTTTTTCATCAATGTAAACCTTGTCAACCCATTCCCTGGCCCTTTTAATGTCCTCAAGGGTCGCGACGGAGAGCGCATTGAGGTTCATATCGGTATGCGCCATCCTGTTCACTATCGCCTTCTCCTCGTTTCTGGTGGGATATTCAATTTCCAGCTTGAACATGAATCGGTCAACCTGTGCTTCGGGAAGCGCGTATGTGCCTTCGTGCTCGATGGGGTTTTGTGTGGCCATTACGAGGAAGGGGCGCGGCATTTCGTGTCTGATTCCGGCGATTGTGACCTGTTTCTCCTGCATGCACTCGAGGAGGGCGCTCTGTACTTTTGCGGGTGCGCGGTTGATTTCATCCGCGAGAACGATGTTTGCGAAGACCGGCCCGATTTTTACGCTGAAAGTGTGAGTCTGCTGATTATAGATGTTTGTGCCTATCAGGTCCGCCGGCAGAAGATCCGGGGTGAACTGAATTCTCGAGAAGGTGCCGTTCAGCGACTGGGAGAGAGTTTTCACTGCCAGGGTTTTTGCGAGTCCGGGAAGGCCTTCAATCAGGATGTGTCCGTCCGAAATCAATGCCAGAATAAGACTGTTTACGAGTTTGTCCTGTCCGACAATTATTCTCCCTATTTCGGTTTTAACGGGTTGAATGAAATGGGAGGTCTCTCGTATCCTGCTCTGAAGTTCCTGAAGCTCCTGCTGTTCCATGATATAAACTCCTTTTTATGGGTTTTGACTTATTTAGACAGCGTAAAAAGAAAAAAGTTCGATTCGTGTGGATCAGTGGTTGAGTCTTCCCTCCCGGAGCATGTGCCTTTTTCTGCGGGCAGAACCAGCTTAGTAGTCGTGTTCATAAATACGTCATCGGATTTATGAATACGACTACTAAGGAGCCGTACGGGAATAACTTTCACATTTGCCGGCTGGAATTCCATGTATTTGTCTTCTTGGTCAATCGTAGAAGATGGTTCTTGCATTGAAGACAGGGCCCTCCTTGCAGGTCCTGGCATAACGCCAGCCATCGCTTCTCGTTTCATCTTTAACTTTCACAACGCAGGCGTAGCAGGCCCCGATTCCACAGCACATCAGATGGTCAAGGCTCAACTCCCCGTCAAGTCCGTTTTGAAGGAGCATCTTCCCCATTGCCATGAGCATTCCGTGGGGGCCGCAGCCGTAGAACCTGACATTTTTTGAAGGAGGGGTTTTAATAGCCTCTTCAAGGAGTTTTGTAACGTATCCCTTCTCTCCGTGCGAACCGTCTTCGGTGGCGAGAAGAACTTCAAAGCCCGTCTTTTTGAACTCATTTATTAAAATCAGATCCGAGGAGGTCTTTGCACCCATTAGGATTTTACCTGGAACCGGCGCGCTTTTTGCAAGAATATAAGTCGCGGCCGACCCGTATCCGCCGGCGACAATTACCGGAACTTCATTTTTTTCAGGGATGGAAAATGGAATTCCCTGTGGCCCCATGATACTGCACTCAGCTCCTTCCGGCAGAGTGGCAAGAACTGCAGTTCCCTCCCCTACGACCTTGTATATTACGGTAAGTTCACCCTTTTTATTGACATCGCAGATGCTGAAAGGTCTGCGGAGAATTCTGTCCCGCAGACTGGTGATTTGAATGTGAACAAACTGCCCCGGTTTTACCTTCGGGCATATTGCAGGCGCGGAAAACACGATGCGCTTATATGATTCTCCGATACATTCGTTCTTCAGAATCTTGCAATTTTCAAGCATGTTCAACCCTCATGTTTTTCTTGTTTCAACACCCAGCCTCGGATGAATCTGAATCCGCTTATGAATCCAGTATCGGAATCTATCTCCACCTGCGGGGATTTTCGAGTGAACGGGGGTCATCTGTCTTTTTCGGGGTCTGTGGGCCTGGAGGACTTGAGCACACTGGCTTTGAGATACATGTCAAGCACGTTTGTATTGTCATCCCTGCTCATCAATGTGGGGCCGAAAAGGTTCTTGTAGAAATTGAGATTTGAACTCACTGCTCCGCCGATGTTTATCCTCTGGCCTTCCCGGACTGTCATCCTGGTGGAAATGCTTTCCACCCTTACCGCCTGTTTTTTCCCTTTTCCGTCCATATAGCTGACTTCGGGATATATCTCCACGTCAATCAGCCCGTCATCGCGAAGCCGCGGCAGAACCATGAGCTTCGCTCCGACATCCCGCATGACGAATCCGGGTATTGCCGAAGGAATTATAATCGTGCTTCCGCCGCCGACTATCACTGTGGGGGGGAGGAGTTTGTAATTATAAAGCCAGCTCGGATCCGCAACGGTTTTCCCGACAAAAAGGCTTGCCGGATAACCGCTCATCGTGGTAATGGACTGTGAATTGTTCCTTATCTGCGTGCCGTGTCTGTCTGCGGCATTTATCTCAATGTTTTTCGGTTTGACGATTTTACCGTCATTGATTATAACCTGGTTGGGCTTGACACCCTTTCCATAACCGACCTTCACGCCGAGATTTTCCTCGGCGCTTGAACCGGTATTCTGAAAATCAACGTCAATCCGGATGTTTGCGGTGGGAATATCCAGGCCTCCGATGATTTCCCTGATCTTTCCAACAACCTCCCTGTTGTCGACAACAAGGACGGAATTGCGGTTGGCTTCATAGGTCATGACGCCCTTATCCGAGAGAAGGGGGCGGCACATTCTTTCAACAGTGCCGTAGTCAATGCTCTGCAGGGGGATGACTGCCGGCGAAACTTCTTTTCTCTTCATCTCGGCTATGGTCTCTTTTGTTATGACAACGGTTTTTGGTTTTTCCTGTTCCGCTGTGGAACTGTCAACTGATGCCGGTGCCGTGTGTTGCGCATAGAACACCTGGGCTGAAAACAGGATCAGGAAAAATGTCATGCTTGTTTCTATTTTCACGATCACCTCCGGATTTAGGTAACGCGTTAATATATATATGACGGAATGTAATTCAATGTGCCCGCCCGGGGCTCGTTAAGAAATAACTTTGACATTTGCCGGCTGGAATTGCGGACAGAAGACGTCATCGCCTGAAAACGGCGGCGTCCGGCCACGGCTCCTTTGCACGAAAATGAAGTGAGCCAATTTCAAAATTGGCGAAGGTAGGGCGCGTTCTCCGTAACGCGCCACCTCAAAACGGACGGCTCGGAGAGCCGTCCCCACCTTGGATTCGGCAATTTTGAAATTACCTCGAAGTAAGAAAAGACCTTCCCGGCATGAAACAGAAAGGACTTCGGGAAAACTGGGAAAACGCAGGGTGATGTCGCGATAAAAACGCGTCAGCCGATGAAGCGTGCGTTACAGGAGTCTCACAGCTTCCTCTTGATGCTGCATATCACAATTCTGTCCATCACATGCTCGCACATGTTGCAGATATCGCCAATCTGGTAGACTATGTCTTTTTGAACAAGCTTCTCGGCCATCTCTGTTTTCTCCTCGAAAATCTTCCTGACCATTTCGTGTTCAATGGTGTCTCCGATGCTCTCGGTGTTTTTAATCAGCGTCTGCAGTTCTTTTATTTTCCGCATTTTCATGAAACAGTCGAGAGCCGCCTCCCTCGTGTACTTGAATGATTCAAGTGAAAGCGAGAGGAGTTCGGAGATGTCTTTTTTCAGTGAAGGCATGATCTCGGTCTTCTGTATCATGAGAAGCGTGGCGAGGTGATCGGCGCCGTTCGGAATCGCGTCAATCCTCTCGATGATGTCCAGGAGGTCCTCTCTTGATTCCGGAAGAAGCGACTGCTCGTACATTTCGCATTCGATGATGCGGCGCATGCCGTCGGCATCCGATTCTTTTTCATGAACTTTCCTGGCGAGAACCGCGTAATGCCCGTCCAGCCCGTTTTTCATGGAATGCTCAACGGCCTCCCTGAAGACTTCAACCGTGTCTACGCAGAGGTTCAGGTAATTTGTGTATTTCTCAAGCAGAATCCTGTTTTTATTGAAAAAATACATTGCTTCGCCCTTTCCTTTTGAATTGCTTGTCTTACCGGAAAATCCGCATCCCCATGACGATGAACAGTGTGAGCGTCACAAGAGACGTTAAATATGACCACTGGAGAAGCGAACCCATTTCCATGATGTTCTTTTTCTGCAGCGAGCTTATGACGATGAGTGTTGTCGCCGGAGGTACTGCGGCCTGTATGAGCATGACAATGGCAAGCAGGGTGTCCTGGACGGTCCCGTGGGGGATTATATTTGAGAAAATGAGGAGTTTTATGTATAATATTGCCAGCAGCGGCAGGAGGATGAGTTTCACGAGGATTACGGCAAACACGGATTTCCTGTCGACATGTTCCGACATGGGGCTGAACGCGAAGCTTCCTCCGAGGACAATCATTGCACACGGGACTACCGCATTGCCGAGGCTTACGCATGCGGTGAAAACCGGATGCAGGAATCCGCTGTCCGCGCAGAATGCGTTTTTCGCGAAGGGGAAGTTGGCGACGGCGAACCCCGCAATGATTCCGCAGACCGGAGGCGTTATGATGTCCGAGAGCTTTATGGAGCTGTGGGGTCTTTCACCGAGGATATTGAACCCCAGCGTCCACATCATCGGGGAAAAGGTTATTATGAACATTGAGACATACGCCATTCCAACCGCTTTTAATTCGGCATTGCCGGAGAATTCCGGAAACGTCAGGCAGATTGCGGCGACAAGCGGTATCGGGAGATACATGGAGTTTGCAAAACCCGAAGACGCCGTGACCATGCCCCTTCTTTCAGGTCTTATCTTCAGGATCCTCCCGGCGGCCGCCCCCAGTGCGATTCCGCCGACTATGTAGATGAACGCCGTGAGGGGCAATACCCAGAGTTCCTTCAGCTTGTCAAGGTCTATCGTCTCTGCGAAACTCGCAAAGAGCATGCACGGCAGGAGGAGGTGGAAGATTATCCTGCTGATTACCTGAAGGGAATTGCTGTCGATCAGTTTGAGCCTTGCAAGTATGATCCCGCCTGCGGACAGCAGTGCAATTGTGAAAATCGCCTGTGCGGAATGGAAAAAGAGGCTGAGCGTATGCATTGCCGGCTACCGCCTTTCCCCTATGGGAAGAGTTATCCTGAAGGTCGAACCCTCTCCTACTTTGCTTTCAATGGCTATGTCGCCGCCGTATTTCTTCACGGTGTCCATGCATGAATGAAGGCCGTAGCCCCTTGAAACCTTGCTTTTCTCCTTTGTCGAGAAGCCGAACGTGAACATCCTGCTGCGCAGTTCATCCGGAATTCCGGGGCCGTTGTCCCTGACCTCGATGACAACCATGTCCTTGTCGCAGATCCTCCCCTCCTTCAATATGAGTTCGAGATAATGCTCTTTCTTGGTCGCCAGGCCCTCCGCTTCCATCGCCTCTACGGCGTTCTTGATGAGATTGATGAAAACCTGTGTCATCATCGAAGTGTCAACAAGCACCTGGGGAGTCTTGTGATCCAGGCTCGTCCTTATCACAACACCTTTCTTGTTGCATGTCTCCTCGAATATCTTGACCGATGACTCGATGACAGGTGCGATTGATGTCATGTTTTCAGTTCCGAGCTCGCCCATGAATCGCTGCTGAAGCTCAATAATCTCGCTGATATGGTACAGCTTGTTTGAAAGGGAGGAGAGAAGTTTTACCGTGTCGTGCCGTGTTCTGGCGATATGGGCGAGAAGCTCGGAGATGATGCCCAGATACTGCCTCCCTTCATTGTCATCTTTGAGGAACCTGTCGGCATTGCCCGTTTCAACCGCGTTTTTAAACTTCGGGATTATCTCGTTCATTATGAATGATTCCGGATGTTCGGAATTGCCGGGATTTTTCTCCTGGAGCTCGAGTACGGTAAGTTTTGCGACAGTTACGGCGTTCCCGATGTTGTGTATGATTCCCGTTGAAACCTGAAGCATTCCCTCCTCCTTCGCAGTCCGGAGTTTCTCGTCATACTGTCTGCGTTCCCGGAACAGCTTTATCGCCTCAAGGCTGAGCGATGCGATTTCATTCAGGCGGACAAGGTACTCGCCGTCTTTGTCACAGAGCACATGCTCGTCAAAATCATCCCTGGAGACGACTATTGTGCATGCGAATATTTTTGAATGGACGTAAATCGGAGCCATCAGTATTCTTGACGCGAGTTTTTTGACGCTCTCCGGGAATCCTTTTGGAACCTCGTTGCTGAACAGCACATATTTATTGTCCCTGCAGAGTTCTTCGAGCTGTGATACTGCAATCGGGATTTTTATTTCCCTGATGAATTCAATGTGTTTCTTGGGGTGGGCGAGAAGCTGCTGTTCAACCTGTGCCGGTACATCTTTAAGGGGGGGGAAGGTGCCTGAAACCGCAGCTCCCCTGAATGAATCGTTGTCGGAGGCCGTCAGGACCGAGGCGCCGATTCCCCGCAGCGTTCTTTGCGCGTATTCAACAAAGCTGGTCAGGAATGTCTCATCGCTCAGATCTTCGGAGGTGACGGCTTTGCCGCTAAGCCCGAGAATGGCGGCGGTCGCCTCCCTTTCCTTTGCAATCTGACGGGCCTGATCATAGCAGACGCGGTTCGTTATGATCACTCTTGTATGCTGGTAAACCACCCATGTGACAAGCCCCAGAATCAGGAAAATCAGGAAAATCAGGATGCCGCTCATTTTTCTCCTCGATAAAGATTTTTATGAAAAGTGAATATATTACGAATATACGGTTTTTCAGGAAGACAATGAAATTATTTCCCTGAAAAACTATACGAAGAAATTTTCGGCGTTGTATGAACTTCTCACAAGCGGTCCGCTCGCAACACTCCTGAATCCGAGTTTTCCGGCAAATATCTTCCACTTTTCAAAAGTGTCCGGATGCACATAACGGTCAAGCCGCCGGTGTTTTCCCGTAGGCGGCAGATACTGGCCTATTGTGAGTATTTCCGCGCCGGTTTTGCGGATTTCGCATATTGTCCCCTCGATTTCGGAATCCGTTTCCCCCAGCCCGACCATTAATCCGGATTTGACGGAAAACTTCCCCTTGCCAAGTTCAAATGCCGACTTCAAAACCATGAGGGACCTCCTGAAATCCGCGCCGCTGCGGATTTCGCGGGACAGTCTTTCGACAGTCTCCATATTGTGGTTGAACACGTCCGGCCCCGCATCAGTCACCAGCTTCAGGCTTTCGACGCTCCCTCCGAAATCAGGCGTGAGCACCTCAACTTTCGCTGACGGTATTTTCTTTTTTATCTCCCTGATTGTCTGTGCGAAGTGCGAAGCTCCGCCGTCGGGAAGATCATCCCTGGTAACACTTGTGACGACGACATATCTGAGTTTCATCGCCTTTGCGGCTTCTGCGATTTTCGCAGGTTCCTCCGGATCTGGAGGCGAGGGCGACCTGGAATGGTCTACGGCGCAGAACGTGCAGTTTCTTGTGCACTCCCCGCCCAGTATCATGAATGTCGCCGTCTGCTTGTGCCAGCATTCGCAGAGGTTGGGGCATTTCGCACTTTGGCAGACAGTGTGAAGCTTGTATTGGCCTATCAGCGATTCAACTTTGTCCCTGCTTTCACCTGCGGACACTTTGACGCGTATCCAAGGCGGAAGTTTCGGACGGGCATTTTTTATCGGGTTGTTCATGGCTTTATGTAAATCTTTTATAAGCTTAGGAGCCGTACAGAATCCGTGCTGCCCCTTATAATAAACCAGACATATGCGTCCTGCAAGGACGCTTTGGAGATTGAAAGCCGGTGTTTCCTGTCGTGTCGCACTTGATTTATGTTCCGCCTCTGGTTATCTTTCCGCCAATGTGAACGTCGAAATTCCTGTCACCTGTCCCGTTCAGGAAAACTGTTTTCGGAGGAAAACCAAGATGAGCGCCGCAATAGATTTGAGAGGGAAAAAAGCCGTTGTCCTTGGCGTGGCAAACGAGAAAAGCATCGCCTGGGCGATAGCCAAGGTTTTGAACGACAACGGCTGCCGTGTCTCAATCGGACATCAGGAACGCAATACTGAAACAGTGCTTCCCCTGCTGAAGGAATTAAATAATCCGTTTGCCCGCGTCTGCGATTTCACCAGTGACCAGTCCATACAGGATTTCTTCGGCGGAATTGAAGGCGTTTTCGGAAATATAGACATAATCATCCATAGCGCCGCATTTGCAAAGAAAGAATTTTTAAGGGACAAGTTTTCCAACATAACACGTTCCGGCTTCGATACTGCCATGGAGGTCAGCGCGTATTCGTTTTCGGCGACAGTCAAATATGCGGAAAAACTCCTTAACGATGAATCTTCCGTATTGACGCTTACCTATGCCGGCGCGAACAGGGCCGTGCCCAATTATAACATCATGGGGGCCTGCAAGGCCGCCCTGGAATCTTCGGTTCGCTATCTGGCGGTTGATTTGGGAGGACGGGGCATCAGGGTCAACGCCATATCGGCCGGCCCCATCGCGACATCTGCTGCAGCAGGGATAGGGGGATTTGAAAAGATCCTTGAATCCTCCAGGAACAGGAACCCTCTGAAACGGAACATCTCCCCGACGGATGTTGCCAATTGTGCACTGTTCCTCTGCAGCGGCCTCGCCAGAAACATTACCGGACAGGTGATATACGTGGATGCCGGTGACAGTGCGACATGAAAACGAAAGCCGCCATTCATAATCATTCATTCATAGTAAACAAACTGATGGAGCTGGCCTACGACGGGATAGTGGTGGTTGATCAGAATGGAATTATCACATTATTCAGCCAGGCTTACGCTGATTTCCTTGGCATCAGCGTGCAGGACGCCATAGGCAGGCACGTGAATGACGTGATACCGAATACGAGGCTGCCGGCCGTCCTGAAAACCGGAAAGCCCGAGAAATCACAGCTGCAGTTGATCAAGGGCGGTTACATGGTGGCGTCCCGCATCCCGCTTGTAAAAGACGGTAAAATCATCGGAGCCATTGGAAAAGTCCTGTTCCGTAACATTGAAGAACTGAACGTATTGCATAAGCGAATAGGCCAGTTGCAGCAGGAAGTTGAACAGTACCGCGCTAAATCGGCCGGACCGAACCAGGCAAAATATTCCTTCCATCACATTATAGGCGAAAGCGACAAGATGCTGCTGGTAAAGGCAATCGCGGAAAAAGCCAGTCTTACCGATTCAAATGTCCTCCTGACGGGTGAAAGCGGCACCGGAAAGGAACTTTTCGCCCATTCCATTCATCAGGGCAGCGTCCGTTCGATGAAGCCGTTCATAAAAATAAACTGTTCCGCAATTCCGTCAGAACTGCTTGAATCTGAACTTTTCGGTTATGAAGAGGGCGCTTTCACCGGAGCGAGAAAAGGCGGGAAGGCCGGAAAGTTCGAATCGGCGGACGGAGGCACCCTTTTCCTCGATGAGATAGGCGACATGCCGTCGGGAATGCAGGCAAAGCTCCTCAGGGTGCTCCAGGAGCGCGAAGTGGAGCGGATCGGCGCCCAGCATCCCATCAAGGTGGACGTGCGCATTATCGCCGCCACCAACCGGAACCTCCACGACATGGAGGAAAAAGGACTTTTCCGTGCGGATTTGTACTATCGCCTGAATGTGGTCGCGATAAGGATACCCCCCCTGCGGGAAAGGCCGTCCGACATTGATCAGCTTGTGCCTTATCTTCTTGACAAAATCTGCAGCCATCTGGGCAAATACATTGAGGATGTTCCTCCGAAAACCGTTCAGTTTTTAAAATCCTACTCCTGGCCAGGCAACGTGCGTCAGCTTGAAAACGTACTTGAATGCGCAGTTAATCTCATGGAGGGCAAGGCTGTGATCACGCCGCGCGACCTGCCTGAAATAATAACGGGAACTCCGTCGAAAAATGAAATGAGAAGCATGAAGGAGTCATTGGCCAATGCCGAAAGGGACGCAATTGTTAAAGTATTGAACTTCACGAACGGGAAAAAGGCAAAAGCTGCCCGCCTGTTGAAAATCAGCCGTTCAAAATTATATGAGCGCATGAATAAGCTGAACATTGAATAGTCCTGAAGTCAGGACACTTATTGCGGGGTCTTTCGGATTGTGTCCTTATGGCAATACACTTTTCATATGCGCAAAACATAATATGTCCTGAATATGATACACCTTGGGTGATTTAATCCTGAAAATCGCCGGTTTTTACATGCGTCATTCATTCTCTGCCTCCAGGCAATGGGTTGCGTAAAGATTAATGTTGATATAACGTTCTTATTGACAGGCAATTGGGCAGAACTCCAAAATGTTTCCGTTTTTTGGCAGACTTATTGCTAGTACTCTATAAAACTTAAAATTGCGTATAGATTGCGAAGATTTTGAGGTTTGGTTCGTATTCTGAGAGACCGCCGATACCGAGGTATCGAAGGTTCTCGAAGGGTACGAATCCAAATTC
>Ga0172379_10011114_pt1 | contig 10791 bp, 5 predicted proteins | sample GrowelOW334metaG_FD_119756 | JGI IMG/M metagenome (GOLD analysis project Ga0172379, IMG submission 119756) | Groundwater microbial communities from an aquifer near a municipal landfill in Southern Ontario, Canada - Groundwater well OW334 metaG | ecosystem: Environmental > Aquatic > Deep... | reverse complement strand
CAATTTCTTTAGGATAACGATCGCAAGTTAAAATGATTTGTTGTTGGCCTTCGAGAAGGGCGTTGAAAGTGTGAAAAAACTCTTCTTGCGAACGCTCTTTTCCTGCGAAAAATTGAATATCATCTAAAAGTAAAGCATCGAGCGAGCGATAAAATTTTTTGAATTCATTAATCGTATTGCGCTGCAAAGCTTTTACCATATCGTTCACAAAGCGCTCAGAATGTAAATACAGTATTTTTGCTGAAGGATTGTTTTGCAAAACCATGTTGCCAATGGCGTGCATAAGGTGCGTCTTGCCTAAACCAACACCGCCATAAATAAATAACGGATTATAGGATTTTCCGATATTGCTTGATACTTGCAATGCTGCGGCGCGTGCCAATTGATTGGATTTGCCTTCAACAAAATTGGAAAAAGTAAACGCCGCATTCAGATAATTGCGACAAGTGTAAATTGCTTCGACCTTTGCGTCTTCTTTTTCTTTAGCTGTTGCCGATGCTTTTTTATTTTTACCCGCAGATGTTACGTGATCTCTTATGCCAAGTTTAGAACCGCCGACTTCCAAAACAATTGTCGGCGCTTTGTCAGCAAAAAATTCTTCTAAAATAGAAAGCATTTTTGGTAAAAAACTAGTTTTAACTGTGTCTAAAACGTAATTATTTGGCGCGAGTAACAACAGCTTGTTTTTTTCGGCAGCAATCAATTGCAAAGGCAAAATCCAAGTATTGAATTGTTTTGGAGACAACTCTTCTTTTAGTTTATCTAAGCATTGTTGCCACTGTTCTTGTGGTGTAATAATTCGAGACACAACTACTCCATACATCTCCATCGTAACTCAACTTGCATTTCTGCAAGTTGAATTACGATGGATTTATTTGCGAAACTAAACAGCTATTTTGTTTCTTTTGTTTCGAAGACAACTTTGCCTGCAATAACGTTAATTGCTTGCCAGCGTGCATTAACATCTTCCTGTAACTGCTGCATTAATTCTGCGGCATGTTGCGGATTACTTGTCAACAACGCTTTAAATCGAGGCTCTTTATAAGCGTATTCTGAAACAGGGACGTTTGGTAATGCTGAATCCAACTGAAATGGATTTAGACCTTGCCCTTTTAGCTGCGGATTATAACGATATAAAGGCCAAAAACCGCTATTCACAGCAAGCTTTTGTTGCTCGATAGCTTTTTTCATTTCATAACCATGTGCTACACAATGACTATACGCAATAATTAAAGATGTTCCAGGATAATTTTCAGCTTCTCTAATGGCTTTTAATGCTTGCGTTGGATTTGCGCCCAAAGCAATTTGTGCCACATAAACGCTGCCATAAGTTGTAGCCATTAAACCAAGATCTTTACGTGCAACATTTTTTCCGCCTACTGCAAATTTAGCAATAGCAGCGCGCGGAGTAGATTTAGAAGATTGGCCGCCAGTGTTAGAATAAACTTCTGTATCCAATACTATAATATTTACCTTCTTACCACACGCCAATACATGGTCTAACCCGCCAAAACCAATATCATAAGCCCAACCATCGCCACCAATCAGCCACACACTGCGCGGAATTAAATAATCCGCCACAGACAACAATTGTTGAGCAGCATTATCTTTGCTTTGGTTGAGTTTGGTTTTTAATACGGAAATACTTTGGCGTTGTTCGTCAATAGCTTTAGTGTCATGCGAGCTAATTTTACTTTTTAGTTCATTGATTAATTCATCACCTAACGCTGCAGAATTTTGATCCAATAATTCCACGGCGTATTGCTGTAATTTATCGCAAGCAACTCTAAATCCAAAGCCAAACTCTGCATTATCTTCAAACAGTGAATTTGACCAGGCTGGACCACATCCTTTGGCATTTACTGCCCATGGAGTAGTCGGTAAATTTCCGCCATAAATAGACGAACAGCCAGTAGCATTGGCAACCAACATGTGATCGCCATACAGTTGGCTAAGTAATTTTATATATGGAGTTTCGCCACATCCAGCACAGGCCCCAGAAAATTCAAATAGCGGTCGTAAATATTGCACGCCACGTATAACTGAACTATCAACATCAAGAGGATTGTTGTCTGGTAATTTCTCGAAAAATTCAACATTGCGACGTTCTGTTGCTAATGTTGGCTCTTTCGCGGCTAACATAATTGCTTTGATGCTTGGATTGGTTTTGTCTTTGGCAGGACAGACTTCATTACACAAACCGCAACCGGTGCAATCATCAACATAAACTTGCAGTCTAAATTGTTCGTTTGGTAATCCTTTGCCGCGTAAATTGGCTGTTTTAAATTCTGCTGGAGCGTTCTTCAAAGCATCTTCAGTAGTACGTTTAACGCGAATAACTGAATGTGGACAAATCATGCTGCATTGACCGCATTGGATACACATGTCAGCATTCCACTTTGGCACAAATTGGGCAATACTGCGTTTCTCCCACTGGGTCGTAGCTGCTGGATAAGTGCCATCAATTGGCATTGCGCTAACTGGCAATTCATCGCCACGACCTGCCATAATTGGCGCCAAAACTTTACACACAAATTCTGGTGCTTTGGCGCATACCATAGAAACAAATTCGGCTGCATCACTAGTTACAGATTGCGGAACTGTTACTTCATGTAAATTAGCCAAGCTATGTTCTACTGCTGCAAAATTTTTCTTGATAACTTCTTCGCCTTTACGTTTGTACGTTTTGGTTATAGTTTCTTTAATTTTATTTATCGCTTCATCTTTAGGTAATACTCCTGAAATCGCGAAGAAACAGGTTTGCATAATAGTATTAATATGATTACCCATGCCTGCCTGACGTGCAACTTTGTAACCATCAATGACATAAAATTTAATTTTTTTGTCGATGATTGTTTGCTGAATTTGCCGTGGTAAATGCTGCCATACTTGGTCTGCTGCATACGGGCTGTTTAATAAGAATGTTGCACCAATTGCAGCACGTTCTAAAACATCTGTCGATTCAAGAAAGCCAAATTGATGACAGCCAATAAAAGTAGCAACTTGGACCAGATAAGGAGCGTCAATTACTTCGCTGCCAAAACGCAAATGAGAGACTGTTTTTGATCCGGCCTTTTTGGAGTCGTATACAAAATAACCTTGAGCAAAATTATCTGTCTCTTCGCCAATAATTTTAATAGTGTTTTTATTTGCGCCTACTGTTCCATCAGAGCCCAAGCCGTAAAAAATAGCGCGCACGGTTTTTTCAGATTCAGTAATAAAAGTTGGGTCATAAGAGAGGCTGGTATGGCCAACATCGTCATTAATGCCAATAGTAAAATGATTTTTTGATTTAGTATTTTTCAATTCATCAAAAATAGCTTTAACCATTGCAGGCGTAAATTCTTTTGATGACAAACCGTATCTGCCGCCAATAATTTTGGGCATGCCATTTTTGAATGGTAGACTTTGGTCTGCGAAAGCCTCACTTAAAGCTGTTATTACATCTTGATACAAAGGCTCACCCAAAGAACCAGGTTCTTTAGTGCGATCTAAAACCGCTAAAGCGCGCACTGTTTCTGGCAAGGCCTTTATAAAATGTTTTATGGAAAATGGGCGATACAACATGATTTGCAACACACCAACTTTTTCGCCTTGCTGTTGTAATTTGGTGACAGTTTCTTGCGCGGTTTTGGCGCCAGATCCTAGCATTACGATTACTCTTTCGGCATCAGGAGCTCCGTAATAATTCATGAGCTGATATTTTCTGCCAGTAAGTTTGGCAAATTTTTGCATTTGTTCTTCAACAATAGTTGCCACTTTGTCATAAAATGGATTTACTGTTTCGCGTCCTTGAAAATACACGTCTGGGTTTTGTGCAGTGCCGCGAATAAATGGATGTTCCGGATTCAGTGCGCGCTGGCGGTGTTTGGCAACCAACTCGTTATCAATCATGGCACGCAATTCATCGTCGCTCAATACGGCAATTTTATTCAATTCATGACTTACGCGGAAGCCTTCAAAAAAATGCAAAAACGGAATACGTGATTCTAATGTTGCGGCATGTGCAATCAAAGCCAAGTCGTGAGCTTCTTGGACATTACCTGAGCATAAAAAAGCAAAACCAGTGCTGCGTACTGACATAACATCACTATGATCGCCAAAGATAGAGAGCGCTTGGGCAGCCAAAGAACGGCTGGCAACATGAATAACTAGCGGCGTTAATTCACCGGCAATTTTATACATGTTTGGAATCATTAACAGCAGTCCTTGCGAAGCTGTGAAAGTTGTTGTCAATGCGCCAACCTGCAAAGAGCCATGCAATGTACCGCTAGCGCCGCCTTCGCTTTGCAGCTCAATTACGTGCGGCACTGTTCCCCAAATATTTTTGCGGCCTTCGGCAGACCACTGATCAGACAATTCGCCCATCTGTGTGGATGGTGTAATTGGATAAATAGCGCTAACTTCAGTAACGCGGTAGGCAACCGAAGCCGTAGCTTCACCGCCGTCCATAATTTTCATTGCTTTATTTTTGTGAATGGAACCCATGAGAAAAACCTCGTGATTATTTAATTTATAGTATGGATATGCGATTTATCGCGACTTCTTTTTTTTTGGTTATACCTGATGCTGCGGAACATAAAACATATTTTATAGTAAGAAAAATTCGTTAAAAATCAATGCGTAACTGCGAACATGATTTTATGTCAATAAAAATTCGTTTAAAATCAATCTGTTAGAAAAACTCGGCGCGGAAATTTGATGTTAAGAAAAATTCGTTTAAAATCAATAAGTTAAATTGCTTGGTAGAGGCGCGATTGGTCGCGCCCCTAATTTCTTATTCCCTATTCGCCGTCTTTCCCAATTGCCTCAACAGGACAAGCCTGTATAGCCTGATCACAAGCATTAATGCCTTCTGCATCTGTTGGCTGCTTTTTTACATACATTCCACCCTTAGCAGCGTCTTCAGCAAAATAATCTGGTGCAATATCACAACATTGACCACAACTTATGCAATTACAATCAACATAGTAACATCCGGCTACATTGCCAGCTGCTTTATCATTACGATTTGCCATTATTAATCTCCAAAAGATAAAAAATATTAATTCAATTTTGCTACGCTATTATCAAGATTATATCACCCCAGGTCAAGCACAGAATGCGTTATTAATTTTGCTATTTTTTTGGGTCTGGTTTTTCAAAATGTTGATAATCTTTAATTGGCCCCAGCCAAGATCCGCCCCACGTCCAACCGCGTTTAGTAAATACCTCGTACACGGCGCTATTTAAAAGAATTTTACCCTTTTGATGAATAGCTCGATCAGCGTACGGAGCGCCTTCTTTTGGTTCAATCGAGCTTCCGTTAACGTAAGGATTGATTAATGGATTAATATCAATTGCACGGCCATAGCTATGTACAGAATACATGTTTTTAAAATCAGTCATTGGGCGGCAATTAAAGGCAGAAGTATTATTGTCGATCATTGAGGCGTTATCGTCGCCTTGATAAGCATCTATTGGCTGCATTTTTTCAATAGGATATTTTTTTTGATACAGTTCTTTAAAAATATCCAATGTTTCTTGCGCCAAATCTTTGTGTACTATTAATTCTCCTTGATGCGGTTTGTTATCAAACCCCCAATAAGAAAGGGTTAAATAGGCTAAATTTTCTATGGGTTCAGGGCAACCTTGGCGCCACGAATATTTTTGCATTGCTTGCTGTATTTTAGCGGGAACTGCAGCAACACTTCCTTCAAATGGTGGTGGAGGTGGCGTTGTGTCTAAGCGCCGCGCTACAATAAATAATTTTTGCCAATGAGGATCGCGAATATCGCTGATTTGCACAACGGGATTGCCATAAATTGTTGCGTTGATAAATTGATTTTTCCCAAGATAAATTCCTGTGTGGCTAACTTTGTTGTCCCAGCCAAAATATAAAATATCACCAGGCTTGGCTTTCTTTAGTGGAATTTCCTCAAATCCAGGCCAATAAACCTGAATGTTGGTATCGCGCGGCAAAAACACGTCCATTTGTTTATAAAGCATTTGCACAAATCCAGAGCAATCAATACCATAACTGGAAACGCCTCCCCACAAATAAGGCACTCCAATAAATTTATGGCTTAATGCCAACATTTCTTCCATGGTAATTGGTTTTGGATCTAAAATAACATCAGGGGATTGTACCCAACCTGTTTTGCCATCGGCTAATTGCAGTGCAATCCAACTGCCATTATCTGACAATTTAATTACGGGAAGTTGTGTTCCAAAAGGAACGGTTAAAAAAGGCTGATGACTGCTAATGCTTGCATCTTGATAAATATTAGCAAAAAGATTTTTCACTTTTACGAAACGTGCGTTTGGTACAATTTCGCGAAAAGTTAGTTCGCGTTGATCTATCCATCCTTGATAATTATCTGCTGTTTGTACAAACGCAAAGCCGTGTTGCTTGCGCAAAACTTTTATAGAAGTTTCATAAACAGCCTGAGAAATTACCTGGCTTTGAGAGTTCGGAGTTTCATACATGTTTGATACTGAAACATTAACTAATGCGGTAGTGTCGGTAGCAGCATTCGATATTGGCGTACCCAATAAAGAAAATATAACAACGAATACCGATAACAAAAACCTAAAATTTTTCATAAAATGCTCTCGTTAAATTAATTATTAATGATTAATTGATGTGTCGCGAAAAGCGCGCGACAATTTATTATTAGTTTGTAACAAACGCTGTGATTATATGCGTGTTCCATTCTATCCTAACGTAATAAAAAAATACAATGCGGAGAAATAAATTTATGAATAACACAGAAACAATTACGGTTGTTGCGACATTCGTTGCAAAAAATGTTTTTCAATTACGGAGCACGGATAAATGTGGCAAATAAACGCACAAAGGGTGTTAAACAATTTTACCCGCCCACAGCATATCCAAAAAAGTTTTATATGGAAGGATTAGAATTTCACCATTTTTAAGCGCTATTTTTCTTTTACGTAGATCCATGGATACCACATAATTCTTTTTTGATTGGTGCTCTTCTTGAAACGCAACCAATCCTTTGGCATCTATCATAGCAACGTGATCAGATATTTTAACTTCAATGGCAACTTCTCCTTGATTGAGGATGAAATCCACCTCCAATCCGGTTTTTGTGCGCCAAAATGCTATATCAAAGTTTTTGTTGGCAATTTCCTTGTAAGCAATTAACTCCATAAGAATAAAATGTTCAAAAGCTTTTCCTGCTTCACTTCCTTTCAGTACTTGGATGGTTCTTTTAGCAAGGGTTTGCGCCAGACCAACATCGAACAAGTAAAATTTTGAAGTGGCTTGGATAGTCTCTCTCTTTATTTTTTTAGTAAAAGGAGGAATAAAATAGCCTAGCAACGTATCCACTAAAACTTCGTAGTAATTTTTTACTGTTTTGGCATCAATGGCACAATCTCGAGCGATATTAGTAAAATTCAATAGTTCTCCGTTACTATGTCCAACTACATCTAAAAAGCGTGCGAATAATGGTAGATTACGCGCCAACCCTTCCATTTGAATTTCTTGAATTAGGTAGTCTTCAATATAAGATTGCAGAGATTTTTGTGGGTTTTTCGATAGATAATGCGATGGAATTAAACCTGTGTTTAAGGCTTTGATTAAGTCAAAATCAAACACTTCTTTGTAAACCAAAGGAAAAAAACTATAGCGCCACGCGCGTCCACCCAGTAAATTTGCTGCATGCTTTTTAAGCTTGCGTGCACTAGAACCACATAGAATAAAACGTGCATTGGTATGTTCGATGAGCCAGTGTATTTCGTCAAGTAACAATGGGATTTTCTGAATTTCATCGATGATAATAGGAGAGGCTAATTCGGCATCGGTTAAGGCTAAAATTTCTTCCCGCAACAAAGATGGTTGTTTACTGTAGCGAAGGTATAGATCTGATTTTAATAGATCGTAATAAACGGAATGTGGAAAATTTTTTTCCAAATAAGTTGATTTACCAGTCTTGCGCGCGCCCCAAAGAAATGCCGATTGTTTTTCGGGAAGTTCTATATTCAGCAATCTGTTGTACTTAACCATTGAGGAGTTCATTCCGTAATAGTATAACTTATACGGAGTGACGGCAAGTTTTTCTACGTAAGTTTACATAAGCAGTGTATTTCACCATTGGTATGATATCATAGCAATTATGAAATACAGAACAATTCTCATGTGATAAAAAACTCTAAGAAAAGTTTGTTGCTTCGGTACTTACCTAGATGGCATAATGAAAAGTTGTTTTAAAGAATCCTTTATATATGAATGTTCAAAATTATGATTAATAAATTTTGTGTTTCAATAGTATCATCATTGCTATGTTTAGGTTTGGTAGAGCAAGCGACCTTGGCGGCACCAGCTACACCTGAACCTTCTGTCGTCTCTCCTATTCTTGAAAAAAACCAGCTACAACCATTCCAACTCCAGCCACGTTTTACCGCGTGGGGTTTAACGGGAGATAGTACTTTGATCGAAGGGCAATTTATGTTGCCATTGCCGTTGCCTAATGTTAACGATCAAACGCGGGTTCTCTATTTAGCAATGGAAGGCAACTATGTGAATAATGATAGCAGTTGGTTAGCTGGAGCAGGTGTAGGTTATCGTCAGATTGTTAATGATCGAATTTGGGGCGGTTATGTTTTAGCTGATTATGTTAGCACACCTAGCAATGGTTTTATTGTTTTAAACCCAGGTGTGGAAATGCTGGGTAATATTTGGGACTTGAATGTTAATGGTTATGTGCCATTAAGCAATAGAACAAAGAAAGGGGAATTAGGCTGGGCTGGAGATGATTTTGGTGATTATAGTTACGGTCGCCCTACGGGTCATGATTATTACGATCATTATTTACAAGAGTATGAAGAAGTAGGGCGTGGAATAAGTTTCGAAGTAGCTAGAGTAATTCCACACGTTGAAGGTGCTAAGTTACATTTGGGTGCTTATCATTTTGATTTACCTGATGCTGGTTCAATTAATGGTTTAATGGCTAGTTTAACTTATATTCTTAACCAATATAGCGCGGTCGAACTGCGTGATTACTATGATAACATAAAACATAATCAATTATTGATCGGTGTTCGCTTTACTTTAGGTGGTTATAGTAAAGAAGAAAAACAGCAATATGGTATTGCTACGCGCTTATTGGATCCAATAACAACCAAGAGCAGGATGTTATCACCAACCAGGAGATTTGTAGATTATGGTGAAGGAAAAGAACATGACAAGATATGGTATTTTAGGCAATCATCCAGTAGCAGCAATGATCCACAGCAAGTGGGTAGCGGCACCTATGAAGATCCATTTATCGGATTCACATCACCTAATTATTCGGCAATTGACCTGCATCTAGGAGTAATTGATGCATATCCTTTGATGTATTTTGCGCCTGGTGCTTACAACTTCAACGATTTTAGCAGCAGAACAATATCGGACCGCTTTAATTTACCGAATGGTTGGGGAATGTATGGCAGAACTAATGATTACACAGCACCGGCCATAGGAGCAGTATTTTATGGTGGATTAGATGTAAATAATCTTAATGGTGGAGATGCACCAACAACATTGGATTCTATTGATGTCAAAAGTTTTTCTAACTCTGTAGATACAACGGGCATTTATGCGGCTTTGTATGCCAATAATACCAATAATTTAATTTTGAAAAACGATGAATTTGAATCTTCTGGCTACGGTATTTGGGCGGTAAACTCTACTGTGAACTTTAATGGGGGCGACAATTATGTTATTGGCTATGAGCGGGGTACACAGACAGGAACTGGTGTTACGTCCAGCTATGGTATATTTGCCGATTCTTCCACGATAAATTTCAATAGTGGGAATAATACTATAGTAAGTTCAGATGGAAATCATACAACAAGTACAAGCTATGGCATTTTTGCGCAGCATTCTTCAGTTATAAATTTTAATGGCGGAACCAATACTGTTACTGGCGTATCATCTGATATAAACCAGAATAGCAATGACAGTTATGGTATCTGGGCTAATTCATCAAATATAAATTTTTATGGTGGAACAAACACCATTAATGCTTCCAGCATTAATACTCTTTCTTTGGACACTTACAGTATTATATCTTATGGCATTATGGCTTTTGATAATAATATAAACTTTAATGGTGGAGTGAATACCGTTAATAGTGTCGCACAAGGATCTAGTTCTGGTGGCCAAATATCAGCATATGGTATAGATCTGGTTAACGCTGTTGTGAATTTTAATGACGGAAGAAATACTCTTAACAGTGGATATAGTGGTTCTAGTGATGCATTTGTGTATACAATTTATAATGATGATTATTATGGGACGAATTCTTCGGTTGTGAATTTCAATGGAGGAATAAACGCTATTAATGCTGCTGGTGGTGATAAATCTTATGGCATATATTCTTCTGCTACTAGTGGCGCCAATCCTGCTTTAACCGTAAATTTTGCCAATTCTTCTCAAAACAAGGTAACGATTGATGTTAGTGGCAGTGATGAGCAAGATGGTATTTATGTTATTGGTGATGGCTCACATCTGCAGCGTAATGGGCAAGATTTAAGTCCAAACACGACACTTGCAAATATGCAGGAGTACATTGATTTTGTAGGAGCAGGTATTGGAGCTGCAGTGCATTGGAAGCAGGGCTCTACTGTTATTTTGAATTTACCGTGGTCGTAGTAACTCTCCAGCTACTGGATAGAAATGCAGATTAAGGACAATTTTGAAGGGGGAAATGTAATGGTGAGCGGTCGCTTGCCATTACAATACTCACATACGTACACTCCTCTTGAAATTTACCACATAAAACTAAAACGATGGCTTTT
>Ga0172379_10011113_pt1 | contig 10793 bp, 11 predicted proteins | sample GrowelOW334metaG_FD_119756 | JGI IMG/M metagenome (GOLD analysis project Ga0172379, IMG submission 119756) | Groundwater microbial communities from an aquifer near a municipal landfill in Southern Ontario, Canada - Groundwater well OW334 metaG | ecosystem: Environmental > Aquatic > Deep... | reverse complement strand
GTTGCGGATGAATCAACAACGATATCAATAAGTGCTTTACCTTTATCTGCTGCAAGATGATGAATCATAGAGTCCATCAGGATAATTGCATGGTTGATGATCACACCACCCAGCGCGATGACTCCCAGAAGTGATGTAAACGACACCGGTTGTCCCGTTATTGCTAGACCATCAAGAACACCGATGAGGGATAGTGGGACAATAACGAGGAGATACCATGTGTAGCGAATGGAATTAAAGGAGATGATAAGAATCATGAACATTAAGACCAACCCCGCAATAAGTGCTACAAACATTTCAGTAAACGACTGATTGACGTCTTCTGTCTCACCGCCGTAGTTAACCGTAACGCCTTCGGGCAAGTTCAGTTCCCCTACCCTCTTTTTGAACTCTGAGACAACTTCAGCGGTTGTCGTCTGGTCGCCTGGGTAGGCTGACACAGTTTCCAAACGATTCTTGTCTTTGTGATTTATTGCCGCATTACTTACACCTAAGTTTGTTTGTAACACCGAACCAAGCAATACCGGACCATTCGTACCCTGAACTGAAAGGTTCTTGATTGCATCGATAGTTGTACGCGTAGTGTCTGATGAATCAATATAGTCGCTATTTAAGTTAAGCTTAACAACAACATCGATGTCATTTTTTGGTTGTGTAATACTCGTCGCCTTAGTTCCCTGAACCGCAGCACGCAACGTCTGCGCAATAGACGCAGTACTTAGACCAAGGGCGGTTGCTTTTCCTCGATCAACAGTAAGGTCAAATTGAGTGCCGTTGTTTTTGGTTGTATCGGTCACATTTGTAACATTCGGAATACTCGAGAGAAGTTGCGTGCCTTTTTGTGCTGCTGTAATCAAATCATCCAAGTTCTCGCCCTCAAACTGGATTTGGATCGGAGCTCCAGACGAAGGGCCGTTACTTGCTTGGAGCACTTGAACGTCTGCATTGGTAATTACAGCCAATTTTTCTTGCAGTTCGCTCGCAATCTCAGTGCTTGTTTTCTTGTGGTCGAGTGGGAGGTTGACTGTTATGTTTGCCTGGTTGCTTCCTGAAGAACCTCCGCCTGTAAGACCAGAGCTTTGCCCTGTTGTAATCTCAAGCGAGGAAATATCTTTTACAGGGTACAAGACTTCTTCAACCTGGCGAACAATCAGGTCTGTCTGGGAGAGTGTTGTTCCTTGCGGTGTTTGGATGTTTATATACACGAAGTCTTGATCGTCTTGTGGGAAAAATACTGTCTGCACAAGGCCCGTAAACGGCAGTGTGAACGAAAGCAGGAGCGCAACTACAAGCCCTCGCAAGAAATATTTCTGATAGCGCTTACTCTCGAGAATGATGCGAAGTTTTTCCTTATACCAGTGCGTAACACGCTCCGTATACTCCTCCTGTTTTTTCTCAAGGCGGCTAGGTTCGTGTTTTGCAGTAAACAGAACAGCAATGAGCGGAACTATGCCAAGCGCCACAAAGATTGAGGCCATGAGAACAAAGATGAGTGTGTATGGAATGCCTGCAATAAATTTGCCGACGATGCCTGAGATAAAGAAGAGCGGGGCAAATACTGCCACCGTAGCCATAGTCCCCGCAATCAGTGGCCATGCATAGTCGCGCAGTGCATGTTTGGCTGCATCCATCGGGTTTGCATGCAATTTCATGCGCGCATGGATTGCTTCTGTCACCACAATTCCAGAGTCCACCAAGATGCCGACTGCCAAGATAAGTGCGAAGAGACTGATGAAGTTAAGGGAATTACCTGTCAGGTGAAGCCCGATAAAAGCAATGAGGAATGAAAGCGGAATCGCAAGCGCGGCAACAACCGATTCTCTCCATCCGATGGTAAAGAGCAACACAATGAGCACAAGTGCAACCGTCTCCAACCCTTTCTCTGTTAAATCACCTAACTGCTTAGTGATTTGAACGCCCTGGTCGGTCGAAGGAGAGATGAATACATTCATTCCTTTGAGCTTCGTATCCTGCAACTTAAGCATTTCTGCTTTTGCCGCATTTGCTACATCTTTAATACCAGCACCTGATTGTTTGTAAATCGTAAGTGAAATTGCCTGACTGCTTGGTTTACCATCTATTGAAAGACGCGAGTATGAAGTGGCAGAAGCAAGACCGTCAGAGACCACGGCAATGTCGCGCACATAGATAGGGACATTATTTTTCGTACCAACTGCGATATTTTGAATCTCAGATGGGTCTGTAATGTTGCCTTTGAAGCTGACATTGTAGTTCACCTCGTTCATCGAGATATTACCTGCTGGTGCCGATGCATTTGCTGCCGCAATTGAAGAAATTATGTCAGTGAGACGAAGTTCATACTGCTGCAGTTTTTCCTTGCTTACTATGACGGTGACCTGGCGTTCAGGCACGCCCGAGACGTTCACCTCCGACACGCCGGAAATATGTTTTATGTCGTCTGATATCTCAGTCGCAAGAGCCGAAAACTCAGTCGGAGGGAGGTCGCCTGCGATAGAAACTACGAGCACTGGCTGATTACTGAAATCTATTTTGCTTACTTGAGGAGTCGTTGCATCGGACGGCAAATCCGGCACAGCTCTTGCCACCGCATCACGCAGCTCTTGGAGAGATTGGTCCACATCCGCATTAGCATCAAATTGCACATTCAGCGTTGAAATGCCGTCGCTCGATACTGACGTAACAGTATCTAAATTATTCAATCCGGAGACCTGATCTTCTAGTTTGCTTGTGACCAGTGTCTCCATGTCTTCCGCAGAAGCGCCTGGGAGGGCAACAGTTACGATACCGTTTGGAATAACAATAGAGGGTGTGTTCTCCTTTGGAATTGCGATCATGGAGAACAGCCCCGCAAGAATGAGCGTAGCTATAAGTACGTAACTAAACTGTTTTCGGTCTAGGAAAAAGTTCCAGAGCCACAACATACTATTAGTGCGAATCTACTATTACCTGCTGTCCATATGAGAGACCCCGCACATCTTCGACAATAACCGTCTCTGGCGTCAGGCCTGACAAGACAACCACCTTGTCTCCTAAAATAGTGCCGAGTGTTATTGGGATTTGGGTAAGCGTAGATGATGCCGTGAGAGTAAATACAACCGGCCCATCTGGAGTTATTTTTGCCGCAACAATCGGAATCATTATGGCTGACGCCGCATTTACTTTTTTAGTCTGAGCTGCTGTGGCGCGAGTAAGAGAGACTGTTACCGTTTCACCATCAGTAAGTGAGCTCTGGTCGCCAGTGATACCTATCTTTACCAAAATCTTTCCTGTCGTTGGATCAAGTGCTGGAGCAATGGAAACAATGGTTCCTTGTACCGAGCCTGCGATCATTGCAGTGCCTCCAACAGCAAGTGATTTAGAATCTTCGGGGGTTACATACACTTCAACCTCAAGTGCGCTTGGATTTGATATCTCAGCAACGCGCTGAGAGTTTGAAACATAATCTCCTCGCGAGATTGGCAGACTTACTATGGTGCCAGAGATCGGCGAACGGATTATGGTCTTCTCGAGCGATGCACGGGCTGCAGCGAGCACGCCTTGAGCTTGCTCAACGTTTGCCTGCGCGATAGTTATGCTGCTCTGCGTGCCGCCTTGCGCAGTATTTGATGCAGATGCTGCAGATGCCGAAGCGCTGTCGTACGTACTCTTTGCGCTCGCAAGCGTTGAAATAGCAGTAGTCACTGAAGTGCGAGCCGCCGAGATTGAGGTTTGATATGCGCTGATGCTCGAAGCACTGACAGTTTGAGTCGGAAGAGACTTGTTGAGAGCGTCAACTAAGTTGTTCAAGAACGTTACGATGAGCTGCGCATCAGCTGTTGCCTGCGCAATATCAGTCGCGGTGTTTGTGCGCGTGGTTTTCCGAGCAAGCGCGCTTACATCGTTTATAGCAAAATCGAGCTGTTGACGTTCGTTTTGGAGTGTAATCACAAGCTGACTGTCACTGACCGTAAGCTGGAGGACTGGATTGGTTCGAGGTTGCGTGAAAAGAGGATCTGCTTTTGTGTGCACGGCGTCATCAAGCACTGCAAACAAGCTCTGTATTGAAGTGTCTACTGTTGTCTGAGCATTTATAAGTGCCTGTCCTGCTTGCGCCGCACTGATGTCTGAATTTGCCGCACTTGTGCCGCTTGTATTAGTAAAGGCTGCCTGTGCGGCATCATATGCACCTTGTGCCTGTAGAACCGCAGCCCTCTGACTGCTGTTTTCCAAGGATCCAATAACCGTACCAGCTGAAACGTAGTCCCCTATTTTGCGAGACAGCGAAACAACCTCACCAGAACTCTGTGCCAAGATGCTTGCATGATTAAGAGACGTCACTACTCCTGTAACAGGGAGCGGACCCGTTGATTGAGATGTGAGGCTTGCAACAGAGGCAATTTTAACGTGGCTAGTATGATCAGGAGCACTCACTGCGGTTTCTGAACGCAAAAGCGCGCGCCCTCCCACAAGCAGGATAATTAAGATGAGGGCTGTGCCGCCCCACGAGTAATACCATGGCTGTTTACGAACATAACGAATCGCGTTAAAGAATTTGGTTTTGACTGACATTATGCATGGCATTATAGCAAACGCTAAAGCTGTCGTATACTATCGAAATGAAAAAAATTCGACGACGATTTGAAGTGCAGGATTTCAAACTACGAGTTGGAAAGTCCCGCACTGGAAAAGGTATTTTTGCAGAGGAAAAGATTCCACGCGGTGTATGCGTCATGGAATACGTTGGACGCGCACTGACCGACGACGAGCAACACAACAAAAGTGGGAAGTATTTCTTCGAAACGGGCAAAAACACTATGATCGACGGAAATGTTCCCTACAACAAGGCAAAGTACGTTAACCACTCCTGCCGCCCCAACTGTGAGATAGATATAAAGAACAAACGTGTCTTTATCTTCACTGCGAAGAATATAAAGGAGGGTGAGGAGCTTACCTACGACTACGACACCGAATATTTTGACGAATTCATCAAACCCAAGGGCTGTAAATGCCTGAAGTGCGACCCGGTAAAGAAATAGGCCTCACACAAACTCACAGATTCTTAATGAACTGTGAGCTTTTGTATTGATATGTTTAGAGGTATGGTACCACTAATGAAGCAGTGGTTTTGGAAGGTTCAAAGTCATTACTCCAAGCGTGAGTGGCGAATTGCAGCACTATTGGCGTTCTCCTATATACTTGTTTTCCTCTTAGCCTCCCAAGTTCTCCCTCTCTCCGCACGATTTAATCCAGCCTCTGCTATTGCCCTTGCAGCACTGTACTTTGGCGGCACTCGTCTGTGGCCAGTCGTGTATGTCGCCGCACTTGCAAGTCAGTTAGCAACAGGCGCACCCATCACCGCCATTCTCCTTCTCCCTCTTATCGAGACAATTCAAGCAACCCTCGGCTCATGGCTACTACATAAGGCACACATAGATCCGCTATTCCGCAGGTATCGTGATACGTTCTATTTTATTTTCACCATAATTGGCATCTCAGCCATTGGCTCAATATTAAAAATGGGAGTACGCCTCTTGAGAGCAGAGCCGGACATCCTTATGCCAGGCTGGTATGCCTACGTGGCATCACTATTTTGTTTTCTTATCCTCACTCCATTCTTACTCCGATGGTTTACCAAACCTCGCTTCAGTCGGACTCCGATAGAAATTCTTGAAATCTTCAGCATATTCACGGCCCTGATTCTAATCGACTATACGCTATTCATTCGGGGCATCGGAATTGTCGCGAGTCTTCCTCTTATATATTTCATACTCATCCCCTTGTTCTGGATTGCACTCAAACTCCGCCCAAGGTTCGTAACCCTCGCACTTGTCATTACCTCTGCTTTTGCAGTTACTGGGGTGCTTCTGCACGCGCCCCCAGATCTTCTTGTTGTAAGTTTGTATCAGATTGAGATTTTAATAATCGTACTTGCGATTATGTTTTTCATCATTACGTCGCTTGAGGAGGATCGTCGGGTAAACACGAACATACTGCATTCTCAAATGGCCACGCTTCGCAACGCAGTAGCAAAGGAAAGTTCAGAGTCAAAGGCTAAAAATGACTTCATTGCCATTTTGTCACACGAACTCCGCAACCCTCTTGCGCCCATACTTTCTTCAATCGATCTTCTGAAACTAAAGAACTCTCGCGACCAAGAAGATATGGAGCTTCTTGAAATGATGGAGGATCGCATGTCTACAATTCGTCGTTTGCTGGACGACCTTCTCGACATTTCTCGCATATCCGAAGGGAAAATTGCCCTAAAAAAAGACGTGGTTGCACTGTCATCTGTCCTAAAGCGCGCGGCTCTTTCAACAGAACATCACAGAAAAGAGCTTCATCAGCGTCTCGTTACTCGTTTTCCACAAAAACCTCTCTCTATCATTGGGGACGCGGTCCGTCTGGAACAGATTTTCTCCAACCTACTCACCAATGCCTCAAAATTTTCATCCTCAGGGGACACAATAACGCTCAGTATGCGCGAAAATGATGGAGTTGCTGAGATCGAGATTGTAGACCGAGGCATCGGCATACAACCAGAAGAACTCGAGAGTATATTTCTTCCCTTCCGCCAGCTCCAGGAAGGCGAACGTACTAAGAAAGGTCTCGGTATCGGCCTTTCACTCGTTCGTAACTTTGTTGAAATGCACAGTGGTACAATCCAGGCGCACAGCGAAGGTCGTGGCCGCGGTAGCTATTTTGTTGTCCGTCTACCACTCATGGCCAACTCGGAACATAAAAATAGCTATGGAGGATCTCTTGCAACACAACCGAAGGGAGATAAAAGCAAACCCACTGTGTTGATTATTGACGACAACGATGCAGCCGCAGGTGGAATCGGAAGACTGCTTGAGTTTCAGGGATATAAAGTTGCGTATGCATATGATGGCAATCAGGGAATAATGAAGGCGCGTGGTGTTTCCCCTGACGCAATCTTTCTCGATATTGGACTCCCCGACCAAGACGGCTGGCGTGTGGCAAAACAGCTCCGCGCACAAGGATTTAAAGGCCGACTTATAGCCCTCACTGGGTACGGAATTGAACATTCAAAAACGGTAGACCGAGAAGTTCGTTTCGACCACTACCTTGTTAAACCAGTCGGTCTTGCCGACCTCCAGCGAGTCCTTACAGGGCTTGTCTGAAGCACTCATAAAACATCAACTGTTCTGCTTGAAGTATTCATGAAAACTATATAGTCTGACGTGGGGGCTCCTTAATGTAACGTACGAGGTGCCGTAATGTTCAGATTTCTCCATCGGTTCTTTCCTACACGGGAAGAATATATCCTCACGACTGCACTTGCGGAACGTACAAGTGGCGAACGACCTGTTCTCTTTAAAGATTCGTGGGGTGTCTCAAAATCAGCCCTGCTTCTCTTAAGTGAAGGTGTTCTTCTTCCAGAAGAAAAGCTGGCTGTTGATACCTTGGTGCACGGTAAAGGGCCGAAAACAAGGCTCTGGTACTGGCCGTTCAAACGACATTGGCGGCTTAATCTCCGAGCGCTAAACAGAGGCAACAAGGGCCTGGTAGAAATCTTCGAAGAGATTCATAAAGGCGAGGCTCAACTTCGTCTTCGAAGTTCAGACGGGCGAGTGCTCCGTCTCGCAAAGCGTATACGAGTTTTCATCTGCGACGAAAGTGGCAGATGGTGGCTCGTAGAGGTAGGTCGGAAATACTACAACGCAAAACCTAAGTTCCGGAGAAAGAAGTACGCAGTTTCGGGCTCTATCCAGAACATCGAACTCTCGAGACTGGTCGTTGCCGCTCAACGCGAAGTCGAACAAGAGCTTGGGATTCCGTTTCCTCTTGAAGCCTTCAAGCTTCAGATAACAGGTCCTCAACTGCCCGATGAGCATGAGTCAGACGCATACAAAGGCTTGATTAGTATCAATCACGACTACGACGTCGTTCTTTTTGTCGACATGTCGCAGATTGAGAAATGGCGTGAAAAACCACCCGAAATCAACGACACCCGTATCACTGTGTACACGCAGATCGAGGAACGGGCAGTGGACGAACCTCAAGCGTCAGAAAAAGTTCAGCCTTCTGTTCTGGAAAAGGCTTGGCTTAAAGATTTAATTAGGATCGATACAGACTAGGGCGGGACACATCGTGTCCCGCTTTCCTTTTTCATATATTGACTTCCCTTTTTGCCTTAACTAAGCTGAGCGGTAGCTTCCCAAGAAAAAGACTGAACGTCCAATTCATGTACATTCCAGACGACCGTCCCAGAATGGGGGTTACCATGCAGAAATTTATTTGTGCTACCAGTATTGTGTTTCTTGCTCTTGCTTGGACACCAACAGTTCAAGCGCATGATCCGCTTACGCATCAGGCCAACAGTTTCTCGTCGGCAAAAAACAAATCCAACAAACCCTGCTGCGACGGCAGCGACTACACCTACGTCAATCCGGGCTCGTGGGAGCGCACGGACAAAGGTTTTCGCATCCGCGTAGAGGGAAAGGAGGTTGAGATTCCGGCTGATGCCGAGGTGAGCAACATGAAGAACCCTGACGGCGAAGCCAAAGTCTGGCTTTACTTGGATGGGAACGTCCTCAGGGCTCGGTGCTTTATGCCCGGCGCAGAGAGTTGACGCTGAAATTAATCCTCCGGTTTTCACCGGAGGATTTCTTTTCTAATAGCCTATATTGACGTTTTTTGGACGAGTGGTACTCTTTCCGCAGATAGTGGAGGGAGGAAACAATGTATCGAGACCTGACAATAAAGGGATTCGGCCAAGATCTCTATATCACCGATTCGAGCGTCGAACTTAGCGACACAGGCGATCTTCGCGTCTCCTTCGGCTTCTCTGGACGACGCTACACATTCACATACGCCAACACCGTTTGGCGTGATGAAAGAGGAGCGGCCATCACTCCTTTGTTAGCCGACATCTTCCAATCCCTTTTGCAAGGGATTCTCCAATTCGTTCGAGTTTAAACTGGACACAGGGCCCGCGCTGAGCGCGGGCCCTTCCTTTTACATATCCGAAATAATCCATATCCACAGGGGGTTTTTGACTCATTGACAATTCATAGATTTAATATGATAATAAACGCAGAGTTTGGCGTACCCCTTAACTCAACCATCGGGAGAGACCGATGAGCAATCTTCCTCCGCAAGTTGCTGCAGCGATAGAACGTGGCGACACCTACGCGCTGCAACTCATGGGCCGCAAAGGCGGCCGTGTCACGCAGAGAAGGCGCGACATACTGAGATCTGTAGAGTCTGAGCTCAAGGAAAGATGTAGCCTTGAACTGTACGAGCGGGCACGAACGGCTAACGAAGACTTGGTTCCTGTGGATGACACATCCGCAGGCAAAACATTTTTTCATGAAGAAGATTAGGGGCGTGGGTGAAACGGCGAGCCGAGCAATTGGCCGCCGTTTTTTCTTGGATACTGTATACTCACTCCATGAACGAAGATCCTATCTCTAAAATTTCAAAAACTTCACACGACCTCCGCAACTCGCTTGCCGTTGTGTACAGCCACGCTCAACTCTTGCAACTTATGCTTGAGAAAAAGAAACCTTCCGAGGAATACTCAATTGCAACTGAACTTGTCGATTCTATAGAGCAAATGCAAATATCGCTCGGCCAAAAAATGGAAGAGCTCAAAGAAATTCATTCGAATCTCAGTGACCCTGCGTAATACTGGGTGCATGCGAGTCAAACTTATTTGTAGCGAGTGCGGACACCAGGAACGCAGCTCGTCAGAGAAGCAACTTATTAATAAGATTATTATGTGGAACCATGTAAAGAAGGCTCATCCGCGTACTGCGGAGCGCATTATGCGTCACTACAAGGTGGTACCTAGCCACCTATACGGTGTTACAGCATAAGGTTAAATCGACTACATGAAGTTTTCTTCATGATAATTTCATACAACACTAAATAGAGTTCATATATGAGACTCCTAATGGTTGAGGACGAGCAGGTCCTGGGCGCAAATCTTAAAAAAATATTAGAACTGAAAGGCTTTGCTGTTGACTGGGTTCCAGATGGAGAGAGGGCGCTTACCCGCGCCACCCTCTACCATAGTGACTACGATGTCATAGTATTGGATCTTACTCTGCCAGGTCTAGATGGCATGACACTCACCAAGCGTGTTCGTGAAGAAGGTATAAAAACCCCTATCATTATTCTTACGGGTAAAAACGAGACGAACACGAAAGTTGAGTTGTTGAACGCTGGCGCGGATGACTACGTAGTCAAACCATTCTCTTCTGAGGAGCTTATCGCTCGCATCGGCTCAGTTGCTCGCCGCCCCCAAACACAAACCCCTGTAGTGCATACCGTTGGAGACATTACTGTTGATACAGCCAGCCACAAAGTATTCGTCGATGGAAAAGAAATCACCCTGACTTTGAAAGAGTATTCCCTTCTGGAGTGTTTCCTACGCAGACCCGGCGAAGTATTCACACGGGAAGAATTATCAAATCATGTCTGGGACTTTAATAGCATGACATGGAGCAACGTGCTCGATGTACATATGAAAAATCTTCGTAAAAAACTTGAGAGAGGCTCCTCAGCGCCGCGCTTTGAGACAGTACGAGGTGTTGGGTATCGTTTTGTAGCCTAACTGTATGGCAATCCGTCCAGTAAAAAATGTAAAAAGCATATTAGTGGTTGATGACAATGAGGATGCAGCTAAAATTCTTGCGAAACTACTTTCATTGAGAGGTCACTCTGTCAGTGTTGCCTACACAGGACTTGGTGGTGTCGAAAAAGCAAGAGAGATGCGTCCTGATATCGTAATTTTCGATATCGGGTTGCCGGACATTGACGGCTATGATGCTGTGCGCATGTTACGCAGCGACCCCCTATTCACC
>Ga0172379_10011112_pt1 | contig 10793 bp, 6 predicted proteins | sample GrowelOW334metaG_FD_119756 | JGI IMG/M metagenome (GOLD analysis project Ga0172379, IMG submission 119756) | Groundwater microbial communities from an aquifer near a municipal landfill in Southern Ontario, Canada - Groundwater well OW334 metaG | ecosystem: Environmental > Aquatic > Deep... | reverse complement strand
TCCACCAACTTAATTCAAAAAAAACGGCGGACACCTCTTGGGAAACCCGCCGTTTAAATTTCTGATTTTTAATTATTGCTCCTGATTTCGGCCGGCCAGGTATTGATAAATGGCCACGGCTACGTCTCCACGGGTAAGCGGTTCACCGGGTTTCAGCTGAGTGGTGCGATCCGGAAACAACTTGAAGTAAGCGGCGATTCCCGCGTACTGGGCGAACCAGTCGCTGGATTTAACGTCATCGTATTCATAGTTCCCGTTCTCTTCCAGGCCGAAAGTGTTGGCCAGCATCTTCAGGAATTCGGCCGTGTTAACGGTGTTGCCCGGGCGGAACGTGCCGTCGGGATAACCGTTTATGATCCCCTCATTTGCGGCCGTAACGACATATTTTGTATACCACTGGCCGTCCAAAACATCCGGGAATTGTTTCTCATTTTTAACTTCGGCAACTTCTCCGCCCTTGGCCAGAAGCAGGAACTTGGCTGCTTCGGCCCGATTCACCGTCTTGGATGCCTTGAAAGTTCCATCCGCATAGCCACCCAAAACCGTCCGGCGATAAAGTTCCCCGGCCGCCTTGCCCGCCAGATTGTCAAAACTGACATCCGAAAACGGAGATTTATACATAGTGAAATCCGTCAGCACTTCGTCTTCCGGCTGGGCGGACTGGAGCAGGATCTGGCTCTTAGCTTTTACTTCCTCCTCGTAACCGGCGGCCGGAGCGCCGTAGTTGTCTTCGTCCGTCCCGCTGACTGAAGTTCCGCTGCTGGCGGTGTCATCATTGAGTTCGATTGTGTTTGTGAGTTGGACGTCGGAAGTATCGATTTCCTGAACCTGATTCACCGGGAAATACGTCGCGGAAGCCGAGCTCGCGCTGGCTTTTTCGGGGCAGAAATATTCCTCGCAAGTTTGATTATTGCAGTTTAAACGTAAGAAATTTCCATCCCAGGAATATTCTGCCGTGCCTTTGTAGTATCGAGCCTTACTTGCTGAAATGTTGCAAAATTTATCTACTAAAGGCTGGAAATTAAAACCTTTGTCCTGGCAGGCTTTTTGTACTTCGTAGTCGTTTTCAAATCTATCCGAAATTTTTTGCTTGGCGTATGTGTACGCGCCGGCTGAGTAAGCGCCCTCGGGCTCGGTTATGCCCACATCCGGATCTCCAAAAAAAGGACGATACATGTGATTATAATTGTCTATCACCATGCAGGCCGCCCTGGCGTAATAATCTTCATCGTCCGATGCTCGCGTGGTTCCCTGGCTTACAGAGAAAGCGGCAAAGAAGCCGAACAGGGCTACTAAAATAGAAGCGTAAGCGGCATGGCCTTTTACCGGCTTCCGCAGAATACTTGTTTTCATAAAAAAAGAAGTAAAGAAATTTAATGTTTGTATCTACTATTATTATACAATATTTTTATATCTATTGCAAGTATGTATCAAAGGAAGCTGCCGGTTCTCTCTCGTGATTAACGAACCATCAAATACTTTTCCTTCTTGGTCATAAGCAGCGCACCGAAGGCCATGCAGATGGCAATCAGGCAGATCAGCCAGCCGAGAATCGGAATCAGTATCAGCAGTTTAAGTACGACAAAGAGTCCGACTGCGGCCAGGAACATCTGCCATCCGGCCCATTTTTTATTGCTGCGAAGGCGGAGCCAGTGGGCGAAGATGAGCGCGGTAAGCGGTTTGGCGAGAAGAATTGAAACCGCATAGAGCGCAGCCACGATAAGCGCCACCGGAATACCGATAATGGTCACAGCGGCGAGAATCGCAACGACCGGCACCGCGATGAAATAAAGGAAGCCGTAAAGCAGGCTGTACCAGGGAGCCGTTTTCAGATGCTGGGCCGAACTCGGGAAAATCGTCCTGGTCAGCAGCATCAAAAGCAGAATCATGAGTGCCGCGGAGAGTATGGAATACAGAAGGAAACCGCCGAAAAAGGCTGCGGCAGCTCCCGCCACATGCCCCCTTTGAACCTTGCCGTAATCGAGCTTGAGCGTTTCATCGAATTTTACCGTTCCGCCGACCACACCTTTTAAATCCATCTCCCCGGCTTTGGTCCAGTAGCGAAGATCGCCATTTATGCGCGCGCCCGGATCGACTTGAAGCTCATCGGCGGCGAGCACGGCTTTGCCCTTCACAGTTCCCGAAAGTTCCACGTTTTTTCCGCGGATATCCGCATTGCCCTGCACCGTTCCGCCAAGAACGAATGTTCCGCCGCCGCCCAGGAGATCTCCGGCGACGGTTCCGTCAATGACTACGTCCCCTCCGGCAGAAACTATGTCTCCCCCGATCCTGGCACCCTTCAAAACATGCACCACGCCTCCGAAGGCCAGGACATCGCCTGCGATATCTCCCTCGATCGTCACGTTTCCTCCGAAGACCCGCACACTCTGCCCCACGCTTCCTCTAACCGATACCACGCCGCCCGCCGCCTGGACGCTGCCTTTTACGTTACCGGTAACCATCACATTTCCGCCCGCCACAAACAAATCTCCCGGTACGTTTTCCTGGATCGTTTCCGTATGCCCGGCCACAAAACGGGATCTGGTAAGTATCAGTTCTGCGCCCTGGTTACCCAGATTTTTAATCTCCAGTGCGTTCGTCGTAAACGGAAGAAGCAGAAGAAGAAATAAGGAAGACAGAAAAAGAGATTTGCGCATGGGCTGGAGGGAGAAAAACAATTAGGAAGTATACACAGCGCGCATACTTGAGTCCATTTTCCGGATGCCTTCCCGCAGCTCTCACTTTATAACCGTCATGCAGGTTCCTTCGATACAAGCGCAGCGGCTGAGGTTTTTCGGCAGGTAATTGCAAGTACAATCCGTATCGATACGGCAGACAACATCCCGCGACTTCCATGCCCCGGATCCATCGGGGATGACCTGCCACACCGGACAGACCACGGCACAGCGGTGCGCGATACAGCGCGAGGAGAACGGACAACTGCTCATCAGCAAATACTTCCCCGGAGTCTGGCACTCATCGTTTGATGTACACACGGCTCCGACGTTGCCGTCGAAAGCGGAGGAAGAGGAAACGGAAGAACCATGGGAACGAAAGGATCCTTTACTGCTCAGGGAAACCGAAGATGACACGGCCGGGACCGAGGCAGGATCCGGCAGGGCTGTCTGCTTCTGCGCGCAACTTGCGAGGATCAGGACGCAGAATATTGCGAACGGGAGATGGTGCTTCATAAAATAAGAATACCGCATCAGCAGTAATACTTCGCCAAAGTTTCCAATCTGTTTCGCATCTGCCGGCCGATCCTTTCCGGATTGAACCGCTGCTCGGCGGTAACTTTGCCCAGCATCGCCTTTTTTTGCGCCTGTGTCGGATCGTCGAAGACCAGCCGCATCTGTCGCGCCGCGTATTCCAGGTCCGGATCGACCCACAAACTCCCCGCCGGGTACGAAACGGATTTTTGCGGGAGAACCCATGGCTGCGCCCGGACCGGAAAACTGTTTTGCGGATCGAGATAATCGGTGTTTCCGCCGTACGCCGTGGCGATAACCGGCTTGCCCAGAAGCATCGCTTCCACGAGCGTCAGGCCGAATCCCTCGGAACGATGGAGCGACACGTAGGCATCGCAGCAGGCAATCAGATCTTCGGTTTCGTCCGAAGACCAGATCGACTTTATGTGCCGGCCGCCGATCCGCTCCAGCGCCGCATCGAGCCGGTTGCTCTCCGAAAGAAAACCGCCGCTGTTCATGGACTTGATGACCAGCGCGACCTTGTCGTCCGGAGCAAATGCACGCCGGAACGCTTCGACTGTGGCCAGCGGATTTTTGCGCTCGAAACTGCTTTCGAAATCGAAGACGAAAAGGAACAGGAAGCGGTCTTCCGGCAGCCCGAAATGCGAACGGGTTTTAGTCCGCTGCCGGCCGACGGTAACGGCATGCGGCATCACCTGTACCGGCACGGTCGCCACGGGGGCAAACATATCGCGCGTATAGGTGCTGGCCGTCCAGATTTCCTGCACCAGCGAGAAACACGGCAGATATTTCTCCGGAAACGGCGAGGTTTCCCACATCCAGTAACCGATGGAACAGCGCTCGGAGAAAAAATCTTTGCCGGCCTGCTCGGCAAACCCGCCAAGCCGGTCGGCATTGACCTGAATCAGGTTGAAGCGATAAGGATGGTCCATCATCTGCGGATCGCCGAGCCCGGCCCGCCAGGCGTCCGACGTGCGGTGCTCCGTCGTGCAAAGCGTCAGCGGGACCCCCGCGGCCTGCAGAGCCCGCACATTCCCGCGGGCGGCTTTGCCGAGTCCCAAAGTCGCCTGCAGATATCCGGCCATGTTCACGCCGAACGGATGCGCGCAGTATCGCTGCCAGGACATAAGCCGGACCCCATCGGTTGTTGTTTTTTGTCCGCGGATTTTCCCGGCCAGCCGTTCGAAAGTCCGATTGCCGAGCTTCGTACGCAGCAGCCAGCACAGCCATTGGTACGGAGCGAACTTATGGCGGATCTCCAGCCAGCGAAAGCGGCGCTTTCGTGGTTTTTCCATATCGTCCTGCCGCCGCGCAAGCGACTGCAACGATTCGAGGAACGCCGCCGGGAGCGGCTGGGCCAACAGATAGTAAGCGTAAGCGAGAGCGTCCTGGCCCAGTATTTTCGGGAAGAGCGTGTGCAGGACCGGATCGGCTTGCTGCATCATCAGATGCAGCCGGGTAAGCGCCGCACCGCCCGCCAGCGGAATCCGGTGCTCCTGCAGAAAACGAAGGAAACTCTTGCCGTCGGCCCGGAAGGGATCCGGGAATTCCCGCTGGTTATCGGGGTTGGTATACAGCATGCGCACGACCGGAGGGATCGGCGTGCCGTCGGAGAAAAAACCGAATCCGTACGGCCGCTTACTGAGCTGCTCGTATCCTTCGCAATGCAGCCGGGCGATGTAATCCCGGAACAAAGGCCGGGCCGTGGGAAAATCCTTCAGATGCAGGCGCGTCTGGAACCGGGACATCTCTTCCGGCTTCGACAGTTCATAACCGCTGAAGTGGAAAAACCGCAAAGGCAAGCCTTTTACCAGCAGTTTCCCGTCCCGTGACTCCGGTACGCGGCTGGCCAGATTCCAGTAGGCCACGTTGCAACCGGGATCGGTGATGACACCGACGTCGGGAAAAAGTCCGGGTACCAGATCGATCCAGCACTGATCGACGAAAAATCCTTCGTCCGGTTTCATGTAGCAATACCACCGCAGGCGTTCCTGCCACCAGTGCAGAAACTTCAGGACCAGATCCGTTTTTCTGACTCCGATGAACCCGAGATTGTAGGTCCCGCCCCGCCGGATAGATCTGTCGTCGGGCAAAAGTTCGTCGTCGGGCAGCGGCTCGGTGATGTGCGGCGTCAGCACTATGGCATGCCGGGCCAGTTCCCCGTATACCGGATCGACCGGGGCATACAGCACGATATCCGGATCGAAGTACAGCACATGGTCGTGTCCTTTGACCGCCATCAGATACTCGAGAAAAAACGGTTTGACGGCGGTGCAGAACTCCAGGACCGAATAGAGAAAACTCATGGCTGTCTGCCCGGCGATGCGCAGCTCTTCTATGGAAACCGGCGTGAAAGGTTCGTCGTCCCGGATCAGATTTGCATCCGGACGGTCGGCCAGCAGTACATAAAATATTCCGCCGGGGTACTGCTCCATAAACGACTTGGCCAGTACCCGGGCCTGGGCCAGGTAATTGTTGGCGACGATGGTGCAGGCGACGGGACGGGCGAACATGGTTCCGGAGAAAGCTAACATGAAAAAACGCCAGACAGGCTGTAAGCTGAGCTAAAGGATTGCTATGGAACTCGATGAAGTCAAGCGCCACTGGGAAGGATTCGCTCAGCTGGATCCGCTGTGGGCGATACTGACGATCCCGGGCACGGAGGGCGGAAAATGGGACCCCAGGGCATTTTTTCAGTCCGGAGAAAATGAAGTGCGGGACGACCTCGCGCTGCTGGAGGAATACGGCGTTTCCATACCGCACGGCCACGCGCTGGATTTCGGCTGCGGGGTCGGACGCCTGACCCAGGGACTCGCGAAGCATTTCGACCGGGCGACGGGCATGGACATCGCGCCGACGATGATCCGCCTGGCCCGCAGCTTCGATGCCGCCGCCCGATGCCGGTTCATCCATAACGAGACCAACGATCTGTCCGTCATCCCGGCGGCATCGGTGGATTTCCTGCTCACTCTGCTGGTGCTCCAGCATATGGCCCCGCGTTACAGCGAGCGCTACGTGCGGGAGTTCTTCAGGGTTCTGCGCCCGGGCGGCGCGGCCATCGTCCAGCTGCCTTCGGGCGGTCACCCCGGATACGCGGACCCAGCATTAAACGTTTCCGCAAAGTTTCCTTCGATGGAGATGCATTTTGTCCCGCGCGAGACCTTCATTTCCTGGGTACAGGAATCGGGCGGCGAGATAGTGGCCATGCGTGATGATAATTCCGCCCCGCCCTTTCCCGGCACGCGCTACGTACTGCGACGCAAGGCGTAAAGATTTGATATGTGGTGTTTGAACTGAAAATTTATCCCGGCACAGTAGTGTAAAAAATTCTTTACAGCTAAGGGCTAAACATGGACAATACGCCCCCTGTTCAAAAACCTTCATTTAACTCCCCAAGTACATCACCCGGGAATCGAATGAAATATTGAACAGGATCGGTCTTTCAAAACACGATTGACGAATGAGTCTTCGACATTGGCGTGGTGGGTATGGGTCGTATCTACCCCGCCAATGTCGGAACGGTGTATCTCAAGAAACCTGGTTTTTTGCGTGTTTCTGTTTCAGGGCACAAAGCCCTAAAAGGAGTGAAAAAGCGATGAAGACTTACGCCAGCCAAACACTTTGGCGCCACCGCGAGAAGCTGGTGGACGGAAACGTCAGGCCTTCGTTTGACGCGATCCGGAGCAAGTGGAAGGTGGTCCCGCTCGTCCGACGCCCTGTGGGAAGGACGTTTTATGGGGCCGGGAAACGGCTGCCATTCCATCCGGACGACTTCTATCCCTTTGGCGAAGGGCCAAACGCGCTGGGAGTCTCCGAGGAGTGGTTCGGAAACTGCGGCCGGGTCATCACGGGGAACAAGAACCCCGAGGATGGCGGCAAGCCATTCTTCCGGGAGGGCCAAGCCCATGCCATCGACCCGGACACCGACCTGGTGGCCCTCCAGAATCTGGTTCTGGAGGATCCGAGGTTCATGATCGGCGAGGCGACGATGGCCCTGGCCAAGGAGTGGTTTCAGGAAGAGACCATCCCGATCTACGACAAGCGTTTCGATCCGGATCGGGTGCTGATGGATCACCGGCACAATCGAAAGTGGGAGTACTACCACTTCGACCCGCTGGAGAACCGGACGCCTCCAACCCCCGGGTACCACACCACGGCGATCGGGTACTACCCCTGGGTCACCCCGGACATGCTGCTGAGGGCCCTGCACATGTTCGGCAAGGGCAACAGCATGGCCCTTCGCAGCCTCCAGCCACACGTGCTGATGCCGGTCGGCTGGGGATTCGCAACGCCGGATGGCACAGACCACGCGCCCACGAACTACTGCACCCAGGAGCCGCAGCGTCGGGATGACGAGCATCTCCTGCTGGAAGACTGGTGCGGTGATCGCGAGATCACGTGGGACGTCGCCTGGTCGGCCGTGATGGAAGGCGATTACGCCCCCAGCGAACGCAACTGGGAGAGAGTCGTCGAGAAGACCGACTGGAACCTGGTCAGGGATCCGAACTTTGTGCGCAAGCACCAGTGCAGGCCGGTTATCGATGCAAAAAGGACAGTCGACGGCGACGGCTCGGTCACGACCGTCATCTACGGAAGGATCCGTGGAAAGCAGATGGCCAGTACGAAGCGGATTGTCGTGCCGCCGAAAGGCAAGCACGTTCTCCACTTCCCGTCCTGGCACATCTGCCACATGCTCCAAGGCCAGGGGATCGTCGGCGGGCTTGAGGCGAAGTTCGTGCCGCAAGCGCGCCTCGGTCAGCTCACGTACGACCGCTGGTTCGTTCCGTACAGGAACGCGATCGACCCCGCAGGCATAGCAGTCGAGAACACCGGCGAAGAGGATTTGGTGTTTAAGTGCACGTTCGGCCCGAACGCCTTCCCCGACGGAGATCTCCCGGAGATCGGCTAGTCCGACCTCCCGGTCCCTCCAAGGCATGATGCGGGGGGACCAACTAACTTCGTCAATCGAAACCTCAGCGTGAGTTGTCCATGCATGGACTCACGCGGTAATCGAAAGACCAAAAAAGACCCGGCAACCGTGACATTGGCACGCCGGGTCTTCTTTTAATATCTCGAATTTGGACCCCGGATTGAATCTCGGCCTCTTTCTTACTTAACCAATTAAATTTTTATAAAGAGTCATTTTGTTTACACGGATCAAGTTTTTTGAACATGAGATCTTCATATAAATTTGGGTTCTTTTTAAAATAATCTTTTAAGGGACCAGAGTTTGTGTTATCGGCATCCGATACAGCGTATTTTTCTTTTGTAACAAAACAATTAAAAATGTACTCAGTATATGGGTAGTTATAAGGACAAAACTGAAACCTTGCAGATAAACTCCAAAGATTAGCCCCACTAAATTCTATAGGATAAGCAACAACCATGTTTTTGTTTTCGTAGAAGAAGAAGAATGGTTTCGTATTTCCCTTAACGTTAATTCTCGAGAGATTTACCTGCTTATATTTTAGGTTTTTGTGGCAAAATTCACTGTCTTCACGAAACAGTGGCAATACCTGAAATCCTTTCTTATATTCAATGGAGCCACAATAACTACGATCAATACAAAAAATATATTTGTCCTTATTCCCGTCAACATGAATCACATTGCTGAACGTAAGTTCACTTTCGGGAAATGTTATCTCGTAAGCTTTATTATAAATATTGCTCGAAAATATTAATTGCTGGATTGGGTTTTTTTGCACCTCCTGAAGAACAATAAATTTGATGTTTCCAGCCACATCGTACCGCTTATAGTCTAGCGAATAAATTCGTTTAGAATTATCAATTTCTAATAAGTAATTCTTTTCACCGAAACCAATAAAATCTAACTGATAAATTTTATAATTGCTGTCTCCAACGTAGCTATCAATTGTATTTATTAGTTGCTGTGATGAGAATTCGGTTCGATTGATCCCGCCTATTATCGGCAAATACGGGTAGGCTTTTGCAAGTAACAGAAAAGCTATAAAGCCCAAGAAAATATTCCAAATTATTTTTATAGAAGGGACTACGACATGATTAAGTATTAAATTTGCCAGTCGTTTTGCCTTATTCTCATTCATCACTAAGATTTAATACTACTATTCTTGCATAAATGATAGGTTTATTTAACACATGCAGATTAATTATTTTTTGAATTATCCAACCATTTGCTGTTGTTTAAAAAACAATAGATCAGTCTAAAATACTGACCAATGCTTCGCATATTCAAATACATCTTTGGCAGTATCTGGAGTTTCTTGGAAATGATATTTACCGGCGGAAAATATGGGGCTCCTGTCCAGAGTCACTATTCGAATGATTACGCCAAGCAACAAGAACAAAGACGTAAAGAATTTGAAAAATTCGGAGTTCATGGATGCAAAATATGCGACACAAAAATCCCGGGTAACAAAAGTTACTGCGGTGCGTGTTACAACAAGTACAAACGGTGGTAAATAAATTTCATCTGACCGTATAGGCCTACATCATCTTCTTCACTGTGCTACAGTTCTTCAGTGTTTTTTCGACGAACAATCACGGTAGCGATTTTGGGAGTGCTGGCGGTGCAGCTCTTTCCGGTAAACACCGATGCGGCGGCTGCACCCTTCGCCGACATGGAACACAGCTGGTACCGCTACCGCGAGGCGGTGGCTTATTTGCAGGCACGCGACATTATCGGCGGCTACCCTGACGGTACGTTTAAGCCAAAACAGACGATCAACCGCGCCGAGCTGCTGAAAATAATTTTCAAGGGCAAAAGTGACATAGTTCCGGTGCACCGGAGATGCTTCTCTGACGTAAATCCCTCGGCCTGGTACGCGCCGTACGTCCGCGCAGCCAAAACCCGCGGAATAGTTAAGGGTTACCCCGACGGTACGTTCCGGGCCGACACGCCGGTAAATTTTGCCGAGGCGATAAAGATGGTACTTAGCGCCTACGGGCAGGAAGTGACTGAAGGCGCCGGGCCTGCGTGGTACGTGCCGTATGCCGAGAAACTGGAGAGCTTAGGTGTTCTCCCGCAGCACTCGTACGTTGCCTGGCAGCCGCTCAACCGCGAGCGCGCGGCTGATCTACTCTGGCGTATGCTGCGGCATGACGAAGAGCGCTTCGCACCCAGGCTCTCTCCCGGCTGCGGCAAATCTCCGGTAAGCGAGGCGCCGACAAGTGTGGTAGTAAACGGGATAAAGCGCGATTTTCTTTTGACCGTGCCTTCCGGCAATTCGCCGAACGATCCAAAACCGCTGATAGTCGCGTTTCACGGACGCACAAACTCAAATGAACAGGTGCGGCAGTACATGAGACTGGACCGTACGGCGACTGACAGCTTCATCGCCTATCCCGCCGCACTGAAAAAGGACAACGGCACCTACTCATGGGCGGACCCCGGAGACAAGCCGCAGGAAATCCGCGACATCGCTTTTTTCGATGCGATCGTGGAAAAACTGGCCGACGACTACTGCATCGACATGGACCGCATCAGCGTGGTCGGCCACTCGCTGGGCGGCTGGATGGCCAACTCGGTCGCGTGCGTGCGCGGCGACGTGGTGCTGGCCTCGGCCACGGTGGGCGGGGACTCGGTGATAACCAACTGCGCCGGCC
>Ga0172379_10011111_pt1 | contig 10794 bp, 8 predicted proteins | sample GrowelOW334metaG_FD_119756 | JGI IMG/M metagenome (GOLD analysis project Ga0172379, IMG submission 119756) | Groundwater microbial communities from an aquifer near a municipal landfill in Southern Ontario, Canada - Groundwater well OW334 metaG | ecosystem: Environmental > Aquatic > Deep... | reverse complement strand
TTCGGCGATTCCGCCTTCGTCGACCTGATTCATCGCATCCAGCTTGAGATCTGCGAGGATCCCACGATGGGCCTCCAGAAAGCCGATATCTCCTTCGCCGCTCCTCTCGCCATGAACGCGACGATTCCCTCGAGCGCCGATGGAACCCTCTTTGTCCGCGACATGTTCAACCTCTATGTCTACGAGAACTTCCTTTACACGATGACAATGACCGGCCAACAGGTCAAAGACTTCGTGGAGTTCTCCTATGCCAACTGGTTCGACACGATGCCTAACGAGGGCAATCACCTCATCGCCTTCCAGAAGAAAGATGGCCAGCTCGTCATCGATCCGCGCTATGGAACCCCGAACACCGTTACTCGCTACTACAACTACGACTCCGCCGCCGGTATCAACTACACCGTCGACGTATCGAAGCCGGTTGGTGAGCGCGTAGTGATCGACTCCATGTCCAATGGCTCCGCTTTCGATCCCGCCGCCACCTATACTGTCGCGATCAACTCCTACCGCGGCCAAGGCGGTGGTGGCCACCTCGAAAAAGGTGCCAAAATGCAAAAAGCCGACATCCTCGGCATGAAGTTCGTCACGAGCGCCACGACGAAGGATCTCCGCTACTATCTCCTCAAGTGGTTCGAGAAGCAGACCGGTCCGATCGAAGTCAACGCCCTTGGCAATTGGCGCGTTCTTCCTGAGGATCTAGCGGCCCTCGGAAAAGAAACCGACATGCCTAATCTCTTCCCGCCCGCCAAGTAATCAAGTTTCCTGATTTTCTAAAAGACCGCCCGTGGGTTCACCGCGGGCGGTCTTTCTTTTCTCTTGCCCAAGCCATCGCGCGGGGCTACATTTAACATAGGGACGCTCAGCGCCTTAAGTGGGCTCTTCGTTCAAACCGCCGCTCCTTTGTGGGGACGGAAATCAGGTTCGCGTCTTTGAAGCGCGGATCTCTCGCTCCTAGGAGGGGAATATGAAAGGCAATAGAATGTATGTCGATATTGGCGCGATTCTCGATGAGGTATTCGAGGCGGCCAAGGATTTTGGAGAAAAAATAAACAAGGACTTTAATCCCGGCGCGACTCCAGGGACAGGCCCTGATTTCGGCCACCCCGGACATGGTACCGATTTCTCCCACCACGGACCTAGTCCTCGTTCCTGGTTCGATTCGACAAGCGAAGAAAATACCGATTATTACCCCGGCTATTCCTATCCGCCCATGAACATCTATCTTACCCCGGAGCGGAGTATAGTCTTTGAATTCGCCTTGGCCGGCTTCGATGAAAATGACATTACCCTAAGCTTCCAAGGCGACTATATGGTATTTTCCGCTCGGATCGGCCTTGAAGAGGGTCATGAAGAGGGTGTTCGGTATTTCAAGCGTCGTCTCAAGCTCAAGGACGTGGAAAAGCAAAAATACTATGTTCCGGCCGACAAGTTCGCACAGGAGCGAGTCAAAGCGCTTTTCAAAAATGGCATTCTAAAGGTCAATGTCCCTCCGAAGGAAAATTCGGAGACGACCGAAGGCATAAAAATAGAAATTCTAAAAGACGGGATTTAGAGAGTTCCCACAAAACGGATCGCATAAGGGCTGCCATCCCGAGCGGCCTTTATGCTTTTCTATGGGATGCGTCGCCTCGCCTTAATAAAAGGCTGAGTTCCTCAATATGTGTCCCGATAAACATGGCTCCATACGCGGTAATCGAAAGCCCGAGAACCAATGCCAAAGGAAGCGTATATCTCGCTCCAAAGAATTCTTTTATAAAAGCAAAGCCATCGCCGAGCGGAACGAGAACCGTTGAAAGCGCGATGACTACCCCAGCGGTCACCCAATCACGCGTGCTGACGAGATGCCGTGGCCTTGGCAAAAGCCGAACGGCGTTCATTATTCGTTCGTCGAGAAGGAGCGGATCGATACGTCCCAGTGGAAAGGTATAAGGCTCTCTATACGCGGCTATTGCGTGGTCCATACTCTTTGCGGCTGCCTTACATTCGGCACAGGTCGCTTTGTGAATACAGGCGAAAACCGAGAGCCTATCTCCATTATCAAGCCGCTCGTATCGTTCTAGAAAATATTCATGGCGCATGATTCGCATCCTTTTCCCCCTCGAGCCTTTCGCGAAGCAAGCGTTTAGCCCGAAATACGTGGGACTTTATGGTATTCACCGGAAAACCGGTGATTTCTTCGATTTCAGAGTATTTTAGGTCGAAGTAAAAAAATAGCTCGATACAGAGCGCCTGTTTCGGAGGTAGCTCGGCCATGGCCGCCCGTACCGCTCTCGAAGTTTCCTCACGCATATGAGCCACATCCGTTCCCGGCTCTCCAGGTAACTCGAACTCCGGATCAAGCAAAATCACGGGCTTCCGTCTGAGTTTCACGTTCACCGCGGCATTGTATCCGATTCGCAAAAGCCATGTTGAAAACTTCGACCGCCCCTTAAAAGTAGTCAGCGCGGTGTAAGCTTTTACGAAAACGTCCTGAGTAAAATCTGCCGCTTCGTCCTCATCGTGAAAAAAAGAAATGCCGAGTCGGAATACCCTATTCCGATGCCGCCTTACGAGATGCGCAAAAGCTTCGGTATCGCCGTTCAGAACAAGGTTGATGATATCCTCGTCGGCGAGGCCATCGGCCTCCCGCGTCCTCATCCCCTATTCCGACGATTCCTAATTCTATAGAAGAAAAGGAGGCCTGTCCCGAGGCCAAGAGGGATAAGCCCTCCGAGAAGCCCATATTTCAGGCCTTCCAGCGCTGCAAGAAGCACGGTCAATACCCCGCCGACGGCGCTGAGAAGAATACCCGCGAGAAGGGAAAATGTATCCAAGTCGACATGCAACGGCTCGTAGCGATCGCGGCTTATCAGAAGTACCTTTTCTTTATGGCTCCATAGAAGATAGAAAAAGACGACGATGGAGCCCATCGCGATACCGACAATCGGAATCACGGAAATCACCACTTGAGCGGCTTGAGACGTCACGGACATCGATTACCTCTCGAAAAATGAAAATTGGCGCAACAGAAATTTCGTACGCAACCCTATCGACACGAAGCCCCTGGTACCGGTTGCGGGCGTCGGCTGATCGATCCAAAAGCGCTTTCTTTGGCACTTGCATTGGTCCATCAAATTATTCGCTTACGCTATCGCACCGTCCGTGTGGCTATAACATCAATCCCCGTACCGAGAGCGTTCGATATGAGAATCGCCCCGCTTTTTACGGGTATTCCAACAGTAAGAGCGTAAATCTCCCGGAGAAGATCCGCAACCAGCTCTTTCGGAAATGGCGCGGTAGACCGAACCGGGACACGTCGAATCGAAGCCCCGATCGCTCCTGAAGAGCGCTCACCCAAGCTGCGCCCCAAATCTTGAGAGCCGTCGGCCGCTTTGGTCGAAATGTCAGCAAACGCCGCGCGAGCGGAAGCGGTCACGACTCTCTTGGGCGAAAAGAACTCTTCTCGCGCGTAAACCGCCCCACGGGGACATCGATTCCCCGCTACCGCAATTTCACCGTCCGCCCCTAATTCCACCGAAAGACGACAACCGAGGGGGCAGGTAATGCACACTAGATCCTTACTCATTTTGGCCTCCTCAATGTATGGAAATCTCGAGAACGGGATCAGGTCCGGCGACGGCTTCGAGTTCCGCCTTACCAAGAGAAAGCATAATCATCTCGGATGGCTGAACATGGCCCTTTTTTATAGTCCGGACAACCCTGTTATCCAGCTTCACTTCGAGAATAGCTTCATTTTTAACGACAAGAGTTCTTAGGTAAAGCTTATTCCCTTCGCGTGTGGCATCGACCTTCGAAGGTGCGACATAGCGCACATTCGAACCAGCTTTGACGCGCAATTCTTTCCCGGGTTTTTTGCCCCCAAGCCATTCCGCCGCAAATGCGCCGGCGCGGCGTGCCTCCTCGACGACATAATCGACAAGATCGTGTACATGAAGAACGTTCCCACAGGCGAATACTCCGGGTACATTCGTCATCAGCGTGGAATCGACCCATGGGCCATTCGTCATAGAATTTATCTCAACGCCGGCTTTTTTCGAAAGCTCGTTTTCCGGAACGAGTCCAACGGAAAGCAGAACCGTGTCGCAGGGTATTTTAAAACTTTTTTCGGACATGAGCGCGCCGTTTTCGATTGGCGTGATTTCGACGCCCTCTACGCGATCTCTTCCGTAAATATCGGTCGTCAAATGGGATAAATACAAAGGGATATCGAAGTCGTGAAGACATTGAACGATATTTCGCGTCAACCCCGAAGGATAAGGCAAGATTTCCACTACGGCATGAACTTTACAGCCAATCCAGCTCATTCGCCGTGCCATTATAAGGCCAATATCGCCCGAGCCGATGATGACTATATCTTTCCCTGGTACATAACCTTCAATGTTTACAAGTCGCTGCGCTAGGCCCGCCGTATATACTCCCGAAGGCCGCGATCCAGGTATCCGTATATTGCCGCGATTCCTCTCTCGGCAGCCCATGGCCAAAACAACCACCTTCGAGCGGATTCTTTCCACACCGCGTGCGGAAGAGACACAATACAAAACTTTCTCCTCGCCCTCGACTTCCATCTCGACAACCGTCGTGGAGCATAATGCAACGATTCCGGTCTTCGCCACTTTCTCTTCGAAGCGTTCGGCGAATTCGGGGCCAGAAAGCTCTTCATTGAACTCGATCAGCCCAAAACCATTGTGAATGCATTGGACCAAAATACCGCCCAGTTGCTCCTCGCGTTCGATGATCGCACAGGACCTGCCACGCGATACGAGCTCAAGCGCGGCAGCCATGCCCGCGGCTCCACCGCCCAGAACAACAGCATCAAATTTCAATTCTTTCATAGCTCGCTCCGGAGAATGGCGCTCGTACCGCCTCGCTTCGTGATTTCATCGTAACTCATACCTGTCTCGCGCATGAGTATCTTGAGTATCTTATACGTGCAAAAACCGCCTTGGCAGCGCCCCATCTGCGCTCGCGTGAAGTACTTGATACCATCCAAAGTATCGTGGCCGCGCTTTATCGCCTCTACGATTTCCGCTTCGCTTACCCGCTCGCAACGACAGACTATCTCTCCGTAGCTTGGCTCTTTTTTTACAAGCTCATCAAGTTCGAAAGGAGAAAGATCTTTCACTCGCGGCACTTTATGGTCGAAGGGATCCCAGTCCGCCTTTTCGACAAGGCGAAGTCCATCTTTTTTCAGTATTTCCTTAACATACTCGCCAATCGCCGGACTCGCCGTGAGGCCCGGCGATTGAATACCGGCTACCTGAACAAAGCCTGCCACTTTTTTCGACGTATCGATATAAAAATCTTCTCCGAGCACTGGTCGCAAGCCCGCGAAACTAGTTATGACATCAGTCTCCAAAATGGAGGGAATCATCGTCCTCGCGCTTTTTAGAATCGTATCGAGTTCTAGACGAGTGGTGGCCACATCCTCTTTATCTATGACACCGGTGGCGGTTGGACCAATCAAAACGGTCCCTTCGGCGGTCGGGATAATGAGCATACCTTTCGAAACGGATGTGGGTACTGGAAAAACGACACGATTCGGCTTGGCTTTCGTGAGGCGATCGAGAAGGTAATACTCACCTTTTCTTGCCTTGATTTCGAAATCCTCGGCTCCAAATACCTTAGATACATCGTCCGCGAAAAGACCCGCGGCATTTACGACCCAGCGCGCTCGAATCGTACGTCCGTCGGCCGAACGCACGGTCCAAACCTCGCCTTCGCGAAAGGCAGACTCGACACAAAATTTCGTCATGAGAGAAACGCCATTCTTGACCGCGTTCTCGACAAGGGAGAATACAAAGCGATAGGGCTCTACAATCCCTCCGCCGGGCGCATATAGACCGCCCATAGTATCGGGGCCGAGCTTGGGCTCGAGCTCCAAGATCCTCTCCCGTGAGCACATCTCAATTCCGATGACGCCGTTATCCACGCCTTGCATATATAGCTGCTCGATCGCGCGCATCTCGTCTTCATGAAGAGCAGCGACAACGATACCGCATCGTTCAAAGGGAAAATCAAGTTCCGCTTTTAGGCGATCGAACATTAAATTGCCCTGAATCTCGAGGCGAGCCATTAAGTGCTTTCGGTTATGGTGAAAACCGCCATGGACAATTCCAGAATTGGCTTTAGAGGTACCGAAAGCTACATCGACCTCTTTCTCCAGAAGGGCTACATCGAGCTCATAGGCGGAGAGCTTGCGAGCGATATTCGCGCCGCTCACTCCCGCGCCGATAATGGCGACATCGAAGGAATCGGAAGACGACTTCATAGCGGAACTCCTCGCTCAGAGCCGCTGATAAAACAAGTCCTCCAGGGCCCGCGAGCAGAAGAATTATACGCCATTCTCCTCGCGATAAAAAGTAAATTTCGATGAGTTCAAGACCGCTTCTAGCTTTTCGAAAAGAGGAAATCCTCCTCAAAAGTGACAGCCAGAGAGGTTCACCGTGATTGTCATATACGGTGCCACCCTTTAGCGCGGCCCGGACCGCATAGCCCAATGGACAGGAACTCCGGTCGCGTCGGGTGAGCGCGCCGCGTTTAGCAACACCTATCATCCGCCTTCGTCATCTATCGGCAATCGATCAATGACTCGGAAGTACATAGCTCACGCTCCATGGAGAACGCACACAGAGGCGAAATCCTTCCACGACTAGTTGGCGCACGTATGAGCGCGCTATTGTCAAAAATGGCTCTGGAGCCCTAGCTGAGCCAAGACTCGCAGGCGAGAAACTCGAGGGAACGCAAATTTTACAGGCACATATCGGATCGAATAAGCCGGGGAAAGAAAAACTCACCCCGGCCGATCAATCCATGCTTTTTTACACTTGGCTAAGCCCAGCGGACCAGTCCCGGTCCAAGAGGATGTACTAGGGCAGGATGCTTCGGCAATACGCGAACGGCATAACCATGTTGCCCGGTTCGCGTGCATGGAATGGCTATGCGATATTCCCAAACAGTTCCACGCTTCTCGAATGGAATCATTTCGACTCGCTCCGCCTCTTCAATCTCGCCGCGAGTAGAAAGATGCCCATGATAGAGTTCCACTGCCGCATCGGCGGGCTCCAGGCCTCCCAGATCAACAAAAGCCGTGGCTGCCACAGCCTCGCCCCTCTGCATTATTGGCTTAGCATCCGTACGAATTTCCACGACGGAAACGGAGTTCCAGGCTTTTTTCACCTTGTCGACATAGGCTGCGGCATCTTTAGCCGGTTTCAACTCGGCAAAAGCGAGCTTTTGCGCGTTTTCGAGCGCGGGGAAATAAAAGCGTTCGGAATACTGTTTGAGCATACGATGCGAAGAGAACTCAGCGCCGACATGTTGCATCGATGCTTTCATACGAATAATCCAATCGCGGGGTAGTCCGTCCCTGCCGCGACGATAGAAAAGCGGCAAAATCTCGCGTTCGAGGATGTCATAGAGAGCTTCGCTCTCTACCCGATCCTGTAACTCCTCATCGGCGTAGATCTCGCCGGAGCCGATCGCCCAGCCTATTTCGCGACCCTTCGAGGCATAGGCTTCGGCCCACCAACCATCCAGCACCGAACAATTGAGAACGCCATTCATGCCAGCCTTCATTCCGCTCGTGCCGGAGGCCTCAAGAGGCCGCCTGGGCGTATTAAGCCAAACATCGGAACCCGATGTTAAATAGCGAGCCATCGTCATATCGTAATCCTCGAGAAATACGATACGACTCTGGACTTCTTCCCTCCTTGAGAAATGAACGAGTTCTTTGATCAATTCTTTGCCGGGTATATCGTGAGGGTGTGCCTTGCCAGCGAAGATAATCTGAAGCGGCTTCTCGCGATCGGAAAGCAGTCGAAGCAAGCGATCGGGATCGCGCAAGAGAAGATTGCCGCGTTTGTAGGTCGCAAAGCGACGCGCGAACGAAAGCGTAAGCGCGTAAGGCGAAAGAGCATCCTCCGCGCGCAAAAGCGCTGATTCCCCAGCGCCGCGGCGTCTGACCGCTTGCTTAATACGATCCCGCGCAAAAACTACGAGACGCTCTCTACGACGCTCGTGGGTTCGCCAAAGCTCCTCATCGGAAATTCGGTCCATGCGATCCCAAATTTCAAGATTGGCGGGCTCATCGTAGAACCGCGGGCCGAAATAGCGATCGAGGAGTTCGAGCATGTTATGGGAAATCCACGTTCGAGGATGAACGCCGTTAGTGATCGAAGAGATCGGCACCTCGGCTTCGGGCAATCCGGGCCACAAGCCTTTCCACATGGTTCGGGAAACTTCCCCATGAAGCGCCGAGACTCCATTCGAATACGCCGAGAGCCTGAGTGCGAAAATTGTCATGCAAAATTGTTCGTTATGATCTTCGGGACGAGCCCTACCGAGAGCGAGGAAATCGTTCCACTCCAGGAAAAGCTCGCGTGCCCAGGAACGGAAATACTTGTCCATAAGATCGATGCTAAAACGCTCGTTTCCGGCAGGGACGGGCGTATGGGTCGTAAAAATATTCGTCGGCCATATGGCTTGCACCGCTTCGGAAAAAGTAAACTTTCTTTCCGACATAAGCTCGCGAATACGCTCGAGGCACAGAAAAGCCGAATGACCTTCATTCATGTGCGCGACGGCGGGATTAAAGCCAAGCGCTCGAAGCGCTCGAATTCCACCGATGCCTAAAAGGAGTTCCTGCCGGATTCTGGTCTCCTTGTCTCCTCCATAGAGCGCGGCGGTGATCGTCCTTTCCTCGGGGCCATTTTCCTCGATGTTAGTGTCCAAAAGATAGAGAGAACCGCGACCTACCTCGACTTCCCATATTTGAGCCGCGACGATCCGACCCGACATCTCGACGGCGATACGAATGGGACTGCCATCCTTCCCGGTGCAGATCCGTACAGGCATGTTATACCAATCGTTCTCGGGATATAATTCCTGTTGAAATCCGTCGACATTAAGATATTGCTTAAAATAACCCTGGCGATACAAAAGACCTACGCCGACAAGCGGAAGCCCCATATCGCTCGCGGTTTTAATATGATCGCCGGAAAGTATTCCCAAACCGCCTGAGTATATGGGAAGCGAAACATCGAGGCCGTATTCCATTGAGAAATAAGCAACGACATCATGCGCGGAGCCATCGCGCCGCTCGCCCTTATACCAGGTCTCGCCCTTCTTATAGTGATCGAATTTTTCGACAACTTCTTTCAAAGCGGCGAGATAGGAGTCATCTTGAGCAAGTTCGTCGTAGCGTTCCTGAGAAACCATCCCTAGCATAGTTGCTGGATTCTGCCTCGATTTGAGCCATACGTCGTAGTCGAGGCGTATGAAAAGCATAATCGCCTCGAAATTCCACGAAAGCCAGAGGTTGTGCGCGATCTCTTCAAGGGCGACAAGAGGGGTCGGAATATTCGGTTTTACGGTATGAGAGATGATCTTCATTATGAACCGCCTTCCTTCGGGCTCGGACGGCGCAACACCGTCCATAATCTCAATAAGCCTAGTGGAGGCAAAGCCTCGCGTCAATACTAAACCGGTTTACATGCGTGATAGGGCCCGGAAAGTACAGCAGACAAAACTATGCCGCATTGAAGAGGGCCTCTCCTCGTGCGATTTGAGGCTTCTTCAGTCAGTCTTTTTCCTTTTTGAATATTTTCAGTAAGCGACCAAGAAACCCTTCTTTGGGGCTATTCGCTTGGGGTGGCACAGCTTGTTGGGCTTCATTTTTCTTCAAGCGCTCATTCCGAGTTGAAGGACTTGTGGTGTTTTTTCCCTGAAAGCCTTGCCCTTCGCCGTTATGTCTGCTTTTAAGATTCCCAGGCGAGTTATCGCCCTCTCTTGCGCCGTTTCGCGCCCCAGACGGAGAGTTGCGATTTCTATTTGAATCGGCGCGGCCTTTTCCTGAGGTATTGTTGGTTTTTTGCCCATTTGGGCCCCGAGAAGAATTATCGCGAGCATCGGTTCTGCCCTTGCTGCCTTCATATTGCCCGGCATTCTCATCGAGGCGCTTGCCATATTTTTCTCTATAGAGGCGCATTCTCTCTTCCATTGGCACATCGTATGGGTTGGAACTCAATTCTGCGGATGAAATCGATTGGGTTCCTTTGACAGGTGAGCCCTGAGCGGGAACCGTTCGTGCCTCATAACGACCTCTACGTGCAATGCCCTTTCCGAAATTCTCTCTGAAAGCGAACGGCTTATCTTTATCCGACCCATGACTTTTTTCTCGCTTCCCTTCGCTCCCGCCGCGTTTAGCGCGACGGGATTCTCCCGATTTCGGCCCTCTATCGGAAGTTAAGCCTTCGTTTGAAGTTCGAGAGCCAAGTTCATCGATATCGAGGGATCCTCCCGTCGCGTCGGCAATGCTTCGCCTTATATCGGGGCTGCGATCATCGCGACCCGCGTCGGTCCGTTCTCGTTCCCGACGCGGATCGCGTCGGGAATCCCCACGCGCTCTCTCGCCTTTATCGTCGGAGCGTGGTGTTCCTCGAACATCACTTCGGCTTTCAGGTTTTCCGTTACCGACACTATCCCCTCGTCGAATATCATCCCGCCGTACATCCTCCCCCGATTGTCTCCCTGTCGAAGCCGGCACAAGTCGCCCTGTCTTTGAGCCCCGGCGAGGCCCGCCACGGTCGGAATTAGGTCGTTCAAACGCAAAACCGGCGCTTAAATCCTCGGTTTGTATGAGCGTATCGGCGACTGGCTTAGCCTCGAGACTCGCACCGATATATCGCTCGACGGCCGAGAGTCCGACAAGATATCTTTCGCACGCAAGATTTATGACCTTCGCTTCGGGAAAGAACCTATCCAGCATTTCGAGGCGCTTGACGTATAAATCCGGTT
>Ga0172379_10011110_pt1 | contig 10794 bp, 11 predicted proteins | sample GrowelOW334metaG_FD_119756 | JGI IMG/M metagenome (GOLD analysis project Ga0172379, IMG submission 119756) | Groundwater microbial communities from an aquifer near a municipal landfill in Southern Ontario, Canada - Groundwater well OW334 metaG | ecosystem: Environmental > Aquatic > Deep... | reverse complement strand
GGCCAGTGAGGGTAGCCGGTGGGAAGCCGCGACCAAAGGGAGCGACGCACCCACCGGATTGCCAGCCAACCTGATCGCGCCCCAGCGGGGCGCATGAAGGGCGTGTCCCGGACGGGTTCATGCGCCCCGCCGGGGCGCGGACCGCCCGCTGACCAACCCGGTGGGTGCGCTTGGTTTCACCAAGCTTCCCACCGGCTACTTTCAAGCGCGCCTCCAGCGCGAGGTCTTGTGGCGCTGTCTGGGGGCGTTGCCCCTGGCTAAGTTCCAGCGGCCCTCCGGGCCAAGATGGGCGGGTCGTCCGCCGCAACGGGCCGGTGGCCCGTTCCACCCGGAAGAGATCGGGTGCGTCAGGGCATTCGGGTCCGTTCGTGTGCATCGCGATTGAGGCGCTTACTTGTTCCCCGCCCGGTAAAAATCCAACGTGTGCTCCAAGCCCTTTTGCCAGGTGACTTCGGGGACGTAGTTCAGGCCGGCGCGGGCGGCGGAGATGTCGGCGGCGGAGTGCTTGATGTCGCCGGTGCGCGGGGGCATGTGGACGGGCGCGAGGCTTTGGCCGGTCTGGCGGTTCAGCTCGGCGGTGAGCTGGAGCAGGTCAATGCTCTCGCCGCAGCCGACGTTGAAGACCTTGCCGGCGACCTTGGCCGCGTCGCCCTCGGCAGCGAGCAGGTTCGCGTTCACGACGTTTTGCACATAGACGTAGTCGCGGGTTTGCCGGCCATCGCCGAAAATCTTCGGGGCCGTGCCTTGCAGCATCAGGGTGCAGAACTTCGCGATGACGCCGGAGTAGGGCGAGTCGAAGGACTGGCGCGGGCCGAAGACGTTGAAGTAGCGGAAGCTGATGGTCTCGAAGCCGTAGAGCTGGTGGAAGAGCTGGCCGTAGCGCTCGGCGGCATACTTCTGGAGGCCGTAGGGCGAGATGGGCGCGACGGCGTGGGACTCGTGCTTCACGGGGGCCTCGGAGTCGCCATAGACGGCGGAGGACGAGGCGAACATGAAGCGCTTCACGCCCGCGTCGCGCGCGGCGACGAGCAGGCCGAGCGAGGCGTCGAGGTTGTCGCGGTTGGTCTGCATCGGCTGCGCGACGGAGAGCGGGACGGAGGGCTGCGCGGCCTCGTGAAACACCCAGTCGCAGCCGGCCACGAGCTTCTTCACGAGAGCTTCGTCGGCGACCTCGCCCTGCGCGAACTCGACTTCGTCGCCGGGCTTTTTCCAGTCGAGGTTGTGGAGCTTGCCGGTGCTGAGGTTGTCGAGCACGACGACCTTCGCGCCTCTCCGACAGAGCGCCTCGCAGATGTGTGAGCCGATGAATCCCGCCCCGCCGGTGACCAGTGCTTTCATTTTGAAGTGAGCAAGGTTCTAACGAAGGGGGCGGTGGATTGCCAGCCAATCTCACACGCTTGGTGACGTGAAGGCATTTGAGGATTTGCTCCGGCCGGACGGTCTTTTGCCGGTGGCCCGCGTTGGCCCGGGTGCCACGACCGGCTGCGGAGATGCTCCGCCTTCGCCGTCTTGGCCACCGCCAAAATCCCCCGCCGCCGCACTCCGCCCAATTTTCAGACAGGCCCCAGCGCAGTTTTAACGCAGCTCTCGCCAATACTGGTGATGTGTTAAAGTGGCGCAACGTCTACTCTGAACATTCAATGGCGCAAAAACCACCGGCACCCATTTCGATTGCCATTGTAGAAGACAGCAACGAATTCAGGACCTGCCTGACTCTTCTTCTGCAAACAGCGCCGGGTTTTCGTTGTGTGGGTGGATTTGCCAGCGGCAGGGAGGCGAGAAAACGCATCCCCATCCTGCGCCCGCAGGTCGTTCTCATGGACATCATGCTGTCGGACGGCTCGGGGGTGGATCTCGTCCGTGAGCTGAAACCACGACTGCCGGGCACGCAGTTCATCATGCTCACGGTGTCGTGCACATCTGAAACGCTTTTCACCGCGTTGATGGCGGGCGCAACCGGCTACCTGCTCAAGGACACCACGTCCCCGGAGGAAATCCTGAAGGCCATTCGCGAGGCTCACGCCGGTGGTTCGCCGATGTCGCCAGCCATCGCCCGCCTCGTCGTCAACTCCTTCCGAGATAGGCCACCAACAAGGGGGCCGCTGCCCAGCCTCACCGCCCGCGAGCGTGAGGTCTTGGAGCATCTAGCCAGGGGACTGCTCTACAAGGAGATATCCGACAGGCTCGGCATCACCTACGAAACCGTTCATTCCCACATCCGGGTCATCTACGAGAAACTTCAAGTGCGCTCCCGGACGCAGGCCGTGATGCGCTACATGCAGGGGAACGGTCCGCTTCTCCCGATGTAGGCGTGAGGAGCAATGGGAGGCGTAGGAGGAAGGTCCGCCTGCGGTCATGGTGCCAATTCGAGGAAAATCGTCGGGATCAGCCCGAAATTGCTGGCCGCCTGGTAATTTGGCACCCGCCAGTTCTGGGGATGGTGATACGCCGGGAGGTTTGCTACCGATACCGCCTGCGTGGGAGTGTGCTTGCAGGCAGGAGAAGTTCCCATGGCGGTGGCGGAAACCGGTGCGGCGACGCCGCTTGTTCGAACATTCGGAACGCTGCAAGAAACGCAGGACTATGTGGAGTTGTCTCAAGACCTGGCTGTCCAACGGACTGGGCGATGGAGGTGGTGGTGTGCCCATTGATTCCGGAGCGCACATCGATGCCTTGGTGCTGCGAAAAGACGGGGGAGTGGAACTGCTCATTCTGGCGGACTGTCACCTCGACGGATCGCAACGCACGCAGGACCTCCTGGAAGGCAAAATCAAAGAATATCTCCGGCAGCGCAACAGCGTCGCGTTCAACGCGGAGTTCAATTACCCGCCCTCGGACAAGGTCCACATCGTTCTGGAGAGCCGGCGGGCGCCCTCTTCCGAAATTCACGCACTGGTGCATCGACTGGAGCCGGTGCTTCGCGCCAGCAACGTCCGGATCATGTTTCGCACTCACAAGCAGGGGTGGCATTTCCTTCGCAAACAACACTACCCGCAACTGTCGCGGCATGAGAACCGCGGCGCTGCCCAACCTTCATCTCCCGATCATGACTAAATCCACCGAACTCAAACCGGACCATCGTCTCCCCGTCTTTGAACCCAGCGTCGGCACGGTGCCAGACGTTCGGCTACCGTTCGGCTGCCCGCACGGCAATGGCGAGCATATTCTGTTTGTCGATCAGGAGCCGCTTGCCAACCTGTGCAGGAATGTCCTGGAACGGTTTGGCTACCGTGCTTCCCACTGCACCAGCTCCGCCAGGGCGCTGGCCCTCCTTCAGGAGCAGCCGGACCTGTTCGATCTCGTGATTGCGGAGATGAACATGTGCGGTCCCGATGTCGCGGGATTCGCGCGCAGACTGTTTGAGATTCGTCCTGGTGCGAGAGTCATCATGACCACCAGCTTCAACTCAAGCCTCACCTTGAGCAGATTGCACGAAATGGGGATCACCGAGCTGTTGCAGAAGCCTTACGACATCAGGAGCCTTGCTGAATCCGTGCATCGCACATTGGACCGAAGGAGCTCCCCCGCGTAATTTCAAAGGCGGTCGCCGGGGTATGGCTGCCGTTCATCCGCGCCGGCACATCCCTCGCGTGGCTCGCGGCGTTCACGCCGCAGCAGGTGGAGGTCGGGAAGCCTGATTTATCCGGGGCATTCGTTCCATGCGGACATTTCTGCGGCGTGCATTGACTTGGCCCAGCGCGGCCGATAGGTTTTTCCCAACAAAGAAAGCCGCGCATGCTCGAAGTCATCGAAAAGCTCCTCGTTCTCCAAGACCGCGACCGCAACCTTCTCCGCACCCAGGGCGAGCTGGCGGCCATCGAACCCCAGCGTGAGCGCGCGAAATTCCGCGCCAACTCCTCGCAGCAGGCCCTGGACGCCGCCAAGCTCAAGGCCAAGCAGATCGAGTCGGACAAGAAGAAGCTCGAACTCGACGTCGAGGCGCAGAAGGAGCGGATTTCCAAATATTCCCTCCAGCAGTTCCAGACCAAGAAGAACGAGGAGTATCGCGCGCTGGCCCACGAGATCGACACATGCAAGGGGAACATCTCCAAGATCGAGGACCAGATTCTGGAACTCATGGAGCAGGCGGACAAGACCGCGAAGGATGTCTCATCCGCCACGAAGATTGCCAACGAGGCGAAGAAGGACGTGGACGTGGAAGTCGCCGAGCTGGGCAAACGAGAGGCCAGTCTCAAGGCGAAGCTGGAGGAGCTCCAGTCCAACCGGAAAGAACTCGCCGTGGGCGTCGAAGAAGGCGCGCTGTCGCGTTACGAGCGGCTGCTCAAGAGCAAGGGCGAGAACGTCATCGTGGGCATCCAGCACAGTGCGTGCGGAGGCTGCCACATGCGGCTGCCGACACAGGTCATGGTCGCGTGCCAGTCGCAGTCGGAGGTGAATTCCTGCCCGCACTGCGGTCGCATCCTCTACTTCACTCGGGACATGGAACTCGCGGGAACGGACTAGGCGGATTGCTTGTCGCGGGGCGGTTCTGCGAGACAGGGCAGGGGCATCATCCAGTCGGGATCACCTGCGGAGTGCGCCGTCTTTTTCACGGCGGACCAGACCCTTACGTGAGCAATCCGGGGATCGGCGTGCCGTGGTAGAAGAGGTTCGGGCGGCCCTGTTCGTCCAGCCAGTGCGCCTCCTGCGGGATGCCCAGCGCGTGGTAGATCGTCGCGGCGAAATTCTCCGGCGTCTGCGCCTCGCTCGTGGGATGCCCGCCATTCTTGTCCGTGGAGCCGACAACGTGCCCGCCCCGAACACCGCCTCCCGCAAAGAACACCGACTGCACCGCGCCCCAGTGATCGCGGCCCGGCAGCCTTGCCCCGGCGATGGTGGAGATTTTCGGCGTGCGTCCGAACTCGCCGGCCATCACGACGAGCGTGCTGTCGAGCAGGCCGCGTTCGTGCAGGTCGTCGAGCAGCGCGGAGACCGCGCGGTCCATCGGCGGCAGCAGGAAATTCTTCAGGTTCGGGAAGGCGGACTCGTGCGTGTCCCAGGTTTCGTTGTTGCCGAGGTTGACCTGCACGAGCCGCACGCCGTTCTGCACCAGCCGCGAGGCCAGCAGCAGCGACCAGCCGAAGGAGTTGCGTCCGTAGCGATCCTGCTCCTTCGGGTCCGCGTTGGTCACGTCGAAGGCCCCGGCGATCTTCCCGTCCGTGAGCAGCGACGTGGCCATCTGCCAGTAACGGTCGTGGTCGGCGGCCTCCGCGGCGTGGGCCAGTTGTGTGCGCTGGCCGTTCAACTCGCTGGCGAGCGCGAGGCGGTCCTTCAGGCGTCCGTTGGCGAGCCAGTGCGGCAGCGAGAGGTTGGGGGCGCGGAAGGCGAGCGAGGACTGTTCCTTCGCGCCCTCGCGATGGTGGAAGAGGTATTCGGGATACGCCCCGTAGTTCGCCGCGTTGTAGGGCGAGCAGTCGAGGAACCACGGCTCGCGGCGCTTGCCCGCGATGCCCGCGAACTGTCCCGGAATCACGCGGCCCGTGCGATGCACGAGCTTTTCCGGAAGGATGATGGCGGGCGGAAGGTTGTTCTGCGGTGCGAAACGCGTCGCGGCCAGTGCGGTTATGGATGGCCAGTCGGATTCCTTCGGGCGGTTCGGGTCGAAGCCCGGCGGGATGTCCGAACGCCCCGTGAGCATGATGTGGTGGCTGGCGGAGTGGTCGTTGGACTTGTGCGTGAGCGAGCGGCAGAGCGCCCAGCGCTCGCTGCGTCCGGCCAGTTCCGGCAGATGCTCGCAGATGTGCAGGCCTGGCGTGCGGGTGGGGATGGGCTTGAACTCACCGCGAATGTTCGACGGCGCGTCCGGCTTCATGTCAAAGCTGTCTTGCTGCGCCAGCCCGCCGGAAAGGAAGATGTAGATGACCGACTTGGCCCGTGTGCGGCTGCGTCCGGCCACTCCTTCGGCGCGCAACCAGTTCAAGTGATTCATCCCCAGGCCGAGCAGGCCGATTGCACCGGCCTGCACCGCGGTGCGGCGGGACTGTCCGGCGGGATGTTTCAACGGTTCGGCCATTGTCACACTGGGATTGGTCGTGCTTCGACGTGGCACTGCCCCGTTCAAATCACCTTTTCTTGCGTTCTCTGAAAATGGGAGTCAGGGCGGGTCGGGGGGATCATGGAACCTTTTAAATCGTTGACCCAAATGTCAACCATCAGACATTATTTTCGTATGAGTAAGGCCATCCTCTATGCATGTGTCGTCGCAAGTCTGATCACGGGCTGCAAGAAAAAGCCGGAGCCGGCCCCTGCCCTTAAAGCTGCCCCACCCGTTGCCTCCGCTCCAAAGACTCCGGAAGAGGCCCTGCGCGAGGTTAATAATGTCGTATTGGCTTACGCAATGACTTCTGGAAAAAAGCTCCCGCCGACCTTGGAAGATTTGGTGAAACAGGGCGTTATACGACAACTCCCTCCGCTGCCGCCGGGACGGAAGTTTGTCATGGATCCCAAGAACGGCCGGGTGGAGATCAAGTAGGCTGACGGTGCTTGCCTTTGGTTGTTGCTCAGAGCTTCGATGGAAGGGGCCTCAGCCCGTCAAGGAACATGGTTTTGTGCCATTTCCAAGGACAGTTAGCGTGAATGTGGGGAGCACATCACGGCTTCAAAAAAAGGAGACTGCCTGCAACCGCCAATTTGGCTTCGCAGCGGTTAGGGCCCCCAAACCTTGTCAGCGTTTTTAAGCCACTCGTAGAGAGACAGTGAGCGTGCTGAACCGTCCGCGCAGCCCACCGTGCTCCTGTCTTTGGGGCTGTCCTGAACAGTGTCACTGCGGCTGTGGCGGGCAATAAAGCCATTGTAGGTAAGAGCATTATTAAGACCGGCACCCCAAGCGTTGTAGACGTTAGTGGTCAATGCTGTGTAGGCAACGGTGCTAGCGGGGCCAGCCGTGTTAAGGGAGTCGTATTTCCAGTTGGTAGGGGTGTATACCAAACCGACCGAAGTGCTGGTGTCGGCCACCAGCGCGGCAGTCCCAGGAATCAAGTTGATCCGCATGGAACCGGGGATGCCGCCTCCGGTATATTGGAACATTCTCCCATACACGACGCCGTAACTGTTGTTTGCCGGCTCTTGAGGGCAGAGCATCAGCACCCCGCCTCCGGCGGCCGGGACGGGTGTGGTCCCTGTGGCACCCAAATAGCGGGCGGTAGTTTTCGACCAGAAATTGTCCGGATAAGGAGCCGCTCCCCAAACGCCGTAAAAATAACCGAATGGCGGGAGGACATTATCGTGTTCACTCGTGTAGAGGTTCATTGCCAGAGCGATCTGTTTTTTGTTGCCGATGCACTTGGTCGTCATCGAGCTTTCCCTCGCCTTGGCTAGGGCCGGCAGGAGGAGGCCGGCCAAGATCGCGATGATGGCGATGACTACGAGAAGTTCGATGAGCGTGAAGCCGGAAGAGGGCTCTGATTTCATGAGTGTGGAGCGACAGTGGGCGTGTATTGCGGTAAGTCAAACAAAATATGACCAATCGGTCATTCGGTAGATTTGGCTCGTATTAGGGGGCTCAGTTGCGGCTGCTTCTGGCGACTTTGCAGCTGTATCGGCGGCCAGTAACGGCAGGGGTTTGCTCGGCGCGAGAGTGATGCGGGGGAAAACCTGTTCACCGCTTTACGAACACAGAGTGCCGTCGGCTCGTCCGGACGTTGATCCGCAAGCCTTGGATTTTCCCAATCGTCGGTTGCCTTCAGGCCGGGATCGCCTATAAATCCGCCGCCAGAATTCCACTGGCCGACCGGCATCCGTCCGGCTGAACTGAACGCGCGGCGGGCGCGGGTGTCAAAGTCACCGACGGTCGCTGGCAACTGAACTGAACAACTGAACAAGCCATGAAAAATTTCCTGCAAATGGGCAAGCGGTTCTTCCTCTTCGCCGCAGTCAACCTGCTGGTGATGATCACGCTCTCGGTCGTCCTGGGCGTGGTGCTGCACTTTTTCCCTCAGCTGGCCGGCCGCCGGGGCGGCGGCAACTGGCTCCCCTACTTCGCGGTCTTCAGTCTGATTTTTGGCATGGGCGGCGCGTTCATCTCGCTGGCGATGTCGCGGGTGATGGCCAAGTGGATGATGGGCGTGCAGGTGATTGATCCGAACACCAGCGAACCGGAGGCGCGTGAACTGGTCCGGATGGTCCATGGTTTCGCAAAACGCGCCGGTTTGCCCGCGATGCCGGAGGTCGGGGTTTATGAGTCGCCGGAGGTGAACGCGTTTGCGACCGGACCGAGCAAGTCACGCTCGCTCGTGGCCGTCTCCACCGGACTGCTTCACCAGATGAACCGCAGTGAAACCGAGGGCGTCATTGCGCACGAGATTGCGCACATCGCCAATGGCGACATGGTCACGATGACCCTTGTGCAGGGCATCATCAATGCCTTCGTCATCTTCCTCTCGCGGGTGCTGGGTTTCCTCGCGGCGCAGGCGCTCAGCGGCAGCCGCAGCAGCGACGACCGTCCGAGCTTCGGCCAGTCGCTTCTGCAAATGGTCTTTGTCATCCTCTTTGAAATCCTTTTCACCCTGCTGGGCACCATCGTGGTCGCGTGGTTCTCGCGGAAGCGCGAGTTTCGCGCCGATGCGGGCGGGATGCTGCTTGCAGGCAAGCCCCAGATGATCGGCGCGTTGCAGGCCCTGCAGCGCATCTACGATCCGCAGGTTGCCTCCGAGGGGGCCGGCTCCGGTTTCCAGTCGCTGAAAATCTCCGGCAAGTCCGGCGGGTTCATGGCGCTGTTCTCCACGCACCCGCCGCTGGAGGAGCGGATTGCACATCTCGAAAGCCTTGGTCGCTGAGCCGTTTCCCGGTTCGGATCGCAGCCGGGTTTTTACTTGCCGCAGGTGTCTCCTGTAACGAATCCTCTCCGCACCATGGCCGTGACGAAAACAGTCTCGAAGAGGAGGAAGCAGGCCGCCGCTCCGAAGCCAGCCCGGGCCTTCAACGCCTTTCGCCCGCGTCCTCGCCCCGCTTCGTCCAAGGAGACGCCCGCCCCGACGACCCCGCCCGGCGCGGTTGCCGGTGCGCCAGGGGTTGATGCGCTGCTGGCGGGAGAATCCGCAGAGCGCGCGCGCACTCCTTACGACGGCGACAGTGCCATCAAACTCTACCTTCGCGAGATCGGGCTGGTGCCGTTGCTGACCCCGCAGCAGGAGATCGAGCTGGCCGCCCGCATTCAGAAGGGCGACAAGGCCGCGCGCGAGCTGATGATCAAGGCCAACCTCCGTCTCGTCGTGAAGATCGCCCACGACTATGACTGGCTCGGGATGCCCCTGCTCGACCTCATCAACGAGGGCAACATCGGCCTGATGAAGGCTGTGGAGCGCTTCGACCCGAAGAAGGGCGGCAAGCTTTCGACCTACGGTGCGTGGTGGATCAAGCAGTCCATCAAGCGCGCCCTCGCCAACCAGGGCAAGACCATCCGACTGCCGGTGCATCTCGTGGACAAGATTTCCAAGATGCGGCGCGTGGCGCTGAAGCTTCAGGAAGTTTTTGGCCGCGAGCCGACCGACGAGGAGCTGGCCGAGGAAATGGGGATGACCGCCAGCCGGGTTGCCCAGCTTCGCACCGCCGCGATCCGCCCGGCCTCGCTTGATGCGCCTGTTGGCGACGGGGATGACTCCCACCTGTTCGGGGAAATCATCGAGGACGAGCAGGCGGAGACGCCCTACGAGCAGCTTGAGGAGAAGACCGTCAACTCGATGCTCCGCGACATGCTCAAGACGCTGCCGCCCCGCGAGGCGACGATTCTCACCTACCGGTTCGGTCTCGACGGCGGGAGCGAACGCACGCTGGAGGAGGTCGGGCAGAAGTTCGGCGTCACCCGTGAGCGTGTCCGCCAGATTCAGAACATCGCGCTTCACAAGATGCGCCGCATGATCGAGAAGCGCGAGGCGCAGAAGATTTAGCCGTCCATGAACCGTCCCAAAGTCACCGCCCGAGACATCGCCGCCGCCATCCGCAATGTGCCGGACTTCCCCAAGCCCGGCATCCAGTTCAAGGACATCACGCCCGTGCTCGCGGACGGGCGGCTGTTTGCCGGAACGATCGACCTGCTCTGCGAGAAATACCGGCCCGGGGATGTGGATGTCGTCGTGGGAATTGATGCGCGCGGGTTCATCTTCGCGTCGGCCGTGTCGTTCCGGCTCGGGGCCGGTTTTGTGCCTGTGCGCAAGAAGGGCAAGCTCCCATACGCCACGCACGAGCAGAGCTACGATCTGGAATACGGCTCGAACACCGTCGCCATCCACACCGACGCCGTGAAGCCCGGCGCGCGTGTCCTGCTCGTGGATGATTTGCTTGCCACGGGCGGCACGGCCTCGGCGGCGGTGCAGCTCCTCGAAAAAATCGACGCAAAGATTCTGGAGATCCACTTCCTGATCGAGCTGGAGTTCCTCGGGGGCCGGAAAAAACTGAAGGGCTATCCGGTGCAGTCCCTGGTGACTTACTGAGCCGGGACTTCAATAGGTGATGGTTTTGCCGGGAGGGAGCGTCAGTCTTGGACGCATGAAATATTTCTCTCCCGCTGCCTGTCTCCTGTTCTTGCTGATCCTCTCCAGTCCAGCCGCCGAGGCGGTGGTGGACCTCGGGCTTGTGCGCGAGGAACACGTCATGGTGCCGATGCGGGATGGCACCCGCCTGTCAGCCTACCTCTACTTTCCGCCGGGCACCGCAAAGTGGCCGGCGATTTTCGAGCAACGTTACGCGGACATTCACGGTGCCGGGTCGCGCAAGGGGGCGGCGAAGTTTGCGGAGGGCGGCTTTATCATCGCACTGGTCAACTATCGCGGGGCCGGGCTCTCGGAGGGCAGGTGGCGC
>Ga0172379_10011109_pt1 | contig 10794 bp, 11 predicted proteins | sample GrowelOW334metaG_FD_119756 | JGI IMG/M metagenome (GOLD analysis project Ga0172379, IMG submission 119756) | Groundwater microbial communities from an aquifer near a municipal landfill in Southern Ontario, Canada - Groundwater well OW334 metaG | ecosystem: Environmental > Aquatic > Deep... | reverse complement strand
TACGAATTCATCTTGTTCTTCGAAAAAGGCAAGAGACGGATCAGCTTCGAGCAAACCCCAGATGTCCTGAGCTACAAGAGGATCAAATCCAAGAATAGCTACCCGACAGAGAAACCAGTAGAACTTATCGAGGCACTGGTGATCAATTCTAGTAACCCAGGAGATATCATCCTCGATGTCTTCATGGGCAGCGGTTCCACCGCTATTGCAGCTCTGAACTGGCGTAGGAGGTTCATGGGGTGCGATGTGTCGGAAGAATCTATGAAGAGGACTCAGAAGCGAATTAACACAGAAGTTGTCGCTAGATGGTGAGTAGTTTGATCGCTTCCTGAACCTTGCTATCAACCAATCCAAGAAGATTAATTGTTTTCACGAGCCTATCCATATGAGGCTCCATGTCGTTGTCATCGTCCAGAATTACAAACCGTAGCTCTTGTCCTGGTCGATTCTCTCGAATCCACCCATCAATCTCTCTCCCGCGACAATGCCCCTCGTTGAGCTTGGGAGTCGATCCGATGACCTTCCCCGTGAAGCCGTGATGCCGAAGCATCCTGGCAATTTTGCCGTCCGAATGCAACCGCCTCCAGGTCGAGGAGATGACCACTTCGGCGCCAGTCGAGTCGATGATCTTGTTCAGGAGCGCGACCGCTTCCGGATCAATCTGCTTCAGCTCCCAGGTCTCTCGATCGAACTCTTGGTTCTTCCTCTCATCCTGGGTCCTTCCGAAGAAGCTACCAGAGTTGAGTACTCCGTCGATATCAAGAAAAATGATTGGTGTCATGATTTTCCCATGGTTCAGCGGACGATGCCGAATGGTGCCGAAAGCTTCTTTATCACGTGAATCTGGCCAAGTATTCGATTTACGCCATCCATGATACCATCTTTTTTGCTACATTCGATCGCATCGATGACACCCAGAGCAATTGGAGCATCTTCTTCATCCTGCATGAAAAGGATCCGATGTCCTTCATCCTCGCGACGCAAGAATATCCTGACACCATCTGTCGTCACAGACTTTGTTTCTGGACTCTCTGCTCCAGCCGATCTGTACGGCCCCCCAAAAAACGACTTCCAGAACTTGTATGCCATGTCCCGCGCCTCTCTCTCAACGTCAGTTTGATTCAAATTCTCTTTTTTGTCTTTTTCTGGTTCTGGGCTCTCTGCTTCAAACATCTTCCTGATCTCACGCATCATGGTATCTGCTGGAGTTTGCTCCTTTGACGCAGCTCTCGGTCCTGGCCTCTCCGCTGCGTCAACACAAAACAACTTTTTGAACAGGTCCTCAAACTCTCTGAAAAGTTTCTCGAAGTCCACTGGTTGTGCCATATCGCCTTGCCTTTCTTGAAAAGATTTTAATCATCATACCATCTGACAGCCAGTCGTGATAGAAGATTTCTTACTTTTCTCTTGCAAAATGATATAACATCTGTTAGATTGAGATCAACCAAGAGGTGTGCAAAATGCCAAGAATCGTCGGTGTGAAGGAACGAAGCGACCTGGACCTATGGTCCGGATGGTCCACAAGCCCAAACGGAGAACTATGCTCGGAGGTATCATTCGGCCCAAGCATAGATCTCTTCACCTTTGACATTAGCAGGAGAATCCTGTGCAACTCCTTCGGGAGCCTCATGCCATCCTACGAAGGAAACAAACACACTTTCATCGGAGCGAGCATCTACGTCTCCTTTGATAGCCAAGAAACCTACGATATGTTCTTTTCATCTGTCAGATTCACAGTAATGAACGGAGACACCGAGATCGAATCCTTCTCTCCAAAGGAGATAATCATACCAGATATTCAGAAAAAAGTCAACGATGTGCCATCTCCAACATTTAACTTTGGAATCTGCGGAGAGGTGATGTTCAAGCAATCCATAACGGTTGCAACTCATGTTCGAATGACCTCTGACCAACCATTCGTCGATAGGATGCACAGCATCAAAACAAACGGGATCATCACCGACCGAGATGATATCGAGAAGCGCGCCAGGATCTCTGTCACCCTCTTCGGAAACAAAGTGAGGGACGTTCAATGATCCAGAATACAATAGAACTCACAAAAAAAGAGCCGTTCAAGTACTTCAGCTCATGGATTCTTGATGACGAACATCTGATACGAGACACCAAGATAACCTTCTTCATGGAATGGATCGAAGATCCGGTTCGCACAAACATGCCACTTCATGGTAATCTCCACGACAGGGTTATCATAGATTCAATCAGAATCCACTGTGATACTCCCAATAACAAAACCCACAGAAGCCTCTGCGATGAGTCATACTTTGAACTCGTTGTTGGTGACAAACCCTATAAGATGATCCCGTCCACGGTTTTGGCTAACCCATACTATCTGGAGAGATCACCAGATGGACTGACAACGATAAATGCGAATATTACTCTTGATAGGAAAATTATGATCCAAGAAAGACAACTCTTCTACATAACCATGCACATGACCTCAGCGCTCCAAGACCTACTCAATGCTGTGAACCCTAATCATCATATGAATCTTACGGTGACACTCAATACATACAAATCAGTCAATCTTCCACCCGAAGAGGCGGCTGCGATACTCTCAGAGTGGAGATTGAAGAGGGATGAGAATAGTTCCAAAACCCCCAACCTCATGGATTACTGTCAGTCTCTTGGTATGAATCTGAAAAACTGGAGTGACGATCTTATCGATGGGATTTTCTAATCAAGCTTCGCTCGCCTAATCAACCACACCCACCAGACGCTCCACAATTATCACACTTGTAGCACGCTCCAGCTCTTGTCATCAGCATTCCACAATTCAAACAGAGCGGGGCGTCAGAATGCTTTTGATACATCGTCCTTTCAACAACCTGCTTATCTTCCAGAGAAACGTGGCCAACCCCAAGTCCGTCTACCAACGACTCCCTTCCAGTTGCAAATACATCTGCCTGCTCTTGTTCCTCGGACTCGCAGAATCTGCCTCCCATCCATCTGAACAAATAATCAACAATAGACTTCGCCATCGGGATCTTTTCGTTGGTTGTGAAGCCACTTGGCTCGAATCTGGTATGAGAATACTTCTCTACCAGTACAGGAAGAGGAACCCCGTACTGCAAGGACATGCTGATGGCCAGAGCGAAGGAATCCATCAACCCGCTCACCACAGAGCCGCCCTTCGCCATCTTGATGAACATCTCTCCAGGAGTGCCATCTTCATAAAGACCAACTGTGATGTATCCCTCGTGCCCACCAACGGAGAACTTGTGCGTCACGCTGACGCGCTCATCTGGAAGCCGCCTGCGCCACACAGAGTGCCCATTGATGCTCTTAATATCTGGTCGATGTCCATTTGAGTCTGCACCCTTGGTATCGATCGGCTGCACACTCTTAGATCCGTCCCTGTACACACAGACGTTCTTGATCCCCATGCGCCAGGATTTGACGATGATTTCTTCAATTTCTCCAATTGTGATCTGGCTTGGGAGATTTACCGTCTTTGAGATCGCTCCGCTAATGAAAGGCTGGACAGCAGCAAGCATCTTAAGGTGTCCCATGTGGTCGATGACCCGTTCCGACCCGCCTGACGACATGGCACAGTCAAATACCTGGTAATGATCCATACTCAGATGAGGAGCACCATCATGGGTCCTGTGCTCCATGATATAATCATGGATTGCATCCATAGATGACTTGGAATAACCCAATGTTTTCAGTGCGTTGAAGATAGACTGATTGACAAAAGTTTCGAACCCCCCTCCAACCAGGACCTTCGTTTTGACTAGCGCCATCTCTGGCTCTATCCCTGTTGTGCTACAGTCCATCATGAAAGCGATCGTCCCGGTTGGAGCGATCAACGTCACCTGAGCATTTCTGAACCCGATTGACTCCTCACCTTTGTCTAGATTTTCTTTCGCAATCGCCCGTAGCTCTCCCCAGACCTTGCTCAGTTGCTTGCTTCCGGAACCAAGCTCCTCCACCGCCTCGACATGCTTCAGAACCACCTTGTTCATCGGGTCGACGTTCTTTTTATACTCCTCGAATGCTCCAAAACTCTTAGCCAACTCATGGCTCATCCTGTAGGCTTCTCCGGTCATGAGAGCCGTGATATTCGAAGCGAAGTCCCTGCCTCTGTCCGAATCGTAGGGCTCGCCCATCTCCATGAGCAAGGCACCAAGATTCGCATACCCCAGCCCCAGTGGCCTGAATTTATGGGCGTTCTCCCCAAGCATCTCTGTCGGGTACGAGGCATCGTCCACGATGATGTCTTGAGCGATGATCAGAACATCCACAGCGTGAATGAACTCGTCTGCCTTGAACCCATTTTCCCAGAATCCAAGAAGATTCAACGAGGACAGGTTGCAGGCAGACTCATCAAGAAAATGGAACTCCCCACATGGATTTGATGCTCTGATGTGGCCAGAAGCAGCGCATGTGTTCCAGGCATTGATAGTGTCGTCAAACTGAAACCCAGGATCCCCGCACTGATGTGCCGCTAGCGCCATCTCTCGCAAGATATCTCGCGCCTTCTTCTTCTCCAGCACTTCTCCGGTGGTTCTTGCGACAAGCTCCCATTCCCGGTCATCTACTACCGAGTGCATGAAGGCGTTTGACATACGAACGCTATTGTTCGAATTCTGGAACGCCACAGAGCGATACGCTTCCCCATCCATGGAGTCATCATATCCAGCAGCGATGAGAACCCGAGCCTTTCGCTCCTCATTCGCCTTGCACTGAATAAACTCTACAACGTCCGGATGATCAACATCCAGGATCGCGATCTTCGCCGCCCTCCTGGTCTTTCCACCACTCTTGATAACACCAGCAAACGAATCATACCCCTTCATAAATGACACGGGACCGGAAGGCGTCCCACCACCAGAGATAACCTCTTTAGAGGATCTGATTTCAGATAGGTTCGTTCCGGAGCCACTTCCACCCTTGAAGAGCATGGCCTCTGTGGTCGCGAGCTGCATGATCGACTCCATGTTATCGTGCACGGAGTTGATGAAGCAGGCAGATGCTTGCGGCTTGGTGTCAAGCCCGAAGTTGAACCATACCGGGCTGTTAAATGAGGCTTTCTGATGAACGAGCAGATACTTGAGTTCTTGCTCAAACGCCCGCTCATCCTCCATTGTGGGGAAGTACCCTCTCGCCCTGCCCCATCCGGTGATGGTGTTCACCACGCGCTCTATGACACGCCTGAAGGACTTTTCTCTTTCTGGGGTTCCGAGGGTGCCTCGGAAGTACTTGGAAGATACGACGTTGACGGCAAGCTGGGAGAAATATGCTGGAAACTCTACATCCTCTTGTTTGAATACAACCTTTCCATCTTTTCCGGTTACGCAGGCTGTAAACTTCTTCCATTCAACTGCATCAAGGACATCTTTTTCTATTGTGGTATATAATCTCTTTATCTTGAGTCCTTCAGATGACATGCTACGATCCTTTCTCACGAGACGAGACGATGAGCTTCCCCGCAAACAGGTACGGGAACCCCGAAACCTGAGCAAAGTCTCCGCTAGACTTTTGGCTTACAACTCACTGGGAGATCACGAAGCAATACCTAACCTTACCAAGATCCACCCCCTCAGTCAAGAGAAAAAAGCAAATAAAACTGTTTCGTTTCAAGTAGTTACGTGTCAAGAACGATTATGTTTGCTATACAATGTAACATCTGATAGATGTAGAGAAAGCGAGGGAAAGCATGCCACGAATCGAGCCGATCAAGGAAGTCATCGACCTGGACATGTGGTCAGGATGGACCACTGCCCCACTCGAAGAGGAGGGAAAGGACGACAGAGCCCGCTCAAGCATCTCGTTCATCGGAACGATGAACCTCTTCACCTTCGACCACCACAACAAGTTCCTCTCCAACGCCCATGGGTCAATCCTCCCACGATCCGATTCAACCTACAATGTCCAGGGAGCAAACATCTATTGCTCCTTCGATAGCCTGGAGACGTACAAGCTCTTCTTCGACTGCGTGATGTTCAAGATCATCAAGAGCGATAAAATTGAAATAGACTTCTCTCCGGTACTGATGGTTGTGCCAGATCCATGGCCACGCCTGCACCCTGATATGCAGGCGAAAATCACCAAACCAACGCCTATTATCCCTGCACCATCCTTCGATTTCGGCATCTGCGGACACGTCCTGTTTGAAAAATCCATCGAAAACCCCCCTCTCCTCCAGATGATCTCTGACGAGCCATTCTTCAACAAAATGAATGAGATCGCTCATAACAGAATGTTCCACCGAATGAAGGAGATCGAGAAGTCCGCAAGAATAACCGTTAAACTCTTCGGAGAAAAGACAAGGGAGATTTTGTGATGGCAAAGAAAGCAACCTGTGGTGTGGTAAAAAAAGATCCATACCAGTACTTCAGCACCTGGCTCCGTAATGACAAGACAGCAGCAGCCCCACGAGACGATGACATGGTAGGGGGGTGTGCGATCAGATTCTTCTCTAACTGGATCGACGATCCAACGCGCACCAACATGGTGTATTCATGTTGCGAAGCTTCAGATGTAACCGCCTTGATCGATTCGATCAGCATCAAACTCGTCATGTCGGATAAAGAGATCTATCGCAGAATATTTGACGAGTCGTTATTTACCCTGTACATCGGCGATATGCCGATCAAGTCGATCCCGTCGAGCGATCTCGCCAACCCCAGCACCTGGGAGACGCTACCAAAAAACGAAGACGGTGTCAACTCGAAGATCATGTTGGGAAAGCCGATTTTCGTGCCTCCAAGACAGTGCTTCTATGTCATGATGGACATGACAGGAAACCTCCAGAAGCTCCTCAACTACAACGTACCAGGGTCACACAAGCAAATCACCGTGACTCTCAACACAAAGAGACAACGGGTGCTGTCAGAGGAGGAAGAGAAGGAATTCTACAAGACGCAGGAAGGGAAAAAGTTCAAGGCGTCTTTGCCGAATCCGTAAACAAAAAGGAGAAATCAAAAATGCCAGGATCCAACTTCATCGAAAAACTGCAAGCCGTGTACTGGGACAGCTTCAAGTCCAAGTACGACACCATGCGAGAGCATCCATGGTTGAAATCTCATATTCACCTCCTTGCTGGTATCAACTACGGTTCGTCAAACGGACGCATCTCGACAAACTGTCTCGGGCAGCTTCCAGGTGATCGAACCTTCAAGACCACAGAGATGGGTCTCTACATCAATGCGAGCAGCCCAGAACTCAGAGCCCGCGTACTCTCGTCCTGTGTGGCACGGTTCGTCGTTGAAAGCAAACCCGTCCTCGACCTTCACCCGGAACTATTCCCGGCGATTGACGACACCATCAAGTGGGAAGAACTCGATCACAGAGGTCGATTGCCAGGTGCCACCGAGACAGATATCAAGCTCCCCCCTGGGATGCTCTCAATCGATATCTCGCTCATAGTCCCACCAAGACAACACTTCTGTCTGGAGATCACCCTGAAACCAGATCTGGTCAATGACCTCAAACGATTCAAGGATCAGCCAGCAGATACGGCTGAGTGGGTCGATTTCCTGGGAATCATGTCAGGAATTGCCACACGAGAGATACAGGACTACCGAGGGTAGACCTAAAGATACCCGCCACCGTGCTCAGCCGGAAAATACACTCCCGTACAGGCCAGGATGCTCTCGGCTGGGACGCGGTATTCATCGAGCCCATGGACCATCTGGACAAGCGGACTAGTTAGATCAACCTTGCAGGCCATTGTCCCAACATCACGAGGGTCCATGTTCTTCAGCTTCTCGGCGAGATCTTCAGCATAAACGATCAAAGGGTTTGTGAATTTATTAGGATGTTCCCCTTCTAATTTTACCAGCAAGTGCGAATACCATTTACAAAGCTTGCCTCTCTGAACAGGACCCATTTCATCAGCATCATATCCAAGAACATCACCACTTACCATCTTTGTCAGAGTTACCCATGTATTAAAAACTCTATACTTGGCTGCTAGGGATACTAAATCATCGTAAGTCTTATCTCCGCGAGCAATCAGGACAAAATCGTACAAGACCTTCGCAATCTCAATACCAAGCCACTCTGATGAAGTAAAAGAAGTGACAGGGAGAACCCTGCCAAACTGGCCAAGTCCCACCATCTCCTTTGCGCCAGACAGATCAAACCCATGTTCGAGCAGCTGCCTTGCCTTCACCGAAGCATGATATAGAATCTCAGCCGATTCGTACTTTGGCTCTTTTCCCCATCTGATTTCGTTGATCACAGAGAGATCGTGCTGTATCTCGTTCATCAAATCAATCAGATCGCTCAATAATTTTGGCAAAGACAGAGCATATTCTACCAGCTGAAAAGGGAGTGTATCGGCGTATTCTTCTCCCACCTCCTGGTTCCACCCTTGAATAATCTCCTCTTGTTTAGTCATTAACGCAACAATGATTTCCTGGTTTTCTTCTGCGGATCCACATGGTTCATCAAGATCTTTCCTGGCGCTATCTATATCATCTATTGCATACCGTAAAAAATCATAACCATGCCTTATTACAGCATCTATGCTGCCTCCGCAATTGGAAAGATGTTTGCTGGCCTGTTCCATTGGGTATATCAAACAGTTTAAATCCCTTTCTATTTTAGGGCCATCGGTCCATCTGGTTCTACGTAAAATATGATTAAAATCATAATCTTTCTCCCTATCTAGATCCGATAAAACACTCACCTCTTCAACTCGTTCACACATCTTCTCGATCTTGTTCTTTAAACCAAGAAGATGTGACTTGATATCACGAGGAGTGGCGCGAGCGTTTCTTGTCATCTTCCGACGTGACATCTAAAACCTCCACCTGAAGTAGTCACTGAACTTTTTAGCTATCCAATACCACCCGAAGTAGTCAATGATCTTCCTGGCTATCCAGTACAGCAGAATCAAAACGAAGAAACACAAAAAGAACGCCCCTGACTTGAAGCGATACAAGTCAACACAAAACTCACTGAACATCACCGCCAGGACGACGGAGATCCAGATCACCATGTGCCAATAGGCATCTTCGTAGTAATTATTCAATGGATTTCACTCGTCGAAGGTGTTGACCGTGCGGATGAGAAAGACAGAGGCAAAAGTAGCTGCCGCAACAAGCACTGCCGAGAAGATGGCTTCTGACGCCTTGACACTTCGCGCATTTGAAAGTTTTTGCGCTAAAATAATCCCAGCCAAACCACCTGCAATACCCGGAATGATTGAGAAAAGCTGGATCACCCAGGTTGTTGGCATCATCCAGGTCGTCGGCTGAGGCGTCCCGGCTGTCGTGGTGATTCCAGTCTCTCCCGTCTCTATGGTTGTCACGGATGGAATAGGAGTTGTCGCAGGGGCATCTGCTCCCACCCCTCGCCCGCGCCAAACGAACTTCTTGTTTCTCTCTAAGTTCCGCATCGATCACTCCTCGTCCATGACCGTCCAAAGCTGGGGTGATTCTCCCCACTCACCAGTTTTTTCCTCATCGTCCAGACACTCTATTGTACCAGCTTTTTCTCGCACTGTCACGCGAGTTCCTGGCCCTGGATCGTCAATCGTCGCCTCCAGCAGCCAGCCACCGATCACCTGGGGGTGCTCACGGATCGAGAGCTTGAGACGGCACGCCTGGGTTCCGTCAGGGGCGTAGACCAGAAGGTCCTCTGGAATCCCCGTGAAGAGACGAATACCAACGAATCTTCCTCTCATCGACCAGACGCAGCTTTCACGACTTTTTGCATGTGCCTCAAAGACAGGTCGAACCACTCCAGATCCGACATCTCTCCATCTGGGTTGCTCTTAACCTGATGATCATACTCGTGTATTACCTCATATGCTTCATCCACGTCGAGGTCTTGCTTCCGTGCCAGGCGAGTAATATGGACCAGTCCATCTCGTGCATACATCCTGTTGTAGATATCTCCTTCACGCATGATCTTAATCAAACGGTTCATCATGAAATCCACAACGTGACGACCTGGCATATACCCCTTCTCTACCAGATCCCAGGTGATAGCAGATAGAGCCTCTGGATTCGTCTCGGTGAAAGCCGCCTTGAGCAGGTACGGGTGATGAAACGAAGCAAGCCCCCAATATGCGTATTTTCGATTTACACCATCTGGCAGCTTTGTCGCCTCAAGCAAGATCTCGATATCCTGTACATCAGGGCGCTTCGCCCAGTTGATAAGTTGCTCATTGACAAGCCAATACCCCTTGCCGCTCTTGATGAACTTGAGAAGAGCATCCCTGCATTTCTTCGTGCTGGCATCATCAGAGCTTTCGATATGGACGATACATCTGGAAACACACCTGGCCTGCACATCGGGCTGCCAGTGCTTGAGCATCAAGATAGCCCCACCAATATTGGATAGGTTCTCTTCGTGGGTTGCGAAGGTCTGGTACTTCTTTAATCCCTTGAAGTACCTCTCGACGTCATACCTCATTGGAGACGATAGCATCTCTTCCAGATTTCCACTTCTGAATGCAAGATTCGCCGAAATCCTATAATCAATCGCCTTGGTCCAGTGTTCCGTCCTGTACTCATCCCCTTCCCATACTTTCTTGACCATCGCAAGGGTCTTCTGCTTGTATACAAATGGGTCATAAATAGGAGGATCTTCCGTATCACCGAAGTTTCCTGCCTCGCTCTCAATAAAGCTACCCCATTCATGTCCGTCTATGAGCCCGTCCGCTACTGTATCGCTTAGCAAGAAACCAAGACGCCTCAGGATCGAGGCATCTTCGATGATAATCTCCTTCTCGGACAGCCTCTTCCTGGCACCCCTGCAATTCCAATCGTGAGCATTGTACCATCCCCCCTGAGGCCCATTTGGACCAAAGTTCAC
>Ga0172379_10011108_pt1 | contig 10794 bp, 10 predicted proteins | sample GrowelOW334metaG_FD_119756 | JGI IMG/M metagenome (GOLD analysis project Ga0172379, IMG submission 119756) | Groundwater microbial communities from an aquifer near a municipal landfill in Southern Ontario, Canada - Groundwater well OW334 metaG | ecosystem: Environmental > Aquatic > Deep... | reverse complement strand
CGAATTTTCATTACTTTCGTACGTTTTTAATTGTATTACAATGAACTTTACCAATAAAACCTTTTGGGTTACCGGAACCGCATCGGGAATGGGCAAAGCTGTTTCGGTGGCATTGGCAACATGCATGGCCATTTTATAAATACCGGATTTTATTGAATTGCCACCGGCCCCAAACCGAAACTAACCCCATGAAGAAAAAGTAGCCATTTTTACCGGGAGTTATTATCAAAACAGGCTTTTTCTGTTGATTGTTTGCAGTGTGCGGGAGTTTGTGCCCAAATCATTATCCATGGTTACGGTCTTTGCCAGCAGGATTTGAACATGCAATCTGCTCTGAACCCTATCACGGTAAAAGGGAGTAAATCTTTATGATATATGCACTTTGTTATATGGAATTATTTTTCTTTACTTCTATTTTTTAAATCCATTTGTTCATGGAGAATTCTGGTGATTTCTATTTCATTTTCTTCAATCTTGCGATAAAAGATGATGTGTCGTCCAGCTCTAATACCCAATAAGTTTTCGATTACGCCTGAATAATTTTTCCCCAAATCGGGATGGGTTGCAACTTCGTTAATAGCATCTAAAAGCATTTGATAGTATTTGTCCGCTTGATTTTCAGACCATCTGTCAATTGTGTAATTCCAAATCTGAGTTAAATCATCAACTGCTTTATTTGTTAATTTATAATTGGTCATTCAACTTCTTATTAGCTTTTAATTTTTCTAAATGGGACTTCGGATCGAAATCAAAAACAATCCCACTATCTATTCCTTCTTGAATAGCTTGTCTTAAAGCTACAATCTTGTTTTCCTCTTCTTCTAAAAGCCTTAATCCTGCCCGGACTACTTCACTTGCATTTTTAAACCGTCCTTCTGATATTCTACTTTGAATGAAATTGTCAAAATAGTTTCCTAATGATACTGAAGTATTTCTGTTCATAACCCATCAATTTTTTCCAAAATTACCAAATATTGGTATAATTTCAAATGGAACACCATTTTTATAATACTACATAACTATTGGGTTTATTCGCAACTCAATTAACGCCAGTTCGATGCAATATTGATTTTTGGTTTTTTTAAAGTTATATTCTCAAATCTTTTGTTTGGAATTAAAAAAATGCTAATGACATTATTTAATAGGATTCCATTTCCAATTCAATTCGCCAGATTTTAGGTGAGACAGAACTGACGTTAAAATTAATAAAGTTTACATAGGTTCAGAAAACAGATTTCCCCTCTGATTTACGAATTTTCATTACTTTCGTACGTTTTTAATTGTATTACAATGAACTTTACCAATAAAACATATTGGGTTACCGGAGCCGCATCAGGCATGGGCAAAGCTGTTTCGGTGGCATTGGCAAAATATAAAGCCACGGTTATTATTTCCGACCGCGATGCGCAAGGACTGACCGATACCGCCCAAAGCATTGAAGCTGCCGGAGGTACTGCCAAAGTGGTCATTTTAGACATGTCCGATTCACGGGCTATTACCGAAAGTGCCGCTTTGGTGTTGAGTGAAGGCTACAAAATTGATGGACTTTATCATTTTGCAGGCATCAGCCAACGGTCCCTAGTTACCGAAACTCCGTTGGAAAACGACCGCAAGATAATGGAAATCAATTTTTTTGGGGTGGTGACACTTACCAAAGCACTTCTGCCGCACATGATACAAAACGGTGGCGGGCAATTGGCGGCGGCCTCAAGTCTGGTAGGTAAATTCGGGTTTCCGTACCGTTCAGCCTACTCGGCATCGAAACATGCGCTTCATGGCTTTTTCGAGACCATTCAGGCTGAGAATTTCCAGCACAACATTCATGTAAGCATGCTTATTGGCGGGCGCATCCAAACCAACATTTCAAAATTTGCCATCAATAAAGAGGGGCAGGAACATGGAAAAATGGATCCGGGTCAGGCGAACGGAATCACTCCCGAAAAGGCAGCCCAACAGATTTTACGTGGTTTAAAACGCGATCAACGTGAAATACCCGTGGGTGGGAGTGAGTTGATTATTTTGAAAATCAGGCGGTTTTTACCAGGGTTACATGCAAAAATTATCAGAAAAATAAAACCGATGTAGAATTTAAGAGCTATAGCACAAAGAATCTTCTTACGGCTAAGAGTGACAAACTAAGACTAAAAATATGGCAAAACGAATAAATGGAATACAGCAATTAGGAGTTGGAGTAACCAACGTTCACGAAGGGTTTAAATGGTTCCGCACCTATTTTGGAATGGATATTAAAATGTTTGAAGAGGCTGCAGTGGCAGAATTGATGCTACCCCACACGGCCGGTAAAACCCGCGAACGGCATGCTATTTTGGCTCTGAACCTTGAAGGCGGGGGTGGTTTTGAAATTTGGCAGCATACCGGAAAAGAACCGGTGAAACCATTGTTCAAAATTCAGATTGGAGATTTGGGAATCAGCATTGGGAAACTAAAATCGGCCAATATCCACAAAACCTACGAACAGTTCAACAAATGGAACCTGGAGGTGCTGACCCAAATAGATAAAGATCCTGCCGGGAACGAGCATTTTTATCTGAACGATGTTTTTGGCAATATCTGGGAAGTTTGTGCTGAACCTTTCAGGTTTATGAATCAAAAATCGGTGAATGGGGGCATCTATGGTGCTGTGATTGGGGTAAAAGATATGGAAGAGAGCCTGAAGGTGTATCAGGATATTTTAGGATACGACCAGATAGTTTATGATGTTCAGGACAAGTTTACCGATTGGGTAGGGGTTCCGGGCTGTGAAAACACCTATCGCCGGGTTCTGTTAAAAAAATCGGTACAGCCCAAGGGTACTTTTAGTCCAATGTTTGGCCCGTCGTGCATGGAATTGGTCCAGGTGATTGACCGCGAACCCCGTGATATTTTCGAAGGCCGCATTTGGGGCGATCCGGGCTTTATCCACTTGTGTTTCGATATTAACGGGATGGATGAACTCCGTCAGGAGGTGAAAGAAAAAGGATTTCCTTTCACGGTAGATAGTGCCGCAGCCATGGATTCGTTCGATATGGGCGAAGCTGCCGGAAATTTTGCTTACATTCAGGCTCCTGAGGGAACCTTGATAGAGTTTGTGGAAACCCATAAAATACCAATCCTGAAAAGTGTTGGCTGGTATCTTGACTTAAAGAAACGGGGAGAGAAACCCTTGCCAAAATATATTTTTAAATTTTTCGGATTTATGCGTGTCCGCTAAGGAATTTAATAAAAAAAGGTTGCTGTTGAGCAACCTTTTTCATTTAATCATGGCATGCTATATTTTAATACCTGTAATGATCAGCTTTATAGGGGCCTTCTACTGGAACTCCCAGATACTCAGCTTGTGAAGGAGATAGCTTGGTAAGTTTCACCCCGAGTTTGTCCAAATGTAACCGTGCTACTTTTTCGTCCAGATATTTTGGTAGGGTATATACCTGTTTTTGATATTTGGCATGGTTGGTATGCAGTTCAATCTGGGCCAACACCTGGTTGGTGAATGAAGCCGACATCACAAAACTTGGATGACCTGTGGCACAGCCCAGATTCAACAACCGTCCTTCGGCCAGAATCAACACGCTGTGCCCATCGGGGAAGGTCCATTTGTCGTATTGCGGTTTGATATTGGTTTTTACAATTTCTGGAACCTTTGCCAAAGGAGCCATCTGGATTTCATTGTCGAAGTGACCTATGTTTCCTACAATGGCCATGTTTTTCATTTTGCTCATGTGTTCCACGGTAATAATGTCGCGGTTTCCGGTGGTTGTTACAAAAATATCTCCATAACTTACCACATCTTCCACAGTTTTCACTTCGTATCCTTCCATGGCGGCCTGCAACGCGCAGATGGGATCAATTTCAGTGATAATCACACGTGCACCTTGTCCACGCAGCGATTGGGCACTTCCTTTACCCACGTCGCCATAACCACAAACCACGGCTACTTTTCCGGCCAACATTACGTCGGAGGCGCGCATAATCCCATCAGTTAATGAATGGCGGCAGCCATATAAATTATCGAATTTCGATTTGGTTACCGAATCGTTCACATTAATAGCAGGGAAAGGTAATTTGCCTTGCTCAGCCATTTGATACAAGCGGTGGACCCCTGTAGTTGTTTCTTCGGAAACCCCATGGATGTTGCTTCTCATTTTCGTCCAGCATTTTGGGTCGATGGACATTTGCTTACGGCATAACTCCAAAAACACACCCCATTCTTCAGAATCGGTAGCAGGATTAAAATCGGGGACTTTACCGGCAGCCTCAAATTCAGATCCTTTCACCACCAACATGGTAGCATCGCCTCCATCGTCCAAAATTAAATTTGGGCCTGCACCATCGGGCCATTGCAAAGCTTGCTGGGTACACCACCAGTATTCTTTCAGCGTTTCGCCTTTCCAGGCATATACCGGAGTTCCTTTCGGGTTTTCAATGGTTCCATTTTTACCTACCACCACAGCTGCTGCCGCATGATCCTGCGTAGAGAAAATGTTGCACGAAACCCAACGGACATCGGCTCCCAGTTCCACAAGGGTTTCAATGAGGATGGCTGTTTGTACTGTCATGTGCAGCGAACCCATGATTCTGGCACCGGCCAATGGTTTTTTTCCTTTATATTCTTCCCTAAGGGCCATCAATCCGGGCATCTCAATCTCTGCTAAATCAAGCTCTTTGCGGCCCCATTCAGCCAATTGAATATTGGCAACTTTAAATGGGAGGGTGGCTTTTAATACTTCTGACATATAATTTTATTTTATTTATTGTTTTGTAGTAAACGTATTCCTTCTAGTAAAGTTTTGTCAATCTCCTGAATGATGGGATAGAACCCATCATTGTCGAGAACATTTCTTGCTATGAGTGCTTTCAGTTGGACCTCAATGGTTTCGCCACTTATTTTTAAACCTTTGGCATCTCTGGGGACATTATGATCGGCGACAAATGCGACAAATTGTTCCAAAACCTTTTGTTTGTCCAAATAATCGGAAATTTCATGGGCTGTCTTAAACCTGGTTAACACAGCCCGGTGGTTATCGGTATATTCAAAGCAGAATTGGTATTCCAACCCTTTGCGGTTAATTTTTGTATAGTAATCGGAAATTCCGGTGGTATCTGCAGGGATGAAGGCATCGGGCATGATACCCCCGCCGCCATAAACCACCCGGCCAAGTGCGGTATAGTATTTTAACGAATCCATGGGGTGGATGCTATCCGCTTGCTCAAATTCCCCGTTCATATACCGTTCGTGAATATCGTCGAAATATTTTTCCTGGCCTTCATTATACGGCTTTTGGATGCAACGGCCCGAAGGTGTGTAATAGCGTGCAATGGTTAAACGCAACGAGGAACCATCGGCAAACATTACAGGTTCTTGTACCAATCCTTTCCCAAACGAACGGCGTCCAATAATCTGTCCACGGTCATTGTCCTGAATGGCTCCTGCCACAATTTCAGAGGCCGAAGCAGACCATTCGTCAATTAAAACCACCAGCTCCAAATCGGCACATGATGCCCGTTGGGTGGAATAATAGCTGGAACGTGGTCTGGATTTCCCCTCGGTATAGACAATAAGCTTATCGGCTTCTAAAAATTCATCGGCAATGTTAATGGCTGCATCCAGGTACCCGCCGCTGTTTCCCCTCAGGTCGAATACCAGTTTCTTCATCCCCAGGGCTTTCAGTTTAGCAATAGCTTCCTGGAATTCTTTGTAGGTGGTTTTGGCAAATTTCGATAGTTTGATATAACCAGTAGTTTCATCGATCATGTACGAAACATCGATACTATACAATGGGATTTCGTCGCGGGCAATGGTGAAATTGACCAATTCGGGTTCTCCACGCCGTAAAATTCCCACTTTTACTTTGGTTCCTTTTTTTCCACGGAGCAGCTTCATTACCTTCTCGTTGGTAATGCCTACGCCTGCAATCACGGTGTCGTTTACTTTCACAATCCTGTCGCCGTCACGGAGCCCCACTTTTTCTGATGGGCCGCCTAAGATTACTTTAACAACAGAAACAGTATCTTTTTGAATGTTAAACTGGACGCCGATTCCATCAAAATTACCTTCCAGGGGTTCATTTACCGCCTCATAATCAACGGCTGGAATATAAACGGAGTGGGGATCTAACTCTTCAAGGATTTTTGGGATTGCATTTTCGACGAGCGACGGTACATCCACCGTATCTACATATTCCCGGTTTACATAATCAATTACTGCATCGAGTTTGTTTCCTGCCTGGAACCCGGAATTTTTCCCATTAAATTTTTGGGTATCAATATTTTGTTGAATAACCATCCCTAAAATAACAGAAAGGGCAATGACCAAAGGCATCCCATATTTTGACATCTTCTGCAACCAACTCATAATTAATTATTTTCAATCTGTTTAATTTCTATTCCAGCTTTCTCTAAAAGTTCAATTCCCTCAGGAGTCCTGTAGGCATCGGAAAAAACCACCCGTTTGATTCCGGCCTGGATGATTAATTTGGCACATTCCAAACAGGGAGACGACGTTACATACAAGGTGGCGCCATCACTACTGTTCGACGATTTGGCCACTTTTGTGATTGCATTTGCCTCGGCATGTAACACGTAAGGTTTGGTTTTGTTGTTTTCATCCTCGCAATTGTTCTCAAATCCCGAAGGGGTCCCATTGTAGCCGTCGGAAATAATCATCCGGTCTTTCACTAATAAAGCTCCTACTTTCCTTCGTTTGCAATAGGAATTCTCTGACCAGATACGTGCCATTTGCAAGTAACGCAGGTCGAGCTGATGCTGTTTTGAATCTGGTTTATTTGATGTTTTAGTGGACATGCGTGTAAGGATTAAAAAAAACCCTCGGATTGAGGGTTTTTGTACCCAGGGCCGGGATCGAACCGGCACGAGTGTTACCCCACTGGTGTTTGAGACCAGCGCGTCTACCAATTCCGCCACCTGGGCATTTATTTAGGTCTGCGAATATAGAACTTTTGTTTAACTCAGCCAAATTATTTAAATTTTTTTATCTCAATTCAGTTACTAATCTTTAATTTCCTCAAAATCAACATAATCACCTTCGTTTTTTTCGAATTTTTTTGATTTTTTCTGATTAAAATCAACGGTTACATGGCCTTCTTTTTGGTTTGAAGGTGCATTTTGATAGAATCCGGCTTGTTTGGCCATCTTTTTCACCCAATAAATAATCAACAATCTGCCTAAGAAACCAAGCAGGTAAATGACCGCGATAAAAATTAAAATAAACTTTAACATGGTATTAGAATTTAAAAACTAAAAAGAGGGTCATCACTAAAAAAACAAAGGCGGCTACCCAATCAAACTGTTTCAGGAATAGCCGTTTAGCAAATATGCCCCCAAAAAAGCCCGAAATTGTTCCCAAAAATAATACCAAAATTCCAAAGAAAGAAATCGGGAAGGAGAGTTTAGCCAATCCAAAACTAATGCCCACAAAAAAAGTATTTATTCCCGCGAAAACCGCTAACAAGAGCAAACCTTTTGTATCAAGGGGATTGATGGAACGTTTGGCTTGTGTCAGTTTTTTTGCATCGTAAAATAGTTTTATACTGAGCATAAATAACACTGTGGCCGCGTACCAATGGCGCGTGGCAGAAAACAGTCCGCCCATTATTGTCCCCAACAGCAACCCCAATATTAAAATTATTGAACTACTCACAAAAGGGATGCAGACTTTAAGAAACCCAATCCATGTGCTTCTTTTTTCAAGAAACCTGCTAACCAATCCAATAGAGAACAATTCAACAGAAAGAATGGCGGTGGCTACGATGAAAAGACTATTTGTCATCTTAATTTAATTTATAGTTATACAAATACCGCTCATCGCCCCCAACAATTAATTGGTATTCACCGGAACCCGGTTGCAGGATTCCGATACTGAACCGGCTGATTCCATAGAGCGGAAAACCTTTGAACTCGGCTCCGTTGGAATTGATCAGATGGATTTTTTGTTGCGCGGGTTCGGTAATGCCAATACCTATCTGGTTCGATGAGAACTTGTAAAACGAAGGTTGTACGTTGATATTAGTCGGAAAGGCAACTTCAAACTCCTTTATACCCTCTGCCGAAAAAACGGCTAGCTGCGGGCCATCAACAAATACATAATCGGGCTTTTGATCACCTGTCACATCTTCATAAGCAAAATAATGCTGAGGTGAAAAATCGCGGAAGTGTTTGGTTTCTGTCTTGCCGTCGAAGAAGACATAATGGATTGTACCTTTTTTATTGGTCCGGATCAGACAGGATTTTTGTGTATTGGTGGCTGGTCTGTAAACAAAAGTATTGTTTGGCGAGGCTGAAAACTGGTTTTCTAATTTCAGCCGGGTATTGCCTTTCCGGTCGAGAATGTAAATACGCGAGCTATCGGTAACCACCAGATAATCGTTTTGTCGATCACGAAAATACTGTACGGGAGATGTGATAGCTTCGTCAGTCCCGGAGAATTTAAATCCGGAAACAATGTTGCCTTCCAGATCGAAACCATAAACGTTTTGGTTATTGCATGGGACAAAAATCCGGTAGTTCCGGTTATTCCCGTAATCGAATACCGACAGGCCATTTACAGCTTTAGCCGATAATGAAACCGGGTAGCGTTCCACATAATTGCCATTCCGGTCGATAAGGTGAATTTGCGAAGGAGTGTTGAAAAGATATTGGAGTTTGCCGTTTTTATAATAATCTACCTGCTTTATCTCTCCAAGGATGGGCCCATTCAGGGTTTTTTTCCAAAGAATCCGTCCCGATTTGTTGATTAAATATATCTGGTGTTTGGCATCTTGCACCAGAATCTCTTTTTCCCTTGTCTGATGGTTGATGACCAACTCAGGTTTTAGGGCAATGGTGGTATCGAGACGGGTTTCCCAAACCGTTTTTTTCTTTTGGGTGTTGGTGGGTAAATAGGTAAAAAGCAAATTGTTATAAATCCGATGGGTCTCGTTTGAGAATTGCCAGGCAAGGGCATAGAAAGGCTGTATTATCGGTTGATTCTGGTAGTAATAATCGTAAGCCTTTGCCGACAAAGTCTGTTGGAGCTTTTCACCGGAGCCGGTGAGTGACAGATACCCGTAATAATTTGATTTGCTGGCTAAGAAGTTGGAAAACTGAACGAATGCTTTGTCGTACATCAGGTTTTTTTGCAGCACATTGGTATAAATGGCCTCGCAAAGGGAACTGTAAGAATCGCCAAAAATGATATAGTCCTTGTAAGCAGTTACGTAATTAGCCCTGCATGATTTGAACCACGGCCCAAAAAGGCGGGTAGGCAAATAGTTAACCGGCATTTTAAAAATGGGGAAGATGGTTTCATTATCCACTTTATAATCAGTCCGGAGGTCGTTCCACGAGGTTTGATTTTGTACCGTGGCATGTTTGAGCCATTCCTGGATCAGTTCCATGGAACCCTGGTAACCAGAGGTGCGGATGAAGAATAGTGTTTCGCCACCCGATAATCCGGCTTGCCCGATTTCGTTTCTGAAAACCTGCTGCAACTCTTTCCGGTACTGATCGCCAAAGGTGCCTGAAACAATCTGGTGGTTCGTTTTGAAACGCTCCCCTTGGTCATTCTTTTCCATGTATCTTTCCAGATTCTGAAAATATAATGCCAGATTGCTGATGCCAAAACCCGAGAAACTCTCACAGGTTGGTGGCAACGCGTTGATAAAAAAAATGTTTTGGGGTTCCTGCCCATCCAGTAAATTGTAAAATGCCGATGCTTCGGCAGGTTTGTTGGCAAAGCCATTAAAAAGCAAGGTTTCACTTTTCAGGTTCAAATCAAGTTCTACCCAATCGCCAATTTTTAAAAACCCATTTTGGGCTAACCCTTCTTTAGCAAAAAATTGGGTGAGGATGTCAGTTGAATTTTTGAAATGGATGTAAATGTTGGCGTCAACATGGTTCCCGGCGGTTTTCCGCAAGTCCTGAAATCCACCCATGGAATATACCCCATTATCGGTTTCCACCTGCCGGATGGCATCCTGCAAAAGCATCTCTGAATTGCTGGCCATTAAAAATCCACGGTGGGCACAAAAATAAAAACTTCCACAGGCACCCTGAAAATGCTGAATTTTAACCTGATTGTATTTCGTAGTTTTCAGCGAACCGGTTTTTTCCAGTTCTGCATTGAGCAACTTCAAAATCTGGTTCAGCTTAAAATGGCTGGTGGTATGCAAGGAGCCCAGTAATTTGTATTGGTCTTTTCCCTCTTTATGGATAGATAAAAGCAGCGACTGTTTGTTGATGAGTTCTTTTAGTAACGGTTGGGCATCGGCGATGGAATCGATCTTTTGTAACCCCTTGAAAACCTTATCAAGTCCTTTGAGTAGGCTGATCTGGTTCAGGAACAAATTTTTCGATGGGGTTTGATTTAAAAAAAGGTCGGTTTTTTTTACTTCAATAATCACCGAAGCATTCATGGGGATAGCCGCAAATGTCTCCAGATTTGGCTGTTGCTGTTTACGGAGGATGTAATAAACCGTAGTGGTTACCCCGATGAATAAAATGATGACAATTAAAAAGCCGAATTTTTTCCCCATTTTTCAAAATTTCGATGAGCCAAAAATATAAAATTAAAAGGGGGGGATCAACTGATTGCGGATTTCTTTACAGTGGATTGGAAAAATTGATCAGCTACAGGTTTGAAATAAATGGCTCTATGTTGATTTAGGCGGGTAAATATATCAAAAGTACCGAAGACGCTGAAATGCAAAAAACCTTTATAATGTATTTAAACTGCGGAAAAGGGATGGAATATGCATAAAATTCGTATTATGTTGTGTTTTACATGAAAAGGTTCCGTTT
>Ga0172379_10011107_pt1 | contig 10796 bp, 7 predicted proteins | sample GrowelOW334metaG_FD_119756 | JGI IMG/M metagenome (GOLD analysis project Ga0172379, IMG submission 119756) | Groundwater microbial communities from an aquifer near a municipal landfill in Southern Ontario, Canada - Groundwater well OW334 metaG | ecosystem: Environmental > Aquatic > Deep... | reverse complement strand
ATGGTACAGCCGCGACAGCTCACTCCGCTTCTCGTGCATGTCAAATGCTGAACTCATGGGCGAACCGGTTAACGATCTCGGCAGAATCTTCCACCAAACGCTGGATGAAGGCGATCTCTTTCGTGCGGAGTTCGTCATGCGCGGCAATCTCCTTGTTCAATGCCAGCATCCGAAGCTTGATGCCCAGCAAGGTCTGGACGATTTCATCGCTGAGCTGGAGGCACATTTTCTTCCGCTCGTCTTCCGTCGTCGAAAAAATCTTGCGAGCCATTTGCTGTAAATGCGCCTCCAGAGCCTGGGAATCTTTGAGCAACTGGCTGGAAGCCAGTCCGCTATTCCTGAAGGCCTCCTCGGACGTCTCGCGCCCGGTAATTTGCTGCTGCAGTTCGCGGTTGGCATCCGCCAGATCCCGTGTGCGCTGCTTCAATGTGGCATTCAGCTGATCCCAGTCGGCAGCGGCCTCCTGCGCCCGGCAATGCGTCTCTTCAATCGGGATGAGTGCCTCGGTGAAAAACGCTGCCGCGCGCTTGGTCAGATCCTCCCGCGTCTCGGATGAGCAGCCCGGCAGCAGCAGCGCCGCCAGCGCGCGGTCGTGGATCTTGGCCAGATCCAGAGTCTCCAAACCGCTGGCCACCGCCGCTCTGCCGAGATCCTGAGCGGCCTGAATGCGGGCGTCTGGACCCTGCTCGAAATAGGTTCGCAAAGCCGCCAGATACTGATCTGACAACTGGCTTAACTGGGCTTCTTTCATGGTCGTTTGTTGTTCGGTCGGCACGACTTTCGATAGAAAATCGAATTTTCGTGGCGCGATCCTCGATCAATGTCAACCGGTTGAGGCGGTCCGTCCATGGGGCAAAACCCTACCGTTTCCGCAGGGCGGACAGTCAAAGGGGTCCATGCACACGTGCAGATGCACATATGCGCGGACCCTCGGACACATGGGCTCCCCAGAACCAAGTGCCGCCTTCGCGACTCCGCGACTTCGCGGGAGAGTTTCCCCTCGCAATCACTTCCGCTCCCTCGCGTGGAAACGCCACTGTCCGGGTTTTTTGCAAAAGTCGGATATCGGAGATTGAGGAAGCCCGGGTTTTGCTGCCTACTTGAACATCCGGCAGGGAGGGCTCCCGCTTGGAAAACTACATGATCGAACGCAATTTCCAGATTCCCTTCGTGGCGCGGATGGCGTTGGCCGAAAAACAGATCCAGCAGAATTACCGTCCGCTGATCGCCGTTCACAAGTGGTTTGCACGGCGTCCGGGGACCCTGTTCCGGGCGCTGCTCTTATCGGAGCTCGGGGGGGAGCGGGTGGAACAGACGTTTTTCCGTGCCCATCATTTTGCCGACAAACACATCCTGGACCCGTTCATGGGCGGCGGGACGACGGTGGTCGAAGCAAACCGGCTGGGGTGTGCGGTGACCGCGTCGGACATCAACCCCATGGCTTGGTGGATCGTGCGCCAGGAAATTCAGGATCTGGATCTGACGGCTTACGCCGAAGCCGCCGCAGCACTGCGGGCGCATCTGCGTGAGAAAATCGGGCATCTTTTTCAGACAACCTGCCCGAGAACCGGCAAGCTGGCGGAGGCGAAATATTTCCTCTGGGTCAAGAAGGTGCGCTGCGGGTCGTGCGGAAAGGATCACGATCTGTTTCCCAGCCATTTGATTGCCCAGGATGTGCGACACACTGCCAACGTGTTCGCCTGCGCCCATTGCGGGAACCTCTTTGAATCGAAGGATCGCAGCCATCCGGGACCGTGCCCCTGCTGCGGCAAGCACCTGCCGACCGGCCATCTGGCGGGGCGGAACCGCTCGCGCTGCCTGCATTGCAATGCGGAGACAGCTTATCAAACCGGATCACCTCCCGAGCACCGGCTATTCGCCATCGAGTATCATTTGCCAGGAGCGCACGCGGAGGGTGCCCGAAAAGGACGATTGTTCAAATCGCCGGATGCGGCGGATCTTGCAAAATTCTCCGAAGCATCCGACCGATTGCGGCGGATCGGGGCGAAGTTCATTCCAGATGACGCCATTCCCAAGGGTGACGAGACCGAGCGGCTGCACCGGTGGGGGTACGGGCATTACCGGGAACTTTTCAACGCGCGCCAGTTGCTCGGGCTCGAACTGAGCTGCCGCTGGATCAGCAAGCATCCAGATGAACGCGTTCGCGAGGCCCTGGCCACCAATCTCTCCGATCTTTTGCGCTATCAGAACATGCTCTGCCGTTACGACGCCATGGCGTTGAAGTCGCTGGATATCTTCTCGGTCCACGGATTCCCGGTCGGGCTCATCCAGTGCGAGTCGAATATTCTCGGGATCGAGGGCACGCGCGGCCAGCCGGTGGGCAGCGGCGGGTGGCTGAACATCACGGAGAAATTCGCGAAGGCGAAAAGCTATTGCGCCCGGCCGTTCGAAATCCGTCATGTGGGAGGGAAAAAGGTCGAAGTGCCGATCGCGGGAGAATGGATTGGCACGTATCGAAATGGTTCGGTCCCGCCGGAGCGCCGCCAGGTGGACCTCATGTGCGGCGATTCCACGTTGTTGAAAGGCCGGAAGCCGTTCGATGGGATCTTCACCGACCCCCCGTATTTCGGGAATGTCCAATACGCGGAGCTGATGGATTTCTGCTACGTCTGGCTGCGGAAGCTCGCGGGCGGGGCTCATGCGGAGTTTTCCAGCCCGACCACGCGGAACCCCGGCGAACTGACGGGAAATATCAACATGGGACGCGACCTCACCCATTTCACCGAGGGCATTTCAGCCACGTTCTGCAAGGCGACCGCTCGACTGAAGTCCGGGAGCCCGCTCGTCTTTACCTACCATCACAACAAGCTGGATGCCTACGTGCCGCTGGCCGTCGCCATCCTTGATGCCGGGCTGACCTGCTCGGCCTCCCTCCCCTGTCCCGCCGAAATGGGTGCCTCGATCCATATCAATAATACCGGGTCGTCGGTCATCGATACCGTGTTTGTCTGTCGCCAGACAGGCCGGGTGCCGCGCCGGTGGATTGTCAGCACGCCGGGTGAGCTTGCCGGGTTGATTCAGGAGGAAATGGGAGCCTTGGCGGAAGGCGGGCTCCAGGCCACGCAAGGAGATATCCGCTGCATCGCGCACGGGCATCTGACCCGGCTGGCGGTGTGGAATTTGCGCGCCGACTGGAACCGCACAGTCCCCGCACTGGAGCGGATGGAAACCATCCGGGCGTGGTATCGCAAGTTTGGAGGCTTGGAGGCTGTGCTCAAGGCCATGGAAGCAAATTTTTCCTCGGCTCCACCCCGTCAGGAGTGGATGCTGGCCGGCATGGTGCGCGAAACCCCGGAGACATATGATGAGATTTCCTTTTGAAGCCACACCCGACGAGGTGGTTGCTGCGCCCGAAGCTTTTGTTGATGCGGTCTTTTCCAGCCTGGCCTCGGAGTTTCTCATCATGCCAAAAGGCGAGGGCTTCCTCGACTATCCCGCCTTTGCTGCCGGGTATGAGAAGCTAAAACAGGTATCGGGAGGGTTCACAAGATTTGACCGCGCCGCTGTGCTGTCCACCACTCTTCAATGCCCGGTCATCCTTCTCGTTCTGAGGGCCATCCTTGGATTCAGCCCGCCTGAATGGGCCTACCTGGCTTCGAGTCGAAAGGGTGTGGAAATCCCACAGGGTGCGGCGCGCACTCTGGACCGGGACATTCGCATCCAACCAGATCGTCCTTTGAAACCTGGGAAATTGACTCTGGCCCGGATCACCGCATTGGTTGAAACCGCCTGCGACCTGATCGAGGAAGGATGTCCAAGCGTGCCAGCGGACAAGCTGCACCGGTTCAGCAAAGCAGACAGTCTCATGGGAATCGCATCGGTAAAGCAGATGGCCGATCTCGGCGCGCCCTATGCCATGCTCCTCTACGAGCGCTTCCTCGGCAGACCCTTCGCAGGCCATCGCGATTCCGTCAGCGAACTGGTTGGCGACGGGCTGGAATCGGCCATCGAGGAACAGTTGAGCCGGGCAGGGATCACTTTCCGGAAAACCAGACGTGCCGAACGACTCGCAGGCTTCGATCAGGCCCCGGATTTCATTATCCCCGACGAGTTCCAGCCCCAGGTCATCATCGAAGCCAAGCTCACGGAGGACGACGGCACGGCCAGGGACAAGGCCACCCGTGTGATCCGGCTCTGCCAGATGTCTGCCGAACGCGAACGCGCCGGGAATGGCGCCTATGAGGTCATCGCCTGCCTGGCAGGACGGGGCTTCGGTGTCCGCCGCGAGGACATGCGCCAGATGATTCTCCACACCAAAGGAAAAATCTTCACGCCCCGAACCCTTGATCGCCTCGTGGATTGCTCGGCATTGGCGAGGTTTCGAACCGTTGGGTGAAAAACCCCCGCGTTCCCTGCTGCCAAACTTCGGCTTTTTGAAGAAACAATGTCAATAGGCAAGGCCCCTTTGATTGGCTGATGATTCCAATCTCCTCCAGTAGAAGACGCTGAAGATCAGGGAGTTCCTTCATCCCAGCCGCATAGAATCGGACAACTTCAACGGGAAGGATCGACTGGTGGGTAAGTTCGTAAAGGGGCATGTCCGAAGGCAATGTTTTGGCCGACTGCCCCAAAGAGAGAAAAATTGCGGCCACATTCGAACAACTGCATTTCGATGATCGGTTGATAGCCGAAAATCTCTATTGAGGGAGCTTTGTGCCAACAGGTCATTCTGATCTGTTGAGAATTGTTGACTACCCCCTTCCCAGATGTCTTCTCGATCTTACGGTGCCTGTTGCGATTCTGCGGGAAATGATCGGGCGATTTGGTTAGAGTCGTCGCGACATGACAACGCGTGAGGCACTCGCAGCAATGAAGGATCGGGGCGATTTTGAATCCCTCGCCACTGCGGTCCTTCGCGTAATTGAGTCGGACTGCGCTGCTGTCATTCACCATGGCGTAAACGCGCAGGGCGAACCAGTGAAGGCTCCCGTTGACGGATGGTGTCGCGTCCCTTCCAGCGATGAACATCGTTTTGTGCTCGTTCAGCACACCACGACAGAACGTGAAAGTCTCCGGAGGAAATGGCTAGGACCCACTGACGGCGATCTTTCAAAAGCTGTCGATCAAGCGAAGGAACTCCAAAGCCAATTCCCTCACCCGAGATTTCGGTTGTTCCTTACGACGAATTTCGTCCCTGAAACAGCACTGCAAAGAGACGTGTATTTGGCTGCAGCGGAGTCCGGTGTGGACGCCGTCATCGTGGACCAATCACGTCTCGCTGACTACCTGGATACACCAGATGGCCAATATCTCCGTCGGAAGTTCCTGAAAATTGAGGCCGATTCGTTGTCGAAGGAACTTCTTGCTGAATTGAGTCGGAAAAGTGCGGCACTTCACGCTCAGCGGTTTCTGAGTGGCGATATCACGGAGCGAATTGAGCGCGAGACTGATCAACAATTAAGAGCTGCCTTACGTAATCCGACAATTGCGCTGCATGGTTTGATCGCGGACGCCGGTTTTGGAAAAAGTACCACCGCAAATCTCATTCTGACCGAGCACATTGACGCTGGCGGCTACGGCTTATGGATACCTGAATCTGTGCTGGCGGACGCAATTTCAATCGAGGACGCCATCAATCGAACGCTCCGCGCACTACATCCGGCCCTTTCTTTTGAAACTGCTTCCGCTTGGAGAACAATTTGCGGTGAAATGCGGCTCTTGCTCGTGGTCGATGACATCAACCCAACCGCTAATCGCGGCGCCTTGCTCCGCAAGCTACAGGCTTGGACAGGTCCAAGCTCCCAAGAATCGGCCACTGTCTCTAGCCGGGGTGTTGTCGCACTTTGCCCAGTGTGGACTCACGTGTGGGAGGCAACACGCGATCCAAACAAGGAATTCAACTGGCTAAGCACGACTCCTTTGGGACCGATGCTACCTGCGGAGGCTGCTGCTGTCATCCAAGGATTAGCTGCGGCATGTCAACGGCCTTTAACGAAAGAGCAAACGATGGAGTGCGCCGAAAAGTTGAACTTCGACCCCTATCTCCTCGGAATCTTTGGTGTGCTTTTGAAAGGAAAGGATACCGAGGTTGATCCACTGGAACTAACGCGAGACGTTTTGCCACAATACCTCAAATCCGCCGTGCGAGGCGCCGTCTCACGTTGTGACGCACGATTTACGATGACTGACTTTGAGACGGCTCTTGCGGCTGTGAGCACGCAGATGTTGTTGCAGAAGGACCTGCGGCCCAATTGGTCTCGAATGCGCAATTGGCTGAATGAGTCTGTGGACGCGCAAATTCTTCAAGCAGCAGAGTTCCTTCGGCGTGACGCCGTCATCTACCGACTGGTCGATGATGACGCATTGGTCTTTCGACATGACCGCTTGATGCAACATCTATTGGCCCAGAGCATTTCCGAGTTGTTCGACTCTGACGAAGTGACCAGCGAGGTATTCTACGCCGAACTATTGGGCCAGTCCTTGGCGACGCGGACGATTAGCGATAAGAACCTGGCGATAATCGCCGAGCGAAACCCACTCGCACTCTTTGAGGCGATACGCGCGATACGCGTTCCATCGACGGCAACACACGGGAAGGTCGTCGATGCGGTCCGGCTATGGGTCCGTCGGTCCGAAATGCCAAACGATGTCCCCGAGGCCATTCGTTTTGCCATTGGGGCAACCTTGATGCAGACGGATTCGCCAGTTGTCCCTGAGATTGTTCGTTACCTTCCGCCCGATTATGGCGTCTTGGCTGCCAGCCTGCGCAACGGAAGCACATGGGCGGGTGTCTGCTTGCTCGGAGAAAGCAGCCGAGGCACCTTTGATCCCGCAATTCGTCACACTTGGCGTGCTCCCGCTCTCAATCGGGCCATTAGAATCTACAGGTCGAAGCTCATAACGGAGCTTCACGGAATTCTTCGGCGATCGGACCTGAACTATGAACAAAGCCTTGGTGCAATCCTGCTGTCGGGCTACCTTGAAGAATCGGAACTTGCTGACGGGATCATCACCTGTTGCGAGGGAGCAAAGAATCATGAATCTTTGCTGTCCGAGGCGGTTTGGGCTATAGGGCGCTGCTGCGGGGAAGATGCCGCGAACCACCTCAAGCCCTTGTTCAGACTTTTGGAAAAGGTTTCTGTCGACAAAGTTGAGCGCGACTGGTCAAGACGAGATGGAATTGCGAGCAACTTCCAGGACTTCCCAACAGACACTTTTCACGTCTCTGCTGTAGCTTACATCATCAAAGTTGCCGACGAGCGACCGGGACTGCAAGATGTGTTGTATCCGCTGATACATGGGCTCGATACGCCGAATGCCTTTGAGCATCTCGCACGCTACAAAGCAAAGCGTGCGAAGGCCGGAGGGCGGGACGAGATTACGACTCTCGATTTTGTCTTTTCAAAATGGGATCGCACGAATCGTGAACGCTATGGACGTCCATCCGAGAGTTCTCGCTTCCGACTGCGCACCCTTTGGCAATCAGAAGATGAGGACCGCCTTCTTCGCTCCGCGGCGTTCACGCTTTGGAAATGGAGTTCCGATACCGCAGATATTATCCATCTCCAGACAGTCTCAGCTGGCTCTCCGCTTTATCGCTCAGCGTTGTGGAGGCGAGCTGAACTTGGCGATCGGTATTGTATTCCTGAATTGGCTCGATGCCTACGTGACGACGCTTGGTTGGCCCATGTTGCTCACCCTGTCTGGTCTCCGGAGCTTTGTTCAGTTGTCGAGGATTGGCTCGCTCGGTTCGCAGGCAAGAAATTGGAGAAGCCCGGGTATGCGGCAGATTGCTTTGGGGAATTGCTGACGCACGTACCCGTCAACGACGGAGAACGCTTGCTCAACACGTACTGGCAAGGTTTGCGTGAGCAACGTGCCTTCGTTCAAGCGGCTTTGCTGATATCCACTCCAAGCACACTCGCGTTGGCTAACGAAGCGATCCGGTCAAAAACGGTTGAAGAACCGTTCGCGCATCTGGCAATGAAGATGAACGACCTCCGGCAGAAAGTGCCCGGCTGGTCGCCTGCCAGATTCCTTCGCGGCGTGGAGCCTTACCTCGACCAACTCTCACCGGAGGAATTGTGGCATTACCCGCTCGACTGCAGATGGGCTGGTGAATCGGATTGGTGCCGCAGGCACATCATGCCCCGCCTGCCCGACGATAAGCGGCGGCAATATTTTGCCGATGACGTCGCGATTGCCTCCGAATTGGAGGCCGTTGCCAGCGACGACAACCGCTGGCGGTTCTCAAAATTCGCCTTCGAGAGTCTGCTACGGAATGAGGCCGCTCCTCGTAGAATTATCGAATTGGCCGTTAAAGCGTTCGAGTCTGCACCCTCATTTCGCCGCTACAGCATCCTGGCCGAATCCGTCGCAGAGTTAGGGAATCGTTCGGATATTTCTTTGCTCAACCAGCCATACGGCGACGATTGGGCGATCGCTGCGGACGAGACCCGCGCTAACGCACAATTTCGGCTTTGTCGGCGAACCTTGGCCTTCACTCCCTAACCAATTGAGGTGACATTGCTTATCCCGTCCAAGGGGTCGGTTCTTCCCTCTTTAAATTCTGTCCACTGTCCACCGGGTCAGGGCCTTGCATATTGACATTTTGAAAGCCGGAGGCGTCAGTCAATTGCTGGAATCCCTGTCGGGAACTGGGGTCGGCGGGTCGCCGCCTCCGACACGCGGGTCGCGTGTGCTCCCCAGCACAAGCCCATTCGCGTTGATTCGCGTCGATTCGAGGGCCGGTTTCCTCCCGTCTTACACGCCGCCGGCGTTGAGAATCTCGATCAATTCTTTGGCGGAGGCGGGGATTTTGCTTCCGAGGCCGAGAATGGTGACGGGACCGGCCTGGCGGAGGAAGTCGTAATTCTGGGCGGGGGATGCCCCTGTCGGCGACGACGAGGATGTCCGGGCGTCCGAGGCGTTTCAGTTCAGCCATCAGAGCCGGCAGGAGAGTTTTGTGTCCGGCAGCGAGACTGCTCATCGCAACGATGTGAACGTCTTTTTCGACCGCCTGCTTGGCGGTTTCCTCCGGGGTTTGGAAGAGCGGGCCGATGTCCGCGTCAACCCCGAGGTCGGCGTAGCCGGTGACCACGACCTTGGCGCCGCGATCATGTCCGTCCTGTCCCATTTTTGCGATGAGGATGCGTGGGCTGCATCCTCGTGGATGACGACATTCTACGACACGCAAGCCACAATCCCGTTACAAATAAATGATGCGGCCGCATCATTTATTTGTGGGGCATTCCCGACGGAGAGGATTTTCCTGCATGCGGCGGAACGGTCACTCCCGCATGCGCTTACCGATTATTGATGCGGCCGCATCAATAATTCGTTGGACCGAGGAGGATCGGGGAAAGGGGTCGAGCCTTGCATATTGATATTTTGAAAGCCGGAGGCGTCAGTCAATTGCTGCACTTCACTTCGGGAAGTGGGGGCGGCGGGTCGCCGACCCCGACACGCGGGTCGCGTGTGCTCCCCAGCAGAAGCCGATTCGCGTCGATTCGCGGACCGGTTGGCGATCCCTGCAGAATCTTCCACCGATGTCCACCAATGCGGGATGATGGCGATCTCTTTTTTCGCGGAGGCGGTCGGGTTAGACCCCATAGCGCATGGCCCGGGAGTATGGAATCCTGCTCATTGAAATGAAACATCACATCAGAACGATTCTTACGACACGAGTGTTGGGCACTGCCGCTCTGGCGGCTGTTTGTCTGCTGGCGGCTCCTCTGGCCTCACAAGCCAGGGACCATGACGACGACAATGGGAGAAACTACCGGCAGTCCAGACATCACAATAATAACAACCAAGGCAGGCGGAGTATCTCCGTGCCGAACATTCCCGGCTTCATCCTCTCCCTGGCCAACGGCTATGCCGGGCGCGGCTACTACTATGGGCCGCGGAACACCTCCTACTACGAGCAACGGCCGCAAGTCCGGTATTACGGCAATGAGAGTGCCCGCAGCAATTCTCTGGAAGCGTCCGTTCAACTGGCGCTGGCGCGGAACGGATATTACAACGGCCCGATTGACGGGAACATTGGCCCCAGGTCCAGGCGGGCGATCGCCAACTACCAGCAGGATCGCGGGCTCCGGGTCACCGGCCATCCCGACTCCAGCCTGCTCAGCTCCCTCGGGTTGTAATGAAACACCGGATCCGGCGGGAACGCTTCGCGTTCCCGCCGCCCACAGCAGGATTTACGGCTTGAAGACGGCCTTCAACTTCGTTCCCATTTCGGGAGCGTTTTCTCTCGTCACGCCGACATCATGACCATGCTTCGATGTCTTGCGTTTTTTGGATTCATTGCTTTGGCCTTCGCGGAGGTCTCCTATTCCAATCCTGGCCCAAGCCCATCGGGAGTCGCCAGTTTGGCTCCTGCGGATATCGCCGGCTTTAAAGAATATTCCCCCAGGGTACGTTTGCTTTTGGAAGTCTGCCTCTCACTGACGAAACAAAACCTCGGCTACAAGTTTGGCTCGTCCGATCCGGCCACCGGCGCAATGGATTGTTCCGGCACCGTCTATCATGTGCTGCGGGCGGCCGGCATCACGGATGTGCCGCGCACCTCCAGCGGGCAATACGTCTGGGTTTGAAAGGCCGGCACGTTCAAGGCGGTCATCAGCCAGAAACTGGCAAGTTTCGAACTCGATGCGATGCGACCGGGCGACTTGCTTTTCTGGACCGGCACCTACAGCACCGACCAGGAGCCGCCGGTCTCCCACACCATGATCTACCTAGGAAAGCGCCGGAGCGATGGAAAGCAAATCATGTTCGGCGCGAGCGACGGACGCACATATGACGGCCGGAAAATCTTCGGTGTCAGCGTGGTT
>Ga0172379_10011106_pt1 | contig 10796 bp, 14 predicted proteins | sample GrowelOW334metaG_FD_119756 | JGI IMG/M metagenome (GOLD analysis project Ga0172379, IMG submission 119756) | Groundwater microbial communities from an aquifer near a municipal landfill in Southern Ontario, Canada - Groundwater well OW334 metaG | ecosystem: Environmental > Aquatic > Deep... | reverse complement strand
TTACAACACACTTTCACAGTACCATTGTTTTCAATTCAAATCGTTTTTGACCAAAACACAAAAAAACGGCTTTATACAAAAGCCGTTTTCAAAATTGATGTTTTTAATGAGACACTAGTGGGTTAAACCTCCAAGTAAACAAATAGTACGATAAAATTTGCGGTCGCAAAATTTATCGTACTATTGGTGGGAGTATAAATTACGAAGTATAGTTGATCCAGGAGATCGTTTCTTTGAAAAGTTTTTTTTCAATTTCTTTGCTGCTGAAACAATGATCTGTTTCAAAAACGATGAACTTTTTTGGACAGGTGGCATTGTTGAAATATAATTCTTCGGCGATCTTTTTACCGCCTTTGATGGCACCGATGATAAAAAGGGGAACCGCGATCTTTTTAACCAAATTTTCGATGTCGGGTAATTTCTTTGATTCTTCGACGATAGACTTTTTGATAATGATATCGGTTTTACCTTTCATGACATATGCATCAATTTCTTTTGAAAAAGGCAAGTCGCCGAATGTGTGTTTTGGTTCCCATGACGGATCCCAAAGAACGAAACGTTTAACTGAATTTTTATAGGTGGCATTCCATAGAAGGGTAATATATCCGCCCATGCTATGAGCGACGATGGTGATATCTGAATATTTTTTGCTGAAATGTTCTATAACACTTTCAAGATCTGAAGCTTGTAAAGACGCGGAAGACGTGTTGAACGATCGCGTTCCTTTGTATCCTGGATAGAGATCGAAACGGTAACTGTCGATCCTTTTTTTTGAAAATTCGGGCGCACCGTTGAAGAATATATGATCATTTTGATGTCCGAAAAGGCCGTGTACAAAAATGACCAGTTTTCCGTTTGATTTCAGAGAGCGGACTAAAGTACCGCGTAAAATTTTTTTACCGCGGATCGGTATGGTTACCTCTTGTTCTAAAATCGTTTTTGTCATACACTCATTCTAATAGTAAATAACAAAATCGCCAACATATCATTTATGCGTTCAAAAAAGAAAAACAAAGATAACTATACGCCGACGATCGATGCTGAACTTGATTTGCACGGGCAGTTTGCCGACGGGGCGAGAAGTTTGACCCGCGACTTTTTGAATGACTCATATCGCTCGGGATTTTCTCGCGTGCGCATTATCACCGGAAAAGGGAATCGCTCGAAAGATGGTGTGAGCGTTCTCGGTGCCGTCATAAAAAGTTATTTGAACGAACAAGGCTACGACTACACCTACGCCAAAATTCAAAATGGCGGGGAAGGCGCGTTGGAGGTGCGATTAAAATAAATAAAATAAGCAAAAGAAAAACCACCAATATATATTGGTGGTTTTTTTGGATCTTTCATTCTTGTTTTTTTGGTATAAAAAAAGCCGCCATAAACAATACAAAAGCAATGATTCCTAAAAGAATAAAACTCAGAGGCCTATCTATTGGATTCTCGAAATATCCTCTTGAATATTCTTCTCTATAACTAATAATACTTCCTCTGTCTTTTGACAAAGCGTAGTATGTTTTAATAGCATAATCCTGCTCGAAACTAGTCTGAACGGGGGTGTAAATAATTCCGTCTTTTGAAACAAGCAACAGAAACTGTTCTGGTGAATCAATAACCGCCTCCGGCCATCTCATTTCTGTGTGTGAAGTTGGGATGCTCTTGCTCGGGTTTTTATATATATGCCAGATAAAAAAACAACATCCTATCGCTAATAAAAAACAAATAGCGCGTCCTTTAAAACTAAAATAATCTTCTCCTCCGTATCTTTTGTTATCCATATTATTTTTTTTAACAAAGAACATCCGACGTATATCGCGGATGTTTACTTTTAATAATTAATAGTAAATCACCGCTTTACGACCACTGAGTGACAAACTACAACTAATTGTGTGTTTTGTCAATAGCACTTGAGGTAAAACAAAACCCCGTTTTTAGTGTGGGGTTTTGTGATAATAATTTAATTATTTCTTTCGTCGTAAGAATGCAGGTATTGCATTCCAGTCGTCTTCCTCGTCGTCATCTAATGCTGCAAGAGGATCTTTTGGTCGTTGTTGCATTGTTTGAGGTTGGGTGTTTTGTTGGATGTGCGGTTTGTGTGGTTGAGGTTGGGTTTGCTCGCGTGGAATGTTTGGAATAGAGTTGTTTATCTCTTTTCTTACTTCTCGCACCTCAGGTTGTCTCGTTTCTTTTGATTGAATTTTTTCGTCTTTCTTTTCAACAGGGCGTGTTCCAAAAATAGAAGCTCCGGTACCGAGTTCTTTGTCGGGGAAACCACTGGCGATGACGGTAACTTTCACTTCGTCTTTCTTTAATTTTGTATCTTTGATAGCTCCGAAGATAATACGAGCTTCAGGATCAACAGATTCGGTAATGACTTTTGCAGCCTCTTGAATTTCGTGCATCGTGAGATCGTCACCTCCGGCAATGGCAAAGAGAACGCCCTGTGCTCCGGTAATTGAAATATCTAAAAGTGGGGAATTGATAGCGGCAAGTGCGGCGTCGGCGGCACGTTTTTCTCCGGTTCCGAAACCGATACCCATGAGGGCTGATCCTGCATTCGACATAATTGCGCGAATATCTGCGAAGTCGACATTGATGATTCCCGGTGTGGTGATGAGATCTGAAATACCTTCAACAGCCTGGTGGAGCACTTCATCACAAATAGCGAACGCTTCTTGGAAGGTCGTTTCTTTTTTAACAATGCCGAGAAGTTTGTCATTCGGGATAACAATGAGCGCGTCAACTTCTTTTTTTAATTCGGCAAGACCTTGATCGGCGATCTTCATTCGGTGTTTTCCTTCGAAGAAGAATGGCTTGGTGACAACGGCAACGGTGAGTACTCCTTCTTCGCGAGCGATCCGTGCGATCGTTGCCGATGCGCCCGTTCCCGTACCTCCGCCCATTCCGCAGGCAATGAAAACCATATCAGATCCTTTGATGACATCTTGAACTTCTTCTTTGGTTTCTTCAGCGGCGCGTTTGCCGAGTTCAGGATTCATACCTGTACCCAAACCTCGCGTAAGATTTTTTCCGATGTGGATTTTTTTCTTTGCAAGAGAATGATGAAGATCTTGTGCGTCAGTGTTCATCACGATAAACTCCACACCTTTTACTTTGGCTTCGATCATGTGATTGACGGCGTTGTTTCCAGAACCACCAACTCCAATGACTTTAATCCGTGCGAATGCTTCTACTTCGGGATCTACTTTTGGCATATGATACAAGGTTTAATAATAATAAAAAATTGATAACAAAAAATACTCTTGTACTGAGTATAATACCAAGATAATGAATATCTGACAAACATTGACAATATCGATTTTTTTGTTCAAAAACAGCGTTTCTGGATAGGGGAAATAATGAGTGCCGTTAAGGTAAGAATTGTTTTATCCACGTGAGGAATTTTTTCCACAGGATATCTATTTTTTGAGGATTTCGAGGGCTTTGTGCTTGATTCAAACCGAATATGCAAAGTCCATATGCAACGAACCATGATGGATCTTGCAGAGCGCCGTCGTTGGTATTGCCTGAGAAACGTGCGATCTTTGATGGAAGCATGAGGGTGCCTTTTGCGAAATCTTCAATGGTTGAAATGCCGACACCACCACCGGTGAGAACGATACCGGCCGGTAAGAGTCCGTTTCGCCCGATCTTCTTCAAGTGTGATTCGATGAGTTCGAAGATATCCGAGAGACGAGCTTCAATGATCTCTTCAAGTTTCTTTCTTTCGAATGTTTGTGATTTTCCGCGCTTAAGATCTTCGGCATCTTCGAGTGCGATCTGAAAACCGAGTGCAATATCGTTGGTGATGTCGGTTGAACCGATAGGGAATACTTCCAGTGAAACAGGAATGTCTTCTTCGAAGACGGCAATCGAAACGGTTTCGGCACCAATGTTTGCCAAGAGACATCCGACGGTTCTTTGTCGTTTGGTAAGAGCTACAAGGCTCGCTGCGACAGGGGAAGCAACAATGTCATCAACACTGACTCCCGCGTCTTCCGTGGCTTGCACGAGGTCGTTGACGTGTTGTTCGAGGCAAGTGATAAAAAGAACCTTCGTATCAAGCTTTGTTCCTTTCATGCCGGTCGGACGACCGTAGACATCTTTGCCGTCCAGTTTGAAAGAAAGGGGAATTCTGTCGATGACTTGTTTGTTGATGAGCTTTGCTTTTTCTTCAGCACCCGCAATAACTTTTTTTACATCAAGATCGGCAATTTCATTGTCGGCGCGTGAGTTGATGATCGAATCTTGTCCGGTCACCGCTTCAAGACTTATTCCCCCGATGGATAAGTAAACACTTTTTATTTTGACGCCGGCTTCTTGTTCTGCCATAGCAAGAGCCGCGATGATTGATTTTGTGGTTTCATGAGGATTGGTAACATACCCACTGCGAAGCCCGCGTGATTCTGTGGAACCAACTCCGAGAATATGAGGAGCACCGGTTTCAGGAGAAATTTCGGCAACAACAACGCGCGTCATGTGTGTTCCGATATCTATTCCTGTAACGATGTTTTTTTTCACAATTTTTAAATGTTAAATGGATAACAGAAAAAAAGCCGATACTTTCGAGCGCCGTTCTTTAAAAATGATTTAAAAAAAGTGCGCTTGTACTAATCTGACAAAACGCAACAAAAAGGTGTGAGCTAAATATGGAATGTGTTGCGTATTTTTTCTTCCTTACTTTCCATTGTATCACCGTGATCGAATCCTTTCAAATGGAGCAAACCGTGGATAAATAGGAAACCGATAAAATTCGTTTTTTCACGTTCGAATTGTGGAGCTTGTTTGTATGCATGATTGAGGTCAATGAAGATCTCGCCACTTTTTTCATCAAAAGGAAAGCTTAAAATATTTGCCGGTTTGTCTTTTTCGCGAAGTTCAAAATTTAGTTTTCGAGATCGTTTACTTCCGATGAATACAAGACTCAGTTCATATTTTTTTCCCAAAACAGCCTCTTTTATATCGCCAAAAGGCAAGTTTGGTAACTTGCCTTTTGTTTTGTTCAAAATATCTATTGAATTATCCTGTGACTTTTCCAAGTTTCTTGAGAAGATCAAATTCTTTCTTTCTTGTGATATTGTTGAGCGCACGGTTTTTATTTTTTAACGGACTGTCTTTTCGTGAGTAATATCTGTTAGCGCGCACCTTTTGCATCACGCCTGAAGTTTTAACACGTCGGCTAAAACGTCGCAGTAAACTAACTGGAGCCTCGTTATTGTTTTTTGTGATTTCTACTACTGTTCTCATAGTTTCATAGCATAGCATAGGATTGATTTTTTGCAACTCCCGGGCTATTTTTAGTTAATTATTAAATCTCTTTTTTAATGTAATTCATCAATTCGCTCACTTTGATCGTCTCTTGGGAACGTGTTTCCATATTTCGCACGATTACGGTATTATCAAGTGCTTCTCTTTGTCCTAAGATAATGGTGTAAGGAACTTTGAGTCGTTCTGCAACGAGAAGCTGTGCTGAGAGGCGGTCTTTTGCAAGCGATTGTCGGATTGGAATTCGCGCTTTTCGCAACATTTCGATAATGGTCAAGGATTTTAATTTTGCTTCAAACCCGAGCTGTATGAAATATATCTTGGGTCTTTTATTGAGGCGCGATTCTATTGGCTTGTTTGAAGTTGATTTTACAACTCGATCAACGCCAATCGATGCACCGACACAAGGAAGTTCTTTTTTGAATCCGAGCATTTTTGCAAGATTGTCATAACGTCCACCTCCGACGATTGCGAGTGGTAGTGAACTTTCTCCCATTTCATTCTTTCCGGTGTCGGTGCATTCGCCGCTCTCGTCATCTTCTGTTATCACCAGTTCAGGTTGGACGGAAGCCAGAAGTTCTTTTTCCTTTGCTTTTGCTTTGGCGTCTTTTGCAGAAGCTTCTTTTTCTTTTGCCGCTTCTTCAAGTTCGATCTTTCCCGGAACATTCACGATCTCAAAAACAGTCTCGCTATAATAATCAAGTCCGCGAACAAGGTTGTTATCGATCTCGTATACAACGCTCATCGCATCAAGATATTCGAGAACCTCTTTAAAGTGTTTCTTTGACTCGAGACTTAAAGAACTTACGGAATCAGGTGCGTTCTTTTTCAATTCCTGACATTTTTCATTCTTACAATCAAGAAGTCTCATTGGATTTGTTTTTATACGCTGTCTGCAATCGGCGCAGATCCCTTCCATATTTTTTTTGTAGAAAGTTATCAACTCTTTTGAGCGAGCGTGTTGTGATTCTTTGTCCCCAATACTATTGATATGAACGACAAGGTTTTTGAATCCCGCTTCTTCAAGGATCGCATACATAACTTTTATGACAAGCGCGTCGGCAATACTTTTTTGTGTTCCCAGAATTTCTACACCAAATTGTCTGAACTCGCGAAGTTTTCCATGTTCCGAATTTTCATGTCGGAAGAATGAGCCGTAATAATACAGCATAACCGGTTGTGGCCACGCATTCATACCGTGTTCAATGTATGCGCGCACGACGCCAGCAGTTCCTTCAGGACGCATTGCCAAGTGATGTCCTCCTTTTGTTTTGAGGGAGTACATTTCTTTATCAAGAATGTCTGTTCCTTCTCCGATACATCCAGTGAATAATTCTTCTTTTTCTAGTATTGGTAATTCGATCGGCTTGAATCCGTAGTACAGAGCAATTTCCGAAGCTTTCTCAAAAAAACCTTGATAGGCGAAATATTCGGGCTCAAGGATGTCGCGCATTCCTTTGAAAGAGGTTGGCGATTCGATCTTCTTAGCTTTGCTGGCTGGCATAGTATTGTTTGAAATTACTAATAATAAATAAAAAAGTTTTGAGTATTAGTCGTTAATAAGCAGCGACATTTTGTCAAAAGGGAAGAGACGCACAAAAGCGCGTCCAACGATTAATTTTTCAGGCAAAACGCCCCACATGCGCGAGTCGGAACTTGCAACTCTGTTGTCGCCCATGACAAAATAATTTTTTGTTGGAGCCTCTTTTGTTCCCGTGTCGAGTGTTATTATTTTATCGTCTGAACCGTCGGTCTTTGAAAGTTTGATATATGGTTCATTAAGAACGAGCGGGGTCGCGAGACTGTTACTGGTGATCGTGACGGTACCACTCTTTAAAGAAACAGTTTCCCCAGGAAGTCCGATGACTCGTTTAATGAAATATTTGCTTGGGTCGAGCGGATATTTGAAAACAATCACATCGCCGCGTTTTGGGGATTCGAATTTATAGCTCAATTCGTCAACAATGAGATACTGTCCTGTCGCATAGGTTGGGTCCATCGACGCACCGTTTACCACAAAAGGCTGTGCGACATATGCGCGGATCGGCAAGACGATCATTGCGGCGAGCGCAAAGAATTTTATGACTTCTAAAAAGGGGTGCTCTTTTTTTTCTTCTTGGACGGGTTGAGTAATATGAGTAATTGTTGACTCGGGAGAAGATTCTGGATTCGTGTTCAAGTTTGAAATTTGTTCATCCATAATATTATGGATGAATTTTACTACATAAACCCAATTGACACAACAAGAATGTTATTGTTTGTTGTTTTTTGAGATAAAGTGGCTTATCAAAAATGTTGACAGTATCTTTAATAAGCGTACAATATTATGTACAAGATAATGTACAATTAAATTATGTTTACAAAAATACAAAATTTTATATCAGCATCGGATTTTCGTAAAAATCTTTCAAAATATTTCAAGGAGGCAAAAGAATCTCCCCTTGTTATTTCTACCGGTCGCGGTGGGGAAGTGAGTGTTGTTTTAGGTAGTGAACTTTATAATAAGCTTGTAGAAGTTTATGAAGACGCGATTGATTCAAAAGAACTTACTCAACTTATTCATGAAGATAAAGGCGGTCATGTTTCGTGGAAGGATGTAAAAAAGAAACATGCCTTTTAAAATACTTCTTTCAAAACATGCGAATCATGATTTTGAAAAATTACCCAAGAAGTTAATGATCCAAATTGGAGAAGTTATAGACGATATTTCCGAAGACCCTTTTGTTTTGGATATTAAAAAACTTAAAACGCCGTTTGAGGGTTTTCGAGTTCGCTCAGGTAATTATAGAATATTGTTCACGATGGTTGAAAAGACGATTGTTATTTATTCCATTAAACATAGAAAAGATGCCTATAAAATGTAATATCGCAGTAATAAGTTTTTTTTGATACAATAAACAGTATGAATTTTATTATTGTCGGTTTGGGAAATCCGGGGGAGGAATATCAAGATACGAAACATAATGCGGGGCGGATGGTTTTGGAGGCTTTGCGAAAAAAGTTGGAATTTTCGGATTGGGAGAATCGAAAAGAATTCACGGCGCGATATACGGCGGGGAATGTCGGTGATAATAAAATTACTTTATTGGAGCCGGAAACTTTTATGAATCTTTCGGGAAAGAGCGTGGTGAAATGCGCGGGTGAGAATGTTGTGCCTGAGAATATCATCGTGGTGCATGACGACCTTGATCTGCCAATCGGCAAATTTAGAATTTCATTTGATCGTGGCAACGGCGGTCACAAAGGAGTGCTATCTATTGAAACACTTTTAAAAACAAGACGGTTCGTGCGCGTTCGCGTGGGAGTTTCGCCGGTATCTTTTTTGGGTATGATGAAAAAACCAAAAGGTGCCGATGTCGTTGAAAAATTTGTGTTGAGTAAATTCGGAACGAGCGATACTAAAAAACTTTTATCCGTAATCGAAGATTGTATTTCCGCGATCGAAGATGTTTTGAAAGACGGACGAGATACAGCGATGGGGAAATGGAATGGGAAAAGTCTATAAAGTCTATCCGAACCGACAGTAGTCGGGGCGGGTCACAATGAAAATCGTGCTTCACAGCGCGGTTTTTTGTACCTCTCGTAGGTTTGACAAGTACTATAAAATATGTTATTATGTCCCTAATCTTAACAAATAATGTATTGGATAAAAAAGTTCCGATACATTATGAGTATCGGTTCTTTTACAAAAAAATATGAAGAAAAATAACATTGAAAAGGAACTTCCTTGGCCGGTCGATGCAACTGTTTTATTGGATATCGACGGAACCGTTATTCCTTCGGGAGGGACGGACGAAGATATCTCACATGAAATATTTGCTTGGATCAGGAAATTGAAGGAATGGAACAATCGCATATATCTTTGTTCGAATAACAAGGATCATCAGAGGAATAAAATGATCGCGATCATGTTAAACATTCCATACTTGGAAACAAGCGCGAAAAAACCGTTCAAAAGTGCTTTGGGAAATTTGAAGTTTCGTGATGATGAGTATGTAGTCGTTATTGGAGACAAATTTCTTACCGATGGTTTGTTTGCACACAATATTGGGGCAACATTTAAGAAAGCTCCAAGACTTGTTTCGCATAAGACGCCGTTCGTTGAAAGATTTTCTTTTGTGATCGACGATGCTGTTTCTTTTATTGCGGGTGATGTTCTTGAAAAAAAAGAACCGTTCGGCGATTGTTTGTTCAGGTTTTCACTTGAAAGACAAGATCTGTTTGGTCTTGTTCACAAGCGGTGGATGCTCGGGGCTTTGAAAGATTCTTTCGAAGCAGGAAGACGGACGATCGAGATGGATCTGCGTATGGATTCGGAACACAAATTCTGGGTCTCTCATGCAACGGGCGTTCGTGCGAGTTTCTTTCCTTCGTTCATTCACAAAATGACGACGAAAGAAATGAAAGAAAAAGGATGTCGAGAATCTTTGGAGCATGTACTTGAAATTTTTTCAAAGTACAAAGACAGAGGACATCGACTGATCCTCGAGATCAAAAGTCTTGGGAACGATCCTGAAAAGTTTTGTGATCGAGCGAGAGAATTGCAAAAAACTCTTACTGACGCGGGTGCTGAAAATGCGGTCGCCGTTGCATCACTTTCGCCGGGAATTCTTTTGGCGATACACGAAGTTATGCCGTCTGTGCCACTTATTCTGAACGGAGGAATTCAGCCGTTCATTAGTTACAGCAGTAAAGGTATTTTTTTAGGAGATAAAAAATGGAAAACTTTTGGTATTCCATATCTTGGAGAAATGATCATTTCCGATGGAGTCATTCCAAGTCGCGCGGATGGTGAAGGAACTCATACGGCGTATGGATTCACTCATCTTCCTGAAAAGTTGGTGGAAGTTATGAAAGCACAACGTGATGTCAAAATCAAATTTGGCGGATACGTTTCGCTTTCCGCAGTGACGACGGTAACTTCCATTATGGATCTTGTCGGAATGCATAAAAGAGCAAGTACTATGAGAAAAAAATATGCCAAGATCATCACCGATCTCGGACTTGGCATTCAGGTCACGACTTGGGGTCAGAGCCTTTCTAAAATTCCCGGTTTCAAACATCTTGACCCGCAAACGCAGGTTGAAATGTTCAAAAGGGAACTTGGTCCCGATACAATTATCTATACCAAGAACCCCGAAGAATGGGCATATAAGCTTGAGCTCGAAGGTTAAGTTTTCTTTGTATTTCTAAATGCACAATTAAACCGTCAGATATGTCTGGCGGTTTTTGTTTACCTTAAAAGCCCATGTTAGGACATCCGATGTCCCAACTTGGAAGAATGGAAATTATATATCGATAACTTTTGCAGTCGTAAAAAGTATCGGTATATTGGTTTGTAAAGTTTTGAGACTTTTCTATAAAACAAGCATATGCGAAATTTATAGAAAATATATTTGGAGGTTTTTTAGCACTAGTGTCTCATTAAAACTCGAACAATGAAGCCGTGTTTTCGTCACCTTGTATAAAACTCTGTAACTCATCATCAGAAAATAGCTCTAATAAAGGGGTTTTATCAAAAAGTGATACACTCA
>Ga0172379_10011105_pt1 | contig 10797 bp, 7 predicted proteins | sample GrowelOW334metaG_FD_119756 | JGI IMG/M metagenome (GOLD analysis project Ga0172379, IMG submission 119756) | Groundwater microbial communities from an aquifer near a municipal landfill in Southern Ontario, Canada - Groundwater well OW334 metaG | ecosystem: Environmental > Aquatic > Deep... | reverse complement strand
CCGATCCGTCGGCTAATGTTCCCGACCCGCCGCCGCCGACCGTAACAGTGTAACTTTGTGGTGCAACTGAAAAGCCAGATCGATATATATACCCGCCCGCGCCACCGCCACCACCGTTACCATATGAATCACCAGCGCCGCCGCCACCACCGCCAGCAATAACTAATACCGATACAGTATACGGCCTTGAGTAATTAGCCGATCCAATACCGCTCCAGGCACTTTGCGAGTACACTGTATAACACTGTGTTTTTACCTGTAGTGTATACGTGTATCCAGCCGATGCCGTCGTAAAACTAGCGGAAGTGCTATCTGTAGATTGCCATCCTGAATCATAACCATAACTTGTCGTAAAATCGTATTGATAATGTGCCGGAGCACCACCAGGGCATGATGTGGTGTTCCATGAAAAGTTGGTTGTTATTGAATCAGGAGTTGAGGCCGAAACAGTAGGCGCCACCGGTACGGTAGTGAACGGATGTATATAGGTATCTTCTGTGCTTGTAACCGGAGAGCTGTATGTATCGGCATCAACGTAACAACGAGCTTGAACTTTATATCCGTATTTTATTCCCTCTGTAGCAGATTGGCTTGCTGTGTCCGATGAAGCCCATGATCCGTTAACCCAAGTACCATCATTGGTCCGACTGCTGAATAGATATTGTAAACTACCTGTTACGCAAACAGCCGCGGACGAAGTAGCTACGATATTAGGAGTACTATAGACAACATCGACTGATGGAGTTGTAGGAGGTGTGAGTGAAGTATTGGCATATGCCGCCTCTGACCACTCACCCGTTGCGCTAGCAACCGTAACATTGACACGATAATAATAGTTTATCCCGGTAGTCAGACCAGTCGACAGATACGAATTGGTAGTTAAAGTAAACGGCGTAGGACTAGTAAAACCAGGATCCGTATCCTGCTGCAACAAATAGCTGCTGACGCTGCTGACCGCGTCCCAAGTTATATTAATTGACGTATTTGTAACCATCGCTGCCGCCAAATTTTGCGGTACTGGACGCGAGCTGGCACAAGACCCTTCCTGAGCCCCCTGTGAGGCTATTAATGAATCAACATAATAGTATAAGGATGGGTCTTCCGAGCTGACGGCCTCAACACAATATGTTTCTCCAGCGTCGGTACTTCCACCAGCAATGGCCACATTATCACTTGGCGTAAACGTAGATGGAAGTGCTGCAGGATAACCACTACTTCCAAAATTTCTTTCATTTTCCATGGCAGACGCCGCACCGTTTAGATCACTTTTCAACGCTGATACCACTAAATTATGTCTGAAGTTACTATAACTAACATAGCTGACGGCCGCGATAATACTAATTATCGCAATAACCATCATCACTTCTATTAGTGTATAGCCATTTAGGCTATGTATCCGCTGTCTTTTATCTTTGGAATATAAGCATTTCATAATCACGAATTTAATGTGATTATAGCATAAGGACTATGTCTTCAATAGACTTTTTGAAATAAGCCGCGCTTTGCTGGCGCCAACAATTTTTGCCAAATCAGACTCAGGCACGTTTTTTATATTTTTGATACTGCCAAATTTTCGTATTAATTTAGAGCGAGTTTTTGGACCAATACCGCGTATATCGTCAATCTGGCTGGAAGTCTGCTTTTTTGAACGCAAAGACGTGTGATAACTGACTGCAAACCGATGTGACTCATCACGAATACGCTGCAGCAATTTGATGATATGTGATGATTTAGGTAGATTTATAACCGTAAAATCATCCGATATATCCGCATACCCGCCAAGCTCTTTTAATTTCCCCCGTTGCAAGGATAAACCTTGCAACGGTTGTTTTTGTTGTGTTGTATGTTTTTTAGAGTTAGCGATAACAATTTGCTCGTCGCGCTTGGCAAGGCCAATGAATGGTATTTCGTCGTGGCCTTTCTCGGCTCGTGCTTTCAAGGCTGCGTCAAGTTGTCCCTTGCCGCCATCGATTAACACCAGGCTGGGTTTGCCCCATGACGTCAGATTTTTCTCGCTTAGTCTGCGCGTTAGTGCCTCGTTCATATTGAAAAAATCGTCATTCTTATCAACCGTAATCTTGAACTTTCGATATTCATCCCTGGCGCTGGCGCCGTTTTTAAATACCACCATACTTGCGACCACATTGCTGCCCGCAACATGTGAAATGTCATAGCCTTCAATCCTGGCTGGCACTTTTTCAAGATTAAATAAGTCCCTAATGTCAGACAAGGCCCGATCCTTACTGATATCCAAAAACTCTTTGTCGCCAAACATTACCCGTCGTTGCAATTCGCGCAGATTTTGAAGCTTATTGCGAAGGTTGGCGGCCAATTCGAAATCTTGGTTTTTTGCAGCCGACTTCATTTCGCGCTCCAACTCGCGCGTAATGTCTTTGCGGTTGCCATTAATATATCTAATCAGCTTTTTTAGATTGGTTTTATATTCTAGTTGCGTCATGCCACTAGGCGATAAGCCCAGATGCATATCCAAATCAGCCCGACTACTTCCTGGGTTGAACCCAGGAAATTTTACATAATATGGGAAAACTTGGCGCAAATATCTGAGAGCTTTTTTCAAGGCAAAGCCATTATAAAACGGGCCATAGTATTCTGCCCCATCATCAAGCGGATGACGAGTAAAACTGACATATGGCCAGTCACTCTTCATATCAATTCGGACGTACATCAATGATTTATCATCACGAAGCAATATATTGTATCGTGGCATATAGCGCTTGACCATCTCGGCTTCCAAAAACAGTGCATCAATCTCACTTTCGGTTTCAATCCAGTCGGTATCCGCGATTTCAGCCACTAATGCCTTGGTTTTGACGTCCATATCGCGCTGACTTTGAAAATACTGTCGAACACGGTTTTTTAAGACAGCCGCTTTGCCAACATAAATAATCTCGCCGTTTTTGTCTTTGTGAAAGTAAACGCCTGGCGTAATTGGTAGTGTTTTTAGCTTATCATTTTGCATTATCTCTTATTATATAGTATAATTTAACAATTGTGACCTTGACGGCGAGGTCAACACTCTCTGGTAACCGAGATTTTATTTTGGCGAGGTGGTGGGCAATAGTACAAATGCCGCAAAGAAAGACTATATGAAAAAACAAATTTCACCAAAACGTGTAGTCGGATTTTTATTCGATCTTTGGCACGTATCACCAATTCTTAGCTGGGCAATGATGTTGTCGCAGGTTGTTTATGCCACCCTGACAACCGCTATTGCACCGATTTTTGTATCACAATTACTTGCGCAAATTGCAAATGGTGAGGCAACAATCGATAGTAGTGTCGGTTTATTGATTGGTTATGCAGCCGTTTTAATAGTTGGCGACGTTATTATATCTCGCGCCACTATTGCTATGGCATATGTTGTCGAAAGCGAAATGCAATCATCAGTCGCTAAAAAGATATTTGCGCACCTTAGTTCAAAAAGCCTTGGCTACCACAGCAATAGAATGAGTGGCGGTATCGTGTCTGACGCCAACAAACTAACAGGGTCAGTTGAGCGTTTTTGGGACACTATGATATTCCTAGTAATCCCAATAGCAACATCTGTCATTTCGGTTTGTATTGCCCTCAGCTTTATACTTTGGCAGTATGCCATTGCGCTGGCCGTCCTGTCATGTATCGTCATCTATATTATGGTCAAATCGCAAACTTCAATTGCGCCAATCAGTCGTGATGTCGCCGAAAAATCAAGCGCCATGACTGCCCATTTTGCTGATATTATCGGCAATATTACAGCCGTCAAAGCCTTCGCCAAAGAAAAAACCGAATTAAAACAATACCAAAAACACATCAATGCTTGGCGTGGCACATTGCAGACCGAGATGAAGGGGGTATTGTTGATTACTGGCTCGTTCGGACTATTAATGACCGTCATGAACCTTAGCGCCTTTACGGCGGCAATACTTGCCACTCAATATCATTTAGCAAACATTGCGGCTATCTACCTGGTAGTCAGTTACACCATTAATGTCGTTGACGAACTTTGGACGGTTTCTAACGCAACCAGGTCGTACTTGCGTATCGTTGGCGACGCCAGTCCAATGATTACCACACTTGATGAATCCATTGAATTAAAAGACCCCGTAAAACCTCAGCCGTTCAATATTAAAAGAGGCAAAATCGAGTTTAAAAACGTCAGTTTTATGCACGATGATGACAAACAAAACCTGTTTAACAATTTTACGTTGACGGTAAAACCTGGCGAACAAGTTGGTATTGTTGGCAAGTCCGGATCTGGCAAAACCAGCCTGACCAGGTTACTGTTACGCTTTAACGATGTCGATAAAGGCCAAATCTTGATTGATGGCCAAGATATCACATCTATCCGCCAGAGCGATTTGCGAAGTGTTATCGCATATGTTCCGCAAGAGCCGATGCTATTTCATAGGACTTTGCGAGAAAATATTGGATATAGTAACGCAGATGCAAGCGAAGAAAAAATTCGCGAGGTATCCAGACAAGCCAACGCGCTAGAGTTTATCGACAAGTTGCCCAAAGGATTTGAAACAGTAGTTGGCGAACGCGGTATTAAACTGTCGGGTGGCCAACGTCAGCGAATCGCTATTGCCCGTGCCATCCTAAAAGACGCGCCAATCTTGGTTCTTGACGAGGCTACTTCGGCACTCGATAGCGAAAACGAACGCTTGATTCAAGAAGCAATTACAAAACTAATGAAGGGCCGCACCAGTATTGTAATCGCCCATCGCTTATCAACCATATCTAAATTGGACCGAATTATCGTGCTGGATAGCGGCAAAGTCGTCGAGCAAGGTTCGCATAGCGAGTTAATAAAACTTGATGGCGTCTATGCGCAGCTTTGGTTACACCAAACTGGTAATTTCATTAAATAAAAAACTCCGCCTGGTGTAGGCGGAGTTTTAATTATAAGCATATTGCTATTTCTTTGATTCAGCTTCTGGGCTAGCTTCTGCAGAAACTGGAGTTGCTGACGCCTCAGCGGCAGTACCCTTTTCTGATTCAACTTCGCTGACATCCGTAGCGTCGCCACCAGCTGCTTCATTCTCGGCAGCAAGTGCACTTGGCTCGTAAACGTTAGCGATGACTAGTTCCATATCCTGATCAACATCGGCAAATGCAACGCCTTCGGGCAATACAATATCCGAAACCATCAAGGCATCGTCTTCGGTTGCAAGACCTGCAATCGACAGAACGATAGATTCTGGCAAGTGAGCAGGTTTTGCCTTGACCTCAATTGAGTCAAGTGCCTGCAAAATAACCAATCCAGCACGCTCTGCTTCGCTTGTTCCCTGACCAACCAATACAATTGGAACTTCAGTTGTAATAACGTCGTTTTGATTGATTGTGTGGAATGCAATATGTCGCACTGTATGCCTTACAGGATCAACATCAACATCCTTAATAATTGCTAACTTTTTTGTACCATCCACTACCAGGTGAACTGGCGTGTGCTTGCCCGCTGCCTTAACAACTTTGGTTGTTTCGACAACCTTTGATTGTGTCATAGCTGGAACGTTTTGACCGCCATAGACGACACTCGGCACATATCCACCGTCGCGTAATTTGGCTAATTTTTTGCCTTCTGCGACTCGTTTGTCTAATTTTAATGAAATTTCGTTCACGATTAATCCTTATCTCCCAGTCCTTTTATTCATAACTGCTTTAAACATTATAACATTTAAATCACCACCGTGGTAGAATAATACAAGAATGATTCCTGGTTTTGATTTAATACAGTTTTCGCAAACTGCCGGTCCAGTGGCGGCTCTTTTGATTGTGGCTGCCATAATTTTTGCCGAAAATGGACTGTTGATTGGATTTTTCTTCCCTGGCGACAGCATGCTTTTTACGTTGGGTTTTTTAATTCAAGGTACAAACACTGTCAAATTAAACCTGGATATTAATGTAGCAATATTTGTTTTGTTTGTTGCAGCAGTTGCCGGAGCATATGTAGGCTATTTGTTTGGCCACAAAGTTGGGCATAGACTGTTCAGGCGGCCTAACTCTTTGTTATTCAAACAAGAAAATATTCAAAAGACAAAAGATTTTTATGACAAATACGGCGGCAAGACAATAATAATCGCCCGGTTTATCCCAATTGTACGAACTTTTGTACCTCTTATCGCGGGCATCGCTAAAATGGATTTCAAGGTATTCATGTTGTTTAACATATTGGGCGGAATAATCTGGACAGCCAGCGTGACATACCTGGGATATTTCTTGGGATTTTGGCTAACAAAGATGGGCATAGATGTAGATGCGGTTATATTACCAATAATCTTGGTTATCTTGGTCGCATCAGTTGCACCCGCTATAATTAAGGTGCTAAAAGACGAAAAACAACGCACAGCAATAGTAAACACCGTCAAAAAACATATCTTTAAAAAATAAGGCGACTAGGTGGAAGAACCTCAAATTCATAAAAAATATTTAACTGCAAAAAATTACCAGACTTTTGTGTTGGTTATTTTGATGGTTGGAATAATTATATTTAACATAGCATTTATTAGTATGAGATACGACGCTCTACTTGGCGCACTTAACCAGCCGCTTTTGGATTGGATGATAGCCCATCGTTCATCACAGGCAACGAGTTTTATGATGTCTGCTACGACATTATTAAACCCATTAAACTTTGTAATACTAGTGTGTGTCATCACTGGGGTGTGGGCAGTTTACAAAAAAGAATTATGGCGACCGGCACTTTTGATTATTTCGATAGGCATTACAGTTGCATTCTCGACAGTTATCAAGTTTTTAACCGCAAATGGACGCCCACCGCAACTTGATATGATTACACCATTCGAACAGGGCTATTCATTCCCTTCTTGGCACACCATAGGCATCGGAGTATTTTTGCTAGTATTCGGATATTTGATATGCTCACGCAAACCGACCAAAATCAAAATTATCGGCTGGATTCTGGTAGCCGCAACTGGCACAATCATCATGGCTACTAGTCGACTGTACTTGGGATACCACTGGCTGACTGATATTATCGCATCAGTTGGACTGGGACTAATGATAGTCGCAGCGACTATCTATATCGACAGACAAGTAATTGAACGATTCAAATTTCTAAAGTAGTTTCTTTAAATATTTACCCGTAAATGAAGTGTTGCTATTTGCCACTTCTTTTGGTGTACCGCTAGCAACAACCATACCACCGCCCATTCCACCCTCGGGACCCATGTCAATCACATAATCAGCTGTCTTGATTACATCCAAGTTATGCTCGATAACAACCATACTATTGCCACCTTCTACTAACCGCTGCAAAATGGCTAATAATCTTTTTACGTCATCACTATGAAGGCCAGTAGTTGGCTCGTCTAAAATATACAAAGTTTTGCCGGTCGCACGCCTTGAAAGTTCGCTGGCTAATTTAATGCGCTGCGCCTCACCACCGCTGAATGTCGTTGCTGGTTGGCCTAATTTTATATAACCCAGGCCAACTTCAACCAAAGTATCAAGCTTTCGGGCGATCGCCGGAACGTTCTCGAAAAACTTGGCCGCATGCTCGACTGTCATATCCAAAACATCGCTAATCGTGGCGCCTTTGTATTTGATTTCAAGAGCTTCGCGATTATATCGTTTACCCTTACAGACGTCACAAGTTACATAAACATCAGGCAAAAAGTGCATTTCAATTTTGATAACACCATCACCCTGACAATTTTCGCAGCGTCCGCCCTTGACGTTAAAGCTAAAACGACCAGCCTTGTATCCACGAACGTTTGCTTCGGGCGTCGAAGCAAATAAATCACGAATCTGAGTAAATACGCCAGTATAGGTTGCTGGGTTAGATCGCGGCGTACGACCAATTGGCGACTGATCGATAACAATTACTTTATCGAGTAATTTAATACCCTCGATATTGTCGTGCTTGCCAGGGACGACCTGTGACCTGTGAAGTCGAGCTGATAATTCTTTGGCCAAAATATCATTTACTAGCGTTGATTTACCGCTGCCACTGACGCCGCTGACAACTGTCAACAGACCCAGCGGAAACTCAACATCGATATTCTTTAAGTTATTCTCGCGAGCCCCACGTACAATTATTTTTCGATCAACATCAACTTGTCGATATTTTTCAGGAACAGCAATTTTTTCAACACCACTCAAATATCGACCAGTTACACTGTCCATATTTTTTGAAACTTCTTCGGGCGTGCCCGATGCAATCACATTGCCACCCAGCTCGCCTGCGCCCGGACCGATATCCAATAGATAATCAGCATGGCGAATTGTATCTTCGTCATGTTCGACAACAATCACTGTATTGCCAAGATCTCGCAGGTGTTTTAATGTTTCGATTAATCGTCCGTTATCGCGTTGATGTAGACCAATTGAAGGTTCGTCCAGTACATACAAAACACCCTGTAAACCAGAGCCGATTTGTGTCGCCAAGCGAATTCGCTGCGCTTCACCACCCGACAAAGTATTTGCTGCCCTGCCAAGTTCGATATACCCCAGGCCAACATTTCGCATAAAACCAAGTCGCGCCATAATCTCTTTGATAATTTGTTTTGCAATAAATGATTCTTTGTCATCCAGTTGGAGTTTGTTTTCGAATAAATCCAATGCATTATCAATATCCAAATTACAAATATCCATGATATTCATACCATGAATTGTTACCGCCAAAACTACTGGCTTTAAACGAGCACCCTTACATGTATAGCATTGGCGCTCACGCATGAATCGCTCGATATCACGGCGCATAAACTCACTGTCGGTTTCTTTGTGACGACGTTCTAGGTTAGGAATAACTCCTTCGTAGGTTGAATCGTACTCGCGACCGCTACCCAGCTCGACTGTGTATTTTTGATCACCAGTACCATACAAAATCTTGGTCAATGCGTCTTCTGGCAATTGGCCGACTGGCACGCGCAAACTGAAACCATGAGCTTCGGCAACCTTAGCCAATCGCTTCATATACCAAGCATCGCTCGTTACGCGGTTGTATGGCCTAATAGCGCCCTCGGCAATCGTCAGACTGGGGTTAAAGACTAATTCGGGATCGACCTCCAAACGGCTGCCAAGCCCCGTACAGACCGGACAAGCACCTTGTGGAGCATTAAAACTAAACAGTCGTGGCTCGAGTTCGGGAATATCCTCGTTTGGATGATCCAAACATGCATAACGCTGGCTGTAGGCAGCGAGTGAATTGTCATCGACATTAAATATCTCGACAATACCGTCAGCCATCTCGAGCGCTTGCTCGACCGACTGAGTTACTCGACCGGTCATATCAGCCGATATTGCAATCCTATCAACTACAATTTCAATATTGTGTTTGTATTTTTTATCAAGGGTAGGATATTCGTCCAACGCATAAACTACGCCGTCGACCCTCACCCTGGCAAAACCTAAACGAGTGTATTGTTCAGGAATATGCGCATGCTCACCTTTTTTATCCTTTACAACTGGCGCTAGAATCATAATCTTGGCGCCCTCTGGCATTTTCATAATTTCATCAATAATTGTTTCGGACGTGCGCCTTGAGACTGGTTTACCACAAACCGGGCAGTGTGGCACACCGATGCGTGCGAATAGCAGACGTAAGTAGTCGTAGATTTCAGTGACCGTCGCAACTGTACTGCGTGGATTTCGACTGGTAGATTTTTGATCAATGCTAATTGCTGGACTGAGACCTTCGATGTAATCAACATCTGGCTTTTCCATCATGCCTAAAAACTGCCTAGCATAACTGGATAAACTTTCAACATAACGGCGTTGACCCTCGGCATAAATCGTATCAAAAGCAAGCGATGACTTGCCCGAACCAGACAAACCCGTAATAACCACCAATTTATCCCTAGGGATTTCGACATTGATGTTTTTTAGATTGTGCTCGCGCGCACCTACTACTTTAATTACCTCTGACATAACCAAAATATTATACGCTTTTTTTGCCATTATTACCAGACCGATACACGTAGGCGGTTATGTGATAGAATTTAGATATGAAAAAGATAAGCTTTATGGCATTCCTTAAAAAACACATAACAATAATAGCCGGCATATCCATACCGATTCTGATGATTATCTTTATCGCCGCTAGTATTTATTTACCCAGTCTTTTTGTCAAACCTCAGTATGACTTTATCTACACGGTAGATTCGTACTACAGCTCGACAAGATATGTAATCACTAATAATCACCTAACATACGAAGTATTAACTAATCGCGACCAGTACGGCAGCTATCAACAAAGTACGGGAAAACTATACCTATACGACGTCGACTCAGATAAAAGCCAAGAAATATCATATGAAACCGCAGCAACATTAAGCCTAAATGGCAACACCGAATCACTTGATGGATTCAGTGTAACCCGTGGCGAAAGCAGCGGTAGTTTTTTCCCGTTTTATTATGGGTCAAGCAATTATGACGATTTTTATATTCAAAACGGCAGCGTAAGTAAAAAATTAAACGACATAAATTTAGGCGGAAGCTCGTACTATAACTTCCGATTCCTGGGATGGGTAAATAAATAATATGGCGACTAAATCTGACGTTTTGGCATATATAAAAAGACTGGCCGAGCAAAATATCGTAACCAGAGACGAACTTGATGCCGCCTATGATTCTGGCAAGGGTATTATAGCCGACGTCAAAGAACACCAAAAAAGCGCCGGGATAACCGAAATTATGTACTACATTGGTGGTGGTATTATTTTTCTGGGAATCGTAATATTGATTGCACAGAATTGGTCAGAGCTGAGTGTATTTACTCGAATATTGGCAACTCTTGGATCTGGCATAGCAGCTTATTACGCAGGCATCTTGCTT
>Ga0172379_10011104_pt1 | contig 10798 bp, 8 predicted proteins | sample GrowelOW334metaG_FD_119756 | JGI IMG/M metagenome (GOLD analysis project Ga0172379, IMG submission 119756) | Groundwater microbial communities from an aquifer near a municipal landfill in Southern Ontario, Canada - Groundwater well OW334 metaG | ecosystem: Environmental > Aquatic > Deep... | reverse complement strand
TAAGTAAGGTGAAGTAATGGAACAGTGGCAACAAATGGTTCGAGACAGTGTCCACACTGTTGATCAACTGGTTGAAAAATTCGGTATCGATAGAACCGTTGCTGAGAGTCTAAATGAATTTTTCCAGGTTCGTATCAATCCCTATTATCTCGGGCTGATCCGCGAACCGGGCGATCCTATCTGGCTGCAATGCGTGCCTGATATTAGAGAACTGAATGACTTCGACGCGAACGACGATCCGTTGAATGAAGACGCGATGAGTCCGGTTCCCAATATCACGCATCGTTATCCGGATCGCGCTTTGTTTTTAACAACAAGCCAATGCGGTTTGTATTGCCGATTCTGTACAAGAAAACGGAAAGTCGGCGATCAGGATAAAATCTCGATGAAAGGATTGGAAGCTGCGTTTAATTATTTGGAACAGCACACCGAGATCCGCGATGTTATTCTTTCCGGCGGCGATCCGTTAATGCTTACCGATGTAATGCTTGAGAAAATTCTGAAACGCCTGCGCGCAATTCCTCATATCGAAATTATCCGGCTTGGTACAAAAATGCCGTGTGTACTACCGCAGCGAATAACTCCCAAACTTGTGGAGATGTTGAAAAAATATCATCCTATTTATGTGAACACTCATTTCAATCATCCGTGGGAAATTACGCCGGAAAGCACCAAAGCGTGCGAGATGCTTTCAAACGCCGGCTGCCCTGTTGGAAACCAGATGGTTTTGATGAAAGGTGTGAACGACGATCCGATGGTTGTAAGAGATTTAATGCAAAAACTTTTGAAGATAAGAGTGAGACCATACTATATATATATGGCTGATCAAACAAAAGGAACGCATCATTTCAGAACTTCAATTGCAAAAGGATTGGAGATTATTGAAAAACTTCGCGGATGGACGAGCGGTTTGGCTGTTCCTCACTTTGTAATTGATGCCCCCGGCGGCGGTGGAAAAATTCCTCTCATTCCAAATTACGTTCTTCATTACGATGAAGATAAAATTATTCTTCGCAACTACGAGAATAAAGTCTTTGCCTACGAAAACCAACCCGAGCAAGGACCGAAGAACGGCAAACCGGCTCAGCTCGAAAAGCGAACGGCGAAAGAGAAGACCAGGAAAACAATTCCTTCCACAAGAAAAATTGTTCTGGCAGACTTAAGCGAAATTGAAATGATGTAAACAGTTCAATTAATTTGTAAGATATAAAAATTCCCGCCTCTTGAGCGGGAATTTTGTTTTGAGAAAGGTGGTTGGCGGCAAATTGGAGAATAGTATGAATGAAAAAGATATTTTGGGAGTGGTGGTTAAATTACTGAAAGCTTATTTGAACAATGAGATTAATGCAAGCGAATTCGTCCAGAGATATGACAATATTATTACCGATAAAGAATTTCCTTGGAATTTAGATAATGACAAAATTCAAGCATTGGATGAATTTCAAAATGAAATATCTCTCTTTGTTGATAATCCAGAATGGCGAAAAGAACATCAAAGTTATTTTGGCGAAAAAGAATTAAAGAAGAAAGTAGAAGAGTTGTTAAAATATCTTGAAGAGAAATCAAACTCATAAAACAATTCGTCAGTTCCGTAGGAACGAACTGTTGATAGAAATAGAAAGCAAAAAAAATTTAAGCTCCATTGGAGCGACCTGTAAACACGTATCCCTGAAAGGGCAAAATATACCAACATTCCGCGTAGCGGGATGAAAAAGGACTAAAGAATAATATAGCCCTGCAAGGGCGGAAGAATACCATACTTATAAATTAGTTATTGAATTTTTACAATAATGTAATTACATTCTGCCTATGAAAACACAAGTTATTAAAATCGGTAATTCAAGAGGAATTAGAATTCCAAAAATACTCCTTGAGCAGAGCGGTTTGGGCAAAGAAGTGAATATTGAATTTCGAGAAGATGAATTAATAATTCGCTCAATTGAAAAACCGCGTAAAAACTGGGCGGAAGGTTTCCGTGTTATGGCTGAACAAAAAGATGATACTCTCTTGGATATTAATAATGCATCTCTCGAAAACCGTTATGAACAAACCGGATATCTGGAAAACGTGGTTGTGAAGAAATAAGAATATTTTCATTTCCTCCTTGACTTTCTTGTTTCTTATGAGTAACATCATCTCAGAAAAAATAAAATATTCTTGTTTGTTCCTATCATTTAGTTCTTTGTGCTTAAGTTCTTGTGTTAAACTAACTCAATACTCTTAATTTCAACTAAATATATAGGGGTTATATGATAACCTTTTTTAGAACTGTTAAAAATAATTTCCTAAATTTATTATTGTTGCATTTCTTTGCGGAGTATACAACTTTATGTGCCACTGTCAGCGGTTACATTTCTTCGAATTATATTTTCGCCGTCTCACCTTTTTATTATAACCGGAAATATTTATTAAAAACAAATCTCTTTTCATCTATCATGGAAAGATTTAAATCACTAAATCTTTGTCATGGAAAGAAGGGGACTCTATTAAAAAACAAATCTCCGGTTGTGCTAAAATTATTTTACTGGCACAATACTAAGTTATTGCATTTAAATAAACTAGCTATTTATAAAAGGGTTATTATATGAATAAAATACAACATGGTTTATCTACAGCATTATTGTTTGTTTCTCTTATACTTATTGTTTTCCAAGGTTGTACTGATACAGCTTACCCACCCTCTAAAGATGTTACTCCAGCTGTCGATCCCCCGACAGTAGCGATCATCGATCTTCTTCCGTCTGCTACACCAGGTACCCATTCAATAAAGTTTCAATATCATCTTAATCCTGGTTATCCAGGGGGAAAACTTAGACTTTATATTACTCCACCAAATTCTGGAGAGGAGCAGAAGATAGATTACCCGATACCACTAGAAGCATCACCGTATAGTACCTCGACATATTCGTTTAATTACAATTTTACGGAACTTGGTAAATATACACTACAGGCTGAGATGGAAAAAGCATCAGGTGGTAAGCGTATAAGTGCTGAGGAGATGTATTATTTAACTATTACAAAAGGACCTGCCTTTGCTGAATTTCCAATAATCCAACTTTTAGTATCAGGTGAAACGCTGTGGCCAAGTTATTTTGATAATACTGTCCATTTTTATGCCCCAGATGTCCGTTATGAAGCTTTTAAAGCTTGTGAAACAAGTATAAAATTTGAAGCTACGCTAAAAAATGTTGATGCACCGTCATCCACATATACAGATTGGAAGGATTTGGACCAATGGGCAATGGATTTAGCTTTTAAAGATGTAACCATTGATCGTAAGAAAACAATCCTCTGTGCACTTACAGATATTGCTACGTTACTGGAACCAACAGCAATAGGAGTAACTACTCCTAAGACATCTTCAAAACCCTATATATGCTATATATTAAATAGTCGCATTCGAACAACTAATTATTCGCCTGCTCAAAAAGCATATATGATGGTAGGGACAGCAATTCATGAATTGGGGCATGCCACAGGTATTCAAAATGATGGTGCTACCATCAACCCACCTCATGCTGACCCAGATAAAGCTAATTGTGTAATGTTACCTGATGCACAGCCAAATAATTATACTCTGAAGTTTTGTGGGGGTCACATTAATTTTATTAAAATTGATAGCTGGTTGAATAATCAATAGAAGTATAGAGATGAAAAATTATTAAGGAATAAAATGATGAATCAAATTAAAATATCAATTGTTATTATGATTTTATTGGTTGGTGTAACCGTTGCACAACAACCGTTTGAGTATAAAATATTTATGCAGAAAGACACTTTCTTGGTTGGTGAATTAGTTGACATTGGAGTAAGTATGACAAACACAAGCAATACTATTCAAAAATCGGGTTATGTTAATATAAAGATGTTAGATCAAACTGGTAGAGTACTACAATGTAATGTTATAGCAATGGATTTGTATTCCCCAATACATGCGCCACTTAAGCCGAATGAAGAATCATACAGGGTTATTCAATTGAACACATTTTTTGGGATAACACATACTGCCTACTCTCATAACTTTTTTGAACAAGGTTCATATAAAATAAAAGTGGACTTTTCTGTTTCTGTTTCGAGTTTTAATGAAAACAATCGCTATACGATCGAAAAAATAATCAAAATAGTAAAACCGGAAGGGAGTGAAGCTGGTGTTTATAACTCGTTTGTTGAAATAGAAGGCAGGAAACCATTCAACGCTGCAAAACAAATAAAGGAACTTGAGGTACTGATTGATGCACATCCTAATAGTGTCTATGCGCCACATATTTTATCAGTGATATCGAGATTTTATAGAATATTACTTGACGATAAAACCCATGAAGAGGAGATAGCAAAAAAGTTTATGGGAGATTATTCCTGGTCGTCAGCAGCGCGTTATTATTTTGAAACTGATTTTTATAAAAAAAAGATTCCGAATAAAGCAGAGCGAACACAATTTTTGAAAAAACTTATACCTGGCGCAAAAAATTCGCCAATGCAAAAACTTATAGAACTTAAGTTAAAAGCTGAGATGGAAAAATGAAAAAATTTCTAATAACTAATGGAGGAAGAGCCATGAATATTTTTCGTTTAATTGTAACCCTGGTGATTTTAACTTCACTGTGTAATGCACAAAATGAAGGTTATAAATCAAGTGAAAAATTAATTGAAAGGAAGAGTACAACCGATACTTCGATAATACAATCTATTATCAATAAAATCATTACATCTACACAGAATGGTAGAGTTGATGTATTAAATAGATATATAATAGATGGATTAAATACAAGTAAAACATCGAATGCTGAAAACTATCAATTATCGAGGTGTTTCTTAAGTAAAGAAGGCATCTCAATTACAGTTTCCGGTGATAATGCGACGGCAGAATTTTCTTTCTTTAACTCGGCTATCAAAGAGGAAAAGAAAGAGATAATGTCTTTTGTGCGGACAAATGGGGAGTGGAAGATTAAAAACTCGTCTTCCTTAGTTAATTCCATTTTGCAAAAAACAACAGTCTTAGAGCAAAAGACTTCGAGTTTGAAAAAATCTGATTCACAAATAGCCGAAGGTAACCTGGAAAGTAAGTCACAAATTAATTCTTCTCTCACACTTACAACTTCTAGCGCCGAATATAATATTTCAGAATTTATTTTATCTTCCTCGGCGCTTATTAAAAGGTATGCTTTAAATACTCCGCAAAATTCGAATATTACAACGATCAATCTTTCACTTGCTAAACAACAGTTAAATGGCGCCCAGGTATTTAACTCAATTAACGAAGGGAAATTTGCTAGGTTAAGTGGGGGAGGCTCTTTTGGTGTTATTGCCGATAGGAGATGGAATAGAATTGTGTATGGCAGTCCGAGTGTGGGTCTTGTCAAAACATATGGAGATAATAGTAACGACAATTGGCTAAGTTGGGCTTCAAGTATTGCGCTTGATAAGTTTGGGAACGTACTTGTTCTTGCTAATTATCCGCCCAAAATTTACAAATTTCTGTATACATCAGGTACAATGAATTTTTTAAATACAATAACACTCCCGGGCGTACAGGAAGTCACGGATATCTGTATGGATGATAATTTCTCTCCCAATAATCAAAGCGATGATACTTTTTGGCTAACTGATATAAAAGGGAATGCAATTTTTAATCTGACATTAGATGGCAATTTCCCGGCAGCAAGATCGGGAATATATACTCGTGTTATCAATGCTGCAGGCGGTGAAGTAGTCTTTAATAAACCCACCAGAATTGTAGCGAACTATGGAAGTTTAGATCAAACTTTACCTAGCCGAAATTTAGCGATAATTGATTCCGACAAAAAACGAATAATAATAATTGATATTATCACCGGTTACGAGGGAAATAATATACACGGTGAATATACAGTAGTTAATTTTACTGGTCAAACTAACGTCTCTTTGAACTCAATAGGCTATTCGTATTCATGGTGGTCCCAAGCCGCAAATGGTTTATGGGTAGCTGATCCAAACAATGGCATGTTTCACATTTTTGATGGTGGTGAAATGCGCTCAGGCTATCTGGGATCTGTCCAATCTCTTAGCCCTAATGGAGCACCTGAATGGAATTCACCGAAATCTCTCGTCTCGACCGCTATGTCAAATAGCGAACCGGACGACATTGCCGCCTTTGTTACTCTAGATACATATGATGATACGCATGGAATAAATACCTATTATGCGGGCGCCGATATGGTTAATATTGTTGCAAGCCCTAATAGTCTTTCCGGTGAAGTGGATATTACGGCTTCATTCATTAATTACTCTAGAATTCAATCAATAAATATTTACAACTCTGGTGGTACATTAATTTATACCCTTCCTTACTTTAATTATTATGACAAAGATCGAGAATCGGCAAGAGGGTATGTTTGTTCTATTGAGCCCTCTCACATAGGTAATAATCTATTAGGGGCTTATAAAGCAAGTTTTACATTTGCCTCAGGTTATAATGATGAATATGAATCTGACTACCAGCAGACAGTAACAAGAGATGTTCAGTTTGCGATGCCCTTGGCTTGTTACATTACTGGTAATTCATGGGGTATATCAGGTACAAGTTATTCTTGGCAAGCTAATATGACCAGCGGGTCAGGTAATTTTACTTATACATGGTACAAACAGAGTGATGGGAGTAATGTATGGGATCCCATTACTTCATCAAATGGTTCTACATGTTCTCTACTAATGGGTAGTATAAACTTTACTTTAAAATGTGATGTGACCGATAATTTTAATGGTCAAATAAAATCATTCACACAGCATATATCTTCCGGTAAATTAGTTGCAGATGAAACTTGGTCCGGTTTAAATAATATCACCGGCACAGTAACCATTCCGGCAGGGATTACTCTAACAATAGAAAATCCTCAATCATCACAGTATAGTTCAGGTTTAAATTTTGCTAACGGCACTTCATTAATTGTTAACGGTACACTTAAAGTAAACGGTACAAGTTCTAAACAGATTGTGTTTGGTCTTACTGGTGGTATAACCGGTGCATGGGGTCCGCTCAAGTTTGACGGCTCTACCGCTTTATCCTCAGTTCTTGATAATGTGGCAGTAATAAACTGTACAAATATTCAGGTAGTAAACAATGCTAATGTAACTATTCAAAATTCATATATTAAAGATTGCATACAGGGGATATATGTTTATAACGCTAGCCCCAAGATACTTAATAACCGGATATGGAATCCTGTGCAGCATGGCATTTATGTCGATGCACCCAACAATATACAATTGATATTGGATAACACAATAACGAAAACATCCGATAGAGTTGCAGATTATAAACATCAGGAGGGAATAATAATGTACAATGGTACGGTTGGTTATATTGCACATAACGATATAACCGGCTTTGACCACGGTATTTATGTTGGCGGCGGCTCAATTGCTAAATTTACAAACACCAGTTGGCAAAATTATTATCCAAATAACAGATTAACCGGTAACCGGTACGGTGTTATGGTTGGCTGGGGAAGTACCCTGTTAGGAGGAGATGGAACCAATTCTTGCTGGAATAATAATATTTCTAATAATGACAGTTATAATGCATTCATCTATCAAAGCAGTTGGGCTATTGCTCAAAATAATTATTGGGGAGTTAGATTTTTTAAGCAATATGTTGATGCTTCATCAAATTTCTACGCACTACCTTCTTTGACAAGTGATCCATGGATTTCAACTGGTGGTGGTGGCTCACAATCAATTATTGCAGCTACTTCGGAATTTCCCGAACTCCAACCCTCTTCATCAAACGCAAAATCAGTATTTACGTCAAAAGAATTGTCCAAACAATTTCAGAAAGATGAACTAGATAATAACCGAAGTGCTGCAAAAAATGAAGATGAATTATTAAAAGAGATAAACTTTGAGAAAGAAGGGAAAATAGATGAGGCTATCGAACATCTAAAAAAAATGATAAAGAACAAAAAATATAGTATGTATGCAATTACAACGTTGGGAGTTATAAAAGGACGCTACGGAAAAGATTATTTACAAACTTATTTTGAGGATTTATTAAAAGATCCTAATGAGGGAAATAAATCGAGAATAAAAAAACATCTTGCAGGTTTTTACTTAGATAAAGATGAAGACGATAAAGCGTCGGTTTTATTTGATGAATTAAAAGACGATAAACGATCAAAAAAAGATAACTTTGAAGGGCTCTATGAAAAATTCAATTATATGATACATAAAAAGAAAGATGTAGTCTTAGCTAAAAATCTTTTAGATGAAATGAAAAATAAATTTGCAGATGATGAAGAAGCAAATATCCATATAGCGACTGCGGAAATGTTGATAAGTAATGTCAATAATAATCACCCATTCGGCAAGAAGCAAAATGAAACAGCGGTTGAAGTGATAAATGAGTATGCATTGTCTAACAACTATCCCAACCCCTTTAATCCTGTAACAATCATAAACTATCAGTTACCAAAAAGTGGTAGTGTTTCGTTAAAAATATTCGATATCCTCGGTAACGAAGTAAGAATCCTTGTAAACGAACAAAAAGAAATGGGCAAATACACTGTTCAGTTCGATGCCAGTTCACTTGCAAGCGGTATGTATGTTTATCAATTACGCGCAAACGATTATACTTCAACTAAAAAAATGTTATTGCTCAAGTAAGAGAAATCAGAATTATTATGCAGAGCCTTGCCATGGCAAGACTCTGCAACTTTTAAAAGTTCCTTAAAATTACCCTTGCTTCTCTCCTCGCTTTTTCCTTTATTTTAGCGGAACAAATAAATTATTTTATTTAATAACAATTTCGGGAAAAATGTTATGGCAAATTTAGAAACAGGTCATGCAAAGAATGTAGCTAACTTTGAAGCCCTCATTTCCTTTTGCACCGGTTACGGTGTTAGTTACAACCCTTCTAAATCATCAATCAAACTTCCAACTTTAACAACCTTACACACCGCGGCAAAAGATAAAATGTCCGTTGTTAAAACTGCGGAGTCCGCCTGGTCTGATGCGGTAGGCGTAAGAGAAGTTCTTTTCAAACCGTTAAGCAAACTTACAACACGCGTACTTAACGCGCTTGCCTCAAGCGAGGTACCTGCCCCTTCGGTTGATAACGCAAAAACCATCGCAAATAAAATTCAAGGAAAAAGAGCGACGCCTAAAAACTCTCCTCCTCCCATAGACCCGGCTGTTCCCAAAGAAGAAACTCCACAAAACATTTCAGCTTCTCAGATGGGATTCGATAACCGGATAGATAATCTCGATAAACTTATTAAATTGTTAACCGCCCAAACCGGATACGCTCCAAATGAAACAGAATTATCAACAGTGGCTCTAACAACTCTCCTCGCAAATATGAAAGTAGCTAATACAGCAGCAATTGGTACCAATACCGTTTTAAGCAACGCCCGTATTGAAAGAGACAAAGTTCTCTATAAACCGGAAACCGGTTTGGTTGATATTGCGGCTGATGTTAAGACTTATGTAAAAAGTGTATTCAATGCAACAAGTCCGCAATTCAAACAAATAAGCGGTATAAAATTTACTCAACCAAAAAAATAATAAAAATGAAAGAAGCCGCTTCAATTAAAAAAGCGGCTTCTTTCTTCTAAAAACAAACACAACCTAAAAAGAAACAGCCATTCTAACTTAGGAAACAAGCGTCCCAACTTAGGAAACAAGCACCCCAACTTAGGGAACAGCCGTCCTAACTTGGGAAATAACCATCCTGACTTAAGAAACAGCCGTCCTAATTTAGGAAATGGCCGTCCTAACTTAAGAAACAGCCTCCCCAACTTTAGAAACACGCTTCCCCATTTCGGAAACAGCCATGCAGAGGTAGGAAACTCGCACCCTAAAAAAGAAAACAAACGTCCCCATTTAAGAAACTACCAAGCACAAAAAAAATCCCGCCTTTACAGCGGGATTTTTTTATTTCAAGAGTTTTTTATTCAACCGTTAGCGGTATGAGTTTAACACTTTCATATAATTAGCGCGTTCAAACTGGGAAGGATCGGCAACATTTTGGTAGCTCATGCTTCCACGCATCTGCTCAACGGATTCGTATTCATTCACTTCCATCCAGAATTTTAGTTTTCCCAACACATCGGCTAAGTGAGGAATTCCGAACTTCAACAAACTCGACATCATCATTGTAACATTAGCACCTGCCATAAGCATCTTCAAAACATCTTTTTCGGTATAAATTCCTGAGGTTGCAGCAAGATCAGCTTTTACTTTTCCGTGAAGGATCGCAACCCAGCGCAACGGCAAACGCATTGCCATCGGTGTAGAAAGAAGAACATTCGGAATCACTTCCAAATTATCCAAATCAATATCCGGCTGATAAAAACGGTTGAACAATACTAAACCATCGGCGCCTGCATCAACTAATTCTTTAGAAATATTTGTTATTGAAGTGAAGAATGGATGAAGCTTAACGGCAAGAGGAATTTTAACAGAAGCTTTAACCGATTTAACAACATCAATATATTCTTTCTCAACTTCAGCCGAAGTTTTGCTGCTGTCGGTGGCTAATTTATAGATGTTAAGTTCAATTGCGTCTGCGCCGGCTTGTTCAATTTTCTGCGCGTAGTCAATCCAGCCACCTGCAGATTTTCCGTTCAAACTTGCGATGATAGGAATATCAACTGCTTCTTTAGCTTTGCGGATGTGTTCCAAATATTCTTCCGGTCCCACGTGATATTCCGATTGTTCCGGAAAGTAAGTTGTGGCTTCGGCAAAACTTTCCGCATGCGCAGTGGTATGGTGATGCATTTCAAGCTGCTCGTGCGTAATTTGTTCTTCAAACAAAGACCAAAGC
>Ga0172379_10011103_pt1 | contig 10799 bp, 10 predicted proteins | sample GrowelOW334metaG_FD_119756 | JGI IMG/M metagenome (GOLD analysis project Ga0172379, IMG submission 119756) | Groundwater microbial communities from an aquifer near a municipal landfill in Southern Ontario, Canada - Groundwater well OW334 metaG | ecosystem: Environmental > Aquatic > Deep... | reverse complement strand
TTTTGCATCTAATGCAAAAGGAAATGGTTCTCTATCCATAAATAGGAACTCCTCGTATTGAAGGTCAGATATACTATCCCATTTAATGGGAACAAGAACGGGACAAAATAAAATACAGTATTTTCATTTGTCTTACGTTCGGTTAAAACTGAAATTCTCTCTTCTAAATATATTAAACGATTCGAAGGAATCAAAACGAAAAAGCGCCGCAAGGCGTTTTTTTGTTAATTTTCAATTTTCAAGCATCAATTTACAATAAATTTTCAATGTTTCAATTTACAATTTTCAAACACGGGCGTCGGGTTTGAAAATTGAGATATTTATTTTTGAAAATTCATTGATCATTGGAATTTGAAAATTGTGAATTGACGATAAAAGGTTGCGAAGTCTGCATTTGTTTGGTATATTACATATCACAAACAGCGGTGTTTGTGTGCATTTTTATATGCGCGTGTAGCTCAGGTGGTTAGAGCGCGTCACTGATAATGACGAGGTCCCAGGTTCGAGTCCTGGCATGCGCACAATGTCTACGTTATTTGTAGTCGCAACACCCATAGGAAATCTTGAAGACATGACACTTCGGGCACTTCGGGTACTTAAGGAAGTGGATGTTGTTTTGTGCGAGGATACGCGGGTGACGAGGAAACTTTTGAGTCATTATGAGATCGGGACGCCGACACTGAGCTATCATGCTAATAGCAAACTTTCACAGGCTGAAAAGATAATGGGGTTGCTGAAAGAAGGGAAGAATTTGGCACTGGTCTCTGATGCGGGAACGCCGACCATTTCGGATCCGGGGGTCTTGCTCATTCAACAGGTCAAAGAAAAATTCGGGGATGAAGTTGCTATTGTTGCAGTACCGGGGGCTTCGGCATTGGTGACGGCGCTTTCCATCAGCGGGGTCTCGAGCGCGCAATTTACGTTCTTGGGATTCTTGCCGCACAAGAAAGGGCGCGAGACATTGTTCAAGGAAATTGCGGAGAGCGAACGAACGATGGCTTTCTATGAATCGCCGCACCGTATTGAAAAAACGCTTGAGGCACTAACAAAACATCTCGGTGATGATCGCAAGGTTGTCATTGCGCGCGAGCTCACGAAGGTCTATGAAGAGATCGTTTCGGGAAGTGCGGAGCAGGTGGAAAAACATTTCAAGAACAATCCCGACACGATCCGCGGGGAATTTGTGGTGATCGTGGAAGGGGGAAAGTAAATTTTCAATGATCAATTTACAATTTTCAATAAATTTACAATGAACAAATTTTCAAACACAGACGTCGGGTTTGAAAATTTTAATATTGAACATTGAAAATTTATTGTAAATTGAGATTTGTAAATTGAAAATTTTTACTGGCACTCAGCCTGTTTTTCTGTTATAATGTTTGGAATTCTTGGTAACACTTGATTAATATATAAAATTTCATGACAAATAAAACAATAGCAATTATCTTGAGTCTTTTGGTGGCAATAATGCCGTTTTTAGGCTTCCCAGAGGCTTGGAAGACGTTCTTTTATGTTGTCGCGGGACTTTCATTGGCGGCGCTTGTGGAGATCATTTCGATCAAATATTGCCCGAAATGTGACTCTTTCGTTGACGCGGTGAAGGAAGAATTCGACATCTATGAAGATCCTGAGAAAAAGGACACTGAAGGTACCGAGTCAGACAATGTGGAAGATGACGATGAAGAAGAAATTATTTTGATCGAGAAGAACGATGAAGTGCTTGAAAACGAAGAGGTTGAAGAAGGAGAAGAAGATACGAGCGGATACGAAAATTTGGGACGTGTACGAAAATAAAATAACGAACAACAATTAATCAGGCGACTTTTTATCATATGAAATATACGCCACGCAAACATAAAAAACAGCATCCTGCAGTGAAGGGTGTTGTTTTGGTCGCGGCGATCTTTATTTTGTTTACACTTGTCTATTCGAATAGTGCTCGTTTTGATCTTACCGGTAGTTTGGGTGCCGCGGTTGGCGGTATTGATCTTCAAGGAGATGCAACAGGGATGGTTGAAACAAAAGTTGTCCAACATATTTCAACTCCCGAATCAGTGAAAGCGATCTATATGACGGCTTGTGTTGCAAGTACGAACGACTTTAAAGATAGAGTTGTGGCGCTTGTCGATGAAACGGAGATCAATACGATCGTTATTGATATTAAAGATTTTTCTGGAACGATAGCTATTGATGTACCGAATATTGAAATGGCGGGTGAAGAAGGAACGGGCTGTCGCGTGAAAGATATGGAGGCGTTTGTAAAGTCGCTTCATGAAAAAGGGATCTATGTTGTGGGGCGCATTACCGTGTTCCAAGATCCGATCTATGCAAAAGCGCATCCTGATCAAGCTGTACAAAGAGCGAGCGATCGTTCTGTTTGGAAAGATCGAAAAGGTATTAGTTTTGTTGATGTTGGTGCGCGAGAGTATTGGGATTATATTATGACCTTGAGCAAGGCATCTTATATTATGGGTTTTGATGAGATCAATTACGATTATGTCAGATTTCCTTCTGATGGCGATATGAAGAATATTTATTTCCCATTCAGTGAAAGTAAGATCGTTGCTGATCCTGAGAATGGTAGAGCAACCGCCTTGCGAGAATTTTTCAGTCACCTTTACAACACGATGAAAGACACTGATGTAAAGACCTCGGCTGATCTTTTTGGTATGACCATGACCAATACCGACGATCTTAATATCGGACAGGTCTTGGAGAATACGATCCCATATTTTGATTATGTTTGTCCGATGGTGTATCCGTCGCACTATCCTTCGGGATTCAATAATTACAAAGATGTGAATGCGCATCCGTATGATATTGTGAAGTTCTCGATGGATGCGGGAGTTCGTCGTGTGAATGAATACAAGAATTCGACATCAACACCCGATGTTGGTCGCGGAAAGGAGAATATGAACCAACTCCAACTTCGTCCATGGTTGCAAGACAATGATTATCCCGTTCCGTACACACCTGCAATGGTTCGTACGCAAATACAAGCGACCTATGACGCGGGACTCAATTCGTGGCTCTTATGGGACGCGGGGAATACGTATACGAGGGAGGCTTTGAAAACAGAGTAGTCTGTTAATTTTCAATTTTCAAGCATCAATTTACAATGAATTTTCAATTTGCAATGTTCAAAAGTGAACGTTGGGTTTGAAAATTGAGTCATTGTAAATTCATTGAAAATTGAGATTTGAAAATTGATCATTTCTCAACAATACTTTTCAACTCCCTCGAAGGTTTTATTCATGGGGGTTTTTTAGTATACTAAAGGAACAGGAAAATAATGGAAGATCCGAAAAAAGTTACATATTTTGCGGAGACTGACCGGAGGACAAAAACGCCTTTCGGTATTCGTGCGAGCGACCGAAGTCGTCATGTCTATGTGATCGGAAAGACCGGAATGGGAAAATCGACCATGTTGGAGAACATGGCTGTTCAGGATATCAAGAATGGCAATGGTATGTGTTTTGTCGATCCTCACGGAAAGACCGCTGATCTTCTTTTGGAATATGTCCCGCCTGAGCGCATTGATGACGTGATTTACTTCGCGCCGTTCGATATGGAATATCCGCTTTCGTTTAATATCATGGAAGATGTCGGATATGACAAACGTCATTTGGTTGCGAACGGACTGATGTCGGCATTCAAAAAAATATGGGTGGATGCGTGGTCGGCTCGTATGGAATACATTTTGAACAATGTTATTTTGGCACTTTTGGAATATCCGGATTCGACGTTACTTGGTGTGAATCGAATGCTCACCGACAAGAATTATCGTAAAAAAGTTGTGGATAATATCACCGATCCTTCGACTAAATCTTTTTGGGTCGACGAGTTCGCGAAATATACCGATCGTTATACGCAAGAGGCAACGCCGGCAATTCAGAACAAGGTCGGACAGTTCACTGCCAATCCGCTCATTAGAAATATCATCGGACAACCGAAATCAAGTTTCGATATGAGAAAGCTGATGGATGAAAAGAAGATCCTTATCATCAACCTTTCAAAGGGACGCATCGGAGAAGGAAATGCGAATCTGCTTGGTTCGATGCTTATCACGAAGCTGTATCTTGCCGCAATGTCGCGCGCAGATCTTCCTGAAGACACATTGAAGAAAACGCCGAACTTCTATCTTTTTGTCGATGAGTTCCAATCGTTCGCCAATGAATCGTTCGCTGATATTTTGTCGGAAGCTCGAAAATGCAAATTGAATCTCACGATCGCTCATCAATACATCGAGCAAATGCCCGAGGAAGTTCGTTCAGCTGTGTTCGGAAACGTGGGAACGATGGCGGTGTTCCGTGTGGGTGCGTATGATGCTGAGGTCTTGGAAAAGGAATTCTCGCCGAAGTTCTTGGCGGACGATCTGGTTAATCTCGGATTTGCGCAGATCTATTTGAAACTCATGATCGATGGCGTGACCTCGCAGCCGTTCTCGGCACGCACATTGCCTCCGATCTTAAAACCCGACAGTTCAAGTCGCGATGCGGTGGTCGCACGATCTCGTGAGTTGTATGCAAAGAATCGTGTGGATGTTGAGAAAAATATCGCGGATTGGTACAAAGAGGGAAGTGATGTTGTTTTTAAGGAAGTCGATGACGCACAGAAAAAAATCTATAAAAAAGAAGCAAGTGGAAATATTCCTGAAGGATTTGCTCGCAACGCGCAGAAAGCATTAACGTTCCAAAAAAAACTTTCAGCACAACCATACGTGGTGAATACCGCAAGTTCGACAAACGTTCCAAAACCGTCATATGGCACAAGACCGAGAGCTCCTGAAAATCGCGAGGAACAACTCACCAAACAAATTGAAAAAGAAATAGAAAAAAGACTTTCTGAAGAATCGCAAAAACGCACCTCATCACCAATTCAAACCGCTTCGGTATCGACACGTCCGGTGACCCCCCCAACACCTCCGCCAAAAAAAGTCTTTCAAGAACCAACGCTTCCTTCGGTGTTTGAAACACCGCCGGCATCTTCTTCTCAGCAGCAACAACAGCAGACACCATCGACATCGTCTTCGACTGTTCAGTCTTCAGCTGTGTTGGAATTGAAACCTGAACAACTAAAAGAATGGGTGCGACCAAAACCTCGTTCGTTTGTTTTTAATAAGAGCGGGGAAACCGTTCCAAATGTTGTGAACAATCAAATGGGTAAAATACAAGCACCTCAATTTGGTGAAAAAGTTTCGAGGGTTGTAGCTGTTGATACTTCACAAAAAATGTCTCTGAGCGATCTTAAAAAAAATGTTCCGGAAGAAACAACACAAAAAGAATCGACAAATAAAATGTCTCTGAAGGATGTGTTGAAGGAAGTTATGGAAAAGGAATCTGCGGAACAATTAAAACAAGGTGAACTTTCTTCTGAAAAGGCAGCCACTCAAAAAGAAGCTCCGCCGCAATGGGTATCGCAAAAAAATTCGTCTTCGCGATTGGTTCAAAGAAAACCCTTGAGTGAGATCGGCAAACAAAAAGAAGTGATATATGAAGTTCCTGAAGATATCTTGAAAATGGTTCTTAAGATGGAAAAACCGAATACATAACATAATTTAAAAAATAAAATACAGAGCATATGAAAATAGAAGAGGCTGTTCAAATAATAAAAGTTGGCGGGATCGGAGTTATCAAAACCGACACACTTTATGGCTTGGTAGGGCAAGCACTTCTTTCCGGCGTCGTGGAGAGAATCTATCTTGTACGAAAACGTCGACCAAGCAAACCACTCATTGTTCTTATTGAAAAACCTGAGGATGTGCGACTTTTTGGTATAGATACGAATAGTGCGGATTTTGAGCTTGCAAAAAAACAATGGCCGGGAAAGATCAGTATTATCTTGCCATGCAATCAACCAAAATTTGAATACTTGCATCGCGGCACGAGAACACTCGCGTTTCGCGTACCGGACAATGAAGAATTACGAAATATTTTAAAAGAAACGGGACCGCTTGTTGCGCCATCCGTGAATCATGAAGGTGAGATACCGGCGTTCACGATCCCCGAGGCAAAAGCATATTTTGGAAATGAGATCGATTTTTATGTTGATGCGGGGGAAGTGGTCACGGAATCATCAACACTCGTTAAGATCGTAAACGGAAAATTCGAAGTGCTTCGCGAGGGTGCGGTGAAGATCCAAACGGAGCAGGTTTAAGATATCAACAAGAACTACCCTGTGTTCTCTGACGCAGGGTAGTTTACAATATCAACAAGTTTTCTGATACAGGAATAAATCGTTGCATCCAACAGTGTGTCATTGAAACGTTCCATCAAAAATTCAGTGTTCAGTGTATTTTTTTATTTTTTTATTTTTTTATTCCTTTTATTTCATCATTTCATCTACCGTCATATATTTTACCATATGGTAAAATATATGACGGTCACTTAATCTTAATATGGTCTAACAAAAAAGTATAAAGTATCATGAAGTTTCAAAAAAAGCGGGTCCTTCGGAGGACCCGCTTTTTTCTTTTTCAATTTAAAACGTTTTGCCTTCTCGATAGCCGATGAAATTTCCATCGGGATCAAGATTGACATGAAGGTCGTATTTGCCGACATTGCGGTTGTTGGTGTAATAGATGTGTTCGATATAGTAGTTCAGATTGGCGCCGTTCTCGGGATTTAGGAGATCTTGATAATAGAAACAAATGTTTGCTTCCATGTGTTCGAATGTTTTGATCTTTTGTTCCTTCATCAGCTGGTCGATGAAGAGTGAGAATTTTTTATTATCCCCCTGTTTGAAGTTCTTGATCTTTCCGTAAAAAGCGCCGCTCCCGAACGATTGGAAATATTCCAGATCAAAAAGTTCTTTGCTGACATTTTCTTTCAGATCTCTCTTTACATTGAAAAGGGAAGTACATTGTTTGCCCCCCAAGTTTCCCGTGATCTGAACCGGCGTTGTTGCGATCAGCGGTTGTTTTTCGATGATCTCGCGAAGTGTTCTCTCAACTTCTTCAAGTGTTGTTCCACAAGTTTTTGGCGGATTGTGGAATTCTTTTTTCGTACCGTCGATGTTCGCAAAATAATCAAAATCGGCATCCATTATTTCTTGTGCGGGGCAGTCTTTGGTCAGTATCTCTGAGCCTTTCAATGTTTTTATGATCTGATCCACTGTGATCGTGGCGACCTGCCGTTCTTCTGTCGGGAATATCGACTTTGTCCCATCCTCGCCAAACCAACCCATTTCTTTATCCAGTTTTCCCGATGTATATAGATAATATTCGGTGTAGCAACCGCCGCGTTCGCCTTTGTCATTTCCGCACATTCCCGAGCTGCTCATGTATGCGTAGAGAAGGTTCGGATCGGCAAGACGCTCTGTTTTAGTGATGGTGGGTTCGGTTGTGATCGGAGGAGTTTTTGTGTCATCTGGAGGAGTGTACCAACCTATGATCCCCAAAAGAAGGATCGTTCCAAGTGTTACGTATAAGATCGTTTTTTGTTTTTTTGACATATTTTTAATCACTTACAACTGATCTTACACTGATCATCATAATCGTAATTTCCCGGTATCGCGATGCAACTTCCCATGGATTTATTGTTTCTCAGTGTTGGTTCATATGTTTGGTTGCAGTCACTGCATTCAAGCACTCCTCCCGCGGAGCCGATGCAATTTCTCGTTGTTCCTCCTCCGCCCATTGCCGCAACAATGATAACGATGGCGATGATAATACCAAGGGCGAGCATTGTGCCGCCTCCACCACTTGCCGTTTGCACCGGTCCCGCTTGACCGATAGGGGGAACCTGTCCTCGATTACTTGCTAAAAGCGGGCCCTGTGTATCGAAACCTGACCCTGCGTTTACACTTGCCGTTTCAAGCGGCGCCGCGGCGCCATTCATTGTTTGAGGAAGTCCCGTGCCACAGTGTGGACAGAATTTCGCACTGACGATCATCGGTTTTCCGCATTGAGGACAAAAATTTGCCATATGTTTTTTGATTATTTTTTAAATATCTTTTTTACTATTTTAACAAGTCCACGAAAGAACGCTTGAATGAGGGAGATAATGAAGAAGAAAAATACGAAGCCGCTTATGACATATGAAGCTTGAAGGAGCGGTTGTTCATCGGCGGGCAGATCGGTCTTTATTAAGAAGAAAGCGGACAAAAGAGGTAACGCTAAAGAAAGCACTCCCAATATAAGGAGTCTTTTTCTTAAAGAAGCTTCCTTTTTCTTTTCTTTGAATTTTTCTTGGTCGGCGGGAGCGACCTCTTTGTGGGGAAGTGTTTTTCCACAACCTATACAAAAATTATATTCTTCTTTTATCTCCGCGCCGCATTGTATGCAATACATATTTTTTTGATGACGTTTTTAAATTATTCGCACGATGCAGGAATGTTCACATTGAAATATTGAGTGGGGAAAGGTCTCTCGACATCGGGTACCGCTTCGAACATCCTCACTTTTCCCGCGAGGTTCTTTGCGGGGCACTGCGGTTTATTGCTTTGGAAATAATCTCCGCCAACGTCCGAGTATTGAATAGTGATCTTGTTGATCGGCGTATTTGCAGCAGCTTCGTATTCACCGAAGTCGGCATAGTCGGGACGCGGATCAATGTCGAATCTTAGTGTGCGGTCTTCGGGGAATGTCGCGCCGTGCAGATCGAATGTGAGCGAACCGCGACAGATATAACTTCCGTCCCATGCCATTTGCGGACTCCAGAGGTCGCTTTTTTCGAATGCACAGACGATATTCTTTGCCGATTCGAACGTGATGTTTATTTTTTCTTCGGGAATCTTCGGTTCATCTCCGCCATTGTCGTTTCCGTTATTATTCGCTGTCGGACACACTCCACCAAAGCAACATTGCTCCCCGATCGGGCGACAGAACATTCCGCAGAACGCTTGTCCAGCAGGACATTGATATCCGCAATTCTCCGTACCGCATCCGTGCGTTGGTCCCAAACAATATTGATTCGTAACACCGTCATCACAACAGGTGGCGTTCTGAGGAATACACCCCTGCCCGCATTGTTGCAGTGCTGCGGGACATTGTGCGATATTATTTTCATCGTTTCCATTGTTTCCACCGAACAAAAAGCCGAGGAACAATAGGAAAAATATCAATACCAGGGCGATAATGATCAATCGTAGTCTCTGATTCATACCGTTTAATTTTATCATCCCTCAATAAAAGGGAATAGTGTATAAAACAGATTTCATTTATTTGTTCATGTAGTACATTTTCGCATATGCGAAAATGTACTACATGAATTTAAAATGAGGATTTATTTTATTGAGTGAAAGATTGATTTAGCATTTTCTCGCATATGCGAGAAAATGCTAAGTTTTATTACTGGGAGAGTTTATTTTTTTGAACTCAGTAAAAAAGACGCGGGTCCTCCGGAGGACACGCGTCTTTTTAAATTTACCTTACATTAATTTAGATAAGTTTTTTTGACTTCAGTATCTTTTTCAGCTCGGCTTTGGCTTCGAGGGAAAGAGCATAATTTACTCTGGTGTAGGGTTTGTTGATTTTGATGAATCTTGAAAGATCGATCGGAGTTCCGATGACGACGGAATCGCAGACGGTGTTGTTGATCGTGGTTTCGAGATCTTTGATCTGCTTTTTGCTGTAACCCATGGCTGGGAGAAGGGTGCCGATGTTTGGATAATGTTCGAATGTTTTTTTCATTTCTCCGACGATGTATGGTCGTGGATCAACGAGCTCGGCTGCGCCAAAACGTTGTGCGGCGATCGTTCCAGCTCCCACTTTCATTTCACCATGGGTGAGGGTTGGACCGTCCTCAACGACGAGCACGCGCTTGCCTTTGATGACCGACGGATCGTCGACGGTGAGGGTTGATTCGGCTTTGATGACCTTGGCTTTTGGATTGTATTTTTTGATGTTCTCTTCAATGATGGCGACATCTTTTGGATCGGCAGCATCGACTTTGTTGATGACGATGACATCGGCGGTGCGGAAATTCACTTCGCCCGGATAATAGGCGATCTCGTGTCCCGCGCGCATTGGGTCGACGACCGTGATCGTGAGGTCCGGTTTATAGAATGACATGTCGTTGTTGCCTCCGTCCCAAATGATCGTGTCGGCCTTTTTCTCGGCGGCTTTTAAGATAACGCCGTAATCAACACCTGCGTAAATGGTGCTGCCCATGGCGATGTGCGGTTCGTATTCTTCCATTTCCTCGATGGTACATTTATATTTCTTGAGGTCGTCGAGCGTTTCATAACATTGGATAATTTGTTCGCGAAGATCGCCGTATGGCATTGGATGACGAACTGAGGCGACTTTTTGTTTTGCTTCGCGGAGGATTTCCACGACACGACGTGATGTTTGGCTTTTTCCGCATCCTGTGCGAACGGCAACAACTGCGACGATCGGTTTCTTGCTTTTGATCATCGTTGCAGTCGTTCCCAACATTGAGAACTTTGCTCCTGCCGCCATAACGCGTGAACCCAAATGCATAACGGTCGCGTAGGGAAGGTCGCTGTATGACAGAACGCACTCGTCGATCTTTTTTTCAATAATAAGTTTTTCGAGATTCTTCTCGTCGTGGATCTCGATACCTTTTGGATAAAGTTTTCCCGCGAGTTCGGTCGGGTATTTTCTCTCGGCAATTCCCGGAATTTGAGCTGCGGTGAATGCCACCACTTCTGTATTTTTATCGTCGCGATAGACGGTGTTGAAATTGTGAAAATCTCTTCCCGCCGCGCCGATGATAATGATCCTTTTTTTCATAACATTTATTAGTAATAGAAAAATAAGAAAATAGAAAAATAAAAAGATTGTGACGACGTCGGAATCTTTCTATTTTTATATTCAAATATTTTTCTATTTTTAT
>Ga0172379_10011102_pt1 | contig 10799 bp, 9 predicted proteins | sample GrowelOW334metaG_FD_119756 | JGI IMG/M metagenome (GOLD analysis project Ga0172379, IMG submission 119756) | Groundwater microbial communities from an aquifer near a municipal landfill in Southern Ontario, Canada - Groundwater well OW334 metaG | ecosystem: Environmental > Aquatic > Deep... | reverse complement strand
TAATCTTAATCTCTCTTTGGGAATGTCACCATTCTCATCTAACGTAGGTTCTATTCTTTTGAATCCTCTCTTCTCGTAAGTGTTTTTGAAACCATATGGGTACGTCTTTATCTCACATCTATTTGCCCAATGGGACGTCGTATCACCATTCTTATATGCATCCATACGCGATTTTTTGGTCTTCTCATCTCTTATACAAGATGGTTGATAGGCTATATAGCACGTCAATCTATTTATAGTTAAATCGTTGATATCTTCTTGTAACATTCTCTTCTTTTTGGTCATCCCTGTATTTGCATGGATGATTCTGGAATTCCACAACGTCAGGCAATTCTCATCTAAGAGTAATTTTACGACGTTATCCTTATACATATCGACTTCCTTTTCATTCAACATTATCCAATCTTTCATATGAGTTGTATCGGGAGAGAACGTTTCATGGGACCTTGGTACGAGAATGAGACCTGCATCGTCTTCACCCACCTTTTTAAAATTGTAGGCACCTTGAATAGAGTAGAGTTGATTGTATGGATTCTCATCGATGTGTAACCACGGCTTAGATTGTTGCTTGTCGCTGACGAATACACTAAATCCATCCATACTGACCATTAAATCTTCCGTCTTGAATATGTCGGCAAATACACCCTTTATGGTATTGTTTTTTCTGAGATACCACATAAAATCAGATTGGCCAAAACCGTTAAAGACCGCCATACCCTTACCAAACATCATCGGACAATTTTGTATCGTCCAAGTTGACGGATCGTCAAAGTCAAAATTTGGAGAGACGTATGTCCAATCTCTCTTGAAAAGGTCTATAGAGGTAGATACCTCTTCGGGTGCCAATATATCTCTCAGAACAACAAACCCATTCTCCTCCAAATATTTGTTCCACACCTCAACATTTTTGACGTGAAAAGATGGAGGTCTCAACGTTATAATGTTATCTTTAACATTATCGGTATTTTTTGTATCGGTAATATATGATGGAATAATCTTATTCTTTATTGTTGATGGTTCTTTGAGAGTTAAAGTCAACATATTTTATAATTTTAATAATTATATTATTGTTTAAAAACGTCTATATTAAAATTAATTTTGATACAGTGTAATCTTTAAAAATAGTGTATACATAAAATATAAAACAATGGTTCAACTCTTTCTTAAAACGTTGACTAATAGATTGATAGTTTTGGACGTCGAGAATGATGACACCATATATGACGTCAAACTAAAGATTCAAAGTCGTGAGAATAGACATCCCGATCAACAGAGAATAATATTCTGCGGGGAAGATCTTGAAGATACAAAGACAATAGGTGAATGCGATCTCACTAGCGGACCGACAATATATCTAATCTTTATAAACCCAAAAGATTAAGGAATTATTGAGACTCGCAAAGTTAAGATTCATCATAAAAAATTTATATTGTATCTTAGTTAAAATTAAATATATAAATATCCTTTATATATAATTCTTAAAATTATCAATAATTCTTAATTACCAATATCTTAACATGAATTATCTCACACAAAATAACAACATCTCCTCTCTCTCATTCTACATATACGTCACACTCCATAGGGATGACGCTATTACATCTTGTTCATCAATATCGGTAAAAAAGAACAAGAGACGTTATGCGAAGCTTATAGATAGTTTTGAACTCAAAAGACAAAGACAAAATATATATACCGGTGATATCTCTGCGTTATATGCGTTGACCCTTGGGTATGTTTTACCAAACAAAGATAAGGTTGGTAAACATTTTGAATTTAATATAACAAATAATAAGGGTGGGACAAGTCTAAACAAGGTAAAGACCATATCGACTTATAAGGATGGTTACAAGGATGGAGATGAGATCTCATATCTTTGTGGTAGGAAATATATAGACGGACCGGTTGATAAAAGGTCGATAGATAAAAAATTTATCGATAAGAGACCTAAAGATGTTATGAGGAGATTGATAGAGGTACAAGATTTGAAATTATTATCAAATGCCGATCAATACATCTTTTTTAATGGGGATAAGGATGTTATTAGCACTAAAAAAGTGTACAAAGATCTTGGAAAGAATATGGTGTTGACAAGCTATCAATATAATAAAAAAGGACCTCCAAGTAAACATGTTGTCATAAAAAAAGAGGGAGATTATTTCAACATCAAAGTATATCCATTTCGTAGGAATAACCCATTTCGTAGGAGTAAGAGTTTATCATACGATATAATAACTTTGCAATACCAATACACAGATTTCTTTTTCAAGATTTGCGATAAGACTAGAATATACGAGACTGCGGTGGGTAAGGATGATAAGAAGATTAAATATTTAACATATGAGGGAGATCTGGTGGATGGATGTACAAATTTAGATGGGGAGGAGACTAGATGGGCGTTGAAGGTAGATGATGAAAAGAATATAAAATATCATATATCGTCGATACATAGATATGATAGAAAAAACGAGGTAGGTAGTCTCCGTAATTATAAGGATGGTGTATTTGATCACAAGAGCGTCTATTTTGGAGGTCCTCATAAGATGAATGATACGATAGTCAAGACGTGGATAGAGGAACATCATTACATCATCATGTCTTTGTTAAAAACAATGATATAAGACAATACTTGGACAATGATGTGATAAGACTGATATCCCAAAATTAAATATATAAACTATTTATATATAATCTTTCAATATGGATTGTATCACAAGGATCACTACAATCAATTCTTCATCATTCTACATATACGTCGTTCTTAATGTCGGTGATGCTATAAAAAATTTAACCCCCATATCGTTAGAGAGGAATAGGAGACGTTACACAAAGTTAACAAGACATTTTAGATTCAAAAGCAAGTGTGGTATAGGAACTACCCATATTTTGGATCTAAAGTATATCCTACCAAATGGTACCATTATTGGTAGACGTCAAAGATCTTATATAACGTCATACTCTACTCCTTATGTGGGTGGTGGTGTATATTGTAACAAGTTTAATAAGGTATCTACATATAAGGATGGTTACAAAGATGGAGAGGAGTGCGAATATCATTGTACATCAAAGTCTCATAAAGATAAGATTTGTAATGATGTCTTGAAAAGATTGATATCTAAAGACTTTGATACTTTGAATGATGATGATAAGGATACATTCTTTAATGGATACACCTATATAATCTGTACAAAAAAAGTATACAAAAACCTGGGTAAGGATGTGACGTTGACCAGCTATAAATTTTCACAAGAGAAGAGCATTGTCATAAAGAGGGAGGGAGATGATATAAAGGTAAAGGTGTATAGAGAGGTATATAGATCTGGGATACGTATACTGTACAAAAATATAAAGACTCAATATATGCGTTTTAATTACGATGTGGTAGATGGAGATTATACCTTTAAAGCATTTGGTTTTGAGCTTGTTGGAAAGACTAGAACTTACGAACCGATGTTGGATAAAGATAAAAATATCACAAATTATATGGTGTATGAGGGAGATCTAAGGGGCAGGGTCGATAATTATTATCATTGCAACAACTATGATATAACGTTGAATGGAGAGGAGAGGAGGTGGAATGTTGGTGATAATGATGGGGAGGGAGATATTAGATATAATATAGCATCGATACATAGATATGACGAAGAGACAAACACGGGACATATCTCCAATTATAGGGATGGAATATTTTTTAATGAAGGTACCTATTGGGAAAAATGTCATATGTTCTTTAACGTCTTTACAAATGAATGTCATCGTGATATCATATGTCTACTAAAAAAGATTTAATCGACGTACCTTTATAAAAATAATAATCTATTTCGTGTATAAAGAATAGAGTATAAAAGATTAATAAAATTATCTTTGTAAAAATATCGATATATCTTAAACATGGATGGTTCAACAAATACTACACAGAGTACAAATAATTCTCAAAATATAGTTGTTGTAAGATCTAATCACACGTTGGAAGATTTAAAGAACTGGATGGACGTCTACAATTTTGTAGATGGTATCGACAACATTGTCGTACTACCAAAAACTACCGAAAATACAAAAGATACTTCTGTGACATCTATCGATTCTATAGATAATATCCAAAACATCACCATTGTAAAGCCAGGGTATAGGTTGCAACACCTTAAGGATTGGATGAAGAATAGTGATAATTTATACCTTGGTAGACCTTGTGTATTTTTTAATGAGAGAGAGAGATTTCCATCATCTGACATACCCAAAGATGTTTACAACGAGAAATTTTGTAACCCATTCAAAAATATAGACTTGACGATCAATTCTCGATTGTATCGATCCTATATATCTACATCTATAGAGAATGGCATTATAACTCGCAGTGATATGTTGTGGTTGGCTAGCAAAAAACAATTTGGTTATCTTCGACCCAAAGATGCCGTATGTGGATATGTGTTAAAAGATGTACTTTTGAAATATTTTTCATCATCTACTATCTTATAGTTTTGTACGACGTTGATTAAAAATAATAAATGTATATCTTATACATTAAATTTACAAATAATGCAAAAATTACTATAAACGATGCAAGACATTGCTAACTCTACCAAAGATTCCTCTATATTTTATATATACGTCACCCTATTTATAGATCAAGGTGTAGAGAATATAGATGTTATAAGGTTAGAAAACAATAAACGACGTCATGCAAAGATTACACAGACTATTCACCAAAACGATAGATACTATTATTTGGACTTTAAATATATATTGCCAAATAAAGACAAACTCGGTAGACGTCTAAGGATAAAGATATCGAAGTTCTCTGAACATTATCATCAATTATATAAGAAAACGTCGACGTACAAGGATGGGTATAAGGATGGAGTAGAGTGTAGATATACGTGTCAAACCATTATCAAGAATGATGTGCACGCTGGAAGCATAGATAGATTACTTAATATCAAAAATTTTAATCTATTGACCTATGATGATCAGCATTATTTTTTGAATAGTGATTATAAACTCTCTCAAAAGCTATCTTACTCTAATTTTGGAAGGGATCTATCTTTTACCAAATACCATCATACTCTTCCCAAGAATAAATATATTGTTATAAAAAAGACACAAGAGGATGCCAAAGTAAAGATCTATCATGGGTTTATCAAAAGAGAGGGATTATGTTATAAAAAGATTGAGACTCGATATAGAGATTTAATATTATGTGACAAGACGAGGATATATGAGAGTTTGATGGGTGATGATGGGAAAAAACGATGGTACATGATATACGAGGGTGATATCGTAATAGATCATCAACAGTATGATCATGTAAGGTTAGAGGGAGAGCAAAAAGTGTGGAGGGTGAAATGTAACAAAGATGGAACTATTGATCGTCGTATAAAGTTTATACAAAATTTTTATTCAAATACTAAAAAAGGATTTGTAGATTTTTACAAAAAGGGTGTCATTGATACGCATTGCGAGTGTGATCAATACATTCGATGTTTTAATACACTCATACAAGATCATCACAATGAGATTGTTCGTCTCTTGCAATCCATATATCGTCGCACCTCTAAAAAATCTATATGAGTTTTTAAATTTATAATAGTTTTTTAAATTATGTATAAAATATACATAATTATATAATGATGGAGAGCAATATTGACAGAGGAAATATAAACTCTCCAAAAAAACCAAAGAGGTTAAAGTTGAGATGTGATAATTGTAAGATTAAATTTTATGGGATGTCAAAGACTCAAAGATATTGCGACAAATGTTCGATGTGGATAGGTTGGTTTCTTTATAATAGTCAGAGCAATTATTATAATACTGATATCAACAACGTCACCCATACCAATAATAACCAATAATCATAATAATAGTAATAATTACTAAATATTGAACATTAAATATATAATAGCAAAGCTATTATATTAATAAAAATGTCTATTTTTAACACACGTTGATCTTGTATTTTAGATGAGAGGGAACCTCATGGGCAGATAGTAATCTATAGGATGTTTGGCATAAATTATTTTTACTATCATTAACAATCTCTTCTTTGGGTATGATATTTGAGGATATATTGATATCGACGTTTATAGCATTGGGTAATATGATATCGATGATCTTTTGTGGAACATCGATAGTCTTTCTCGGTATGTCACATGGTAGAGTGATGAATTTTTTTGCGTTGGAACAATTTTTCACAACGTCTGTATTCTTCACAATGTCTGTATTTTTTATAACATCGGTATTTTTTGTATCAACATTACTCTTTATAAAGAGAACCTTTCCATCATCACTCTTTTGTAAATTTTTATAATGATCAAAATCTTCCTCTGGAGTAGGTTTTTTGACAGATCTCGTGGGTCTCTTTTCATCCTCGTCCTTGATCTCCCCGTCACTTAAAATCGACGTCACCGACAAATTTGAAACTCCTTTACCTCGTCCACGCTTTCCCTCCTTCTTTTTTAGAGGTTGAAGAATAGAAGAATCTTTACCATCATTCATGATATAGATGATCATCCTAATACAATCCTTTATAAGGGTGTTCAACGTTATCTCACTCAACGATACAAGGTCACTATATTTCTTAATGTTCAAATTAAGCTTTTGCTTCAAGGAGGGGTTGAGGCAAAGGTACAGATACACGAATGCACATGCTGTAGAGTAGCTCTTGCTCTTTATCAAATTCTCTGTAGCGTCTTCTAGCAGCAAACAGATCTTTTTGATGTTGTCAGAATGACATTTCTCCATATCGATCTTTATCATCACTGAATCTGTAAAGTTGTAGGCCTTGGTGCTGTTCAACTTTGTTCCCTTAAAGACTCTGATATACTCTTTTATACCCTTGGACAAGGCATATCGTTTTATACCAAACTCTTTCTCAATATCCTCTATAGGGATGGCTAGATCCATATCCTTGTAGACGTTATAAAAACATGCGGCTATTAGGGCCTTGCTACCACTCTTGCGGTTAGAGGAATTGTTGATGATCTTTTTGTAACGGTCCTGTATATCTTGTTTGATATAGGCGGGGATGTTTGATTTGCACTCCTTCAATACCTTATCAACGTTGTTTCGAATGTTATCAGAACGTTTGTTGGTATTATAAGAGGACGTCTTGCTCTTGTTGTCCCACTCTGGATCAAGGGTGTATATTTGCATCTCTACACCACAATCTTCGCATACCTTCATGCCTTGTTTTGTGGTATGGTTGATGTGTCTGCATAGCTTACTGCTCTCTACGATATCATCCCTTATTATATCGTCTTGACATATGATCTCATTAAAGACCTTTAATTCCTCTAGATTATCGATGATAAGAAGATTCAACTCTTCTTCGAATGCACTCATAAATAATGTATAGGGAGAATAGAGAATAAAAAATTGAACGTCAAAAGTAAATAAATTTTTTATAACGTTAGAGAAAAGCAATGTGTGTAAGTATCTTTTAAATTTAGAGTGTAAGTCATTTTATAGATTTATTTTTTAATAAAAAAATTTAATAGTTCAAAACTTTTAAAACTCGAAGAGATGGTGGTAGATTATTTATAGGTTGGTTAAAATGGTTCCCCAAAAATAAATGTGTAAGAAACGTGGGCAAATTATCTATAGATTGATTGAACAAACATCCTAACGTTAAATGAGTGAGGGATGATGGTAATCTATCTATCTTTTGATTAAAATTTTCTCCTAAAGATAGATGGGTGATAAACTTGGGAAAGTTATCAACAAGTTGGTTAAAACCCCAATCCAATATAAGATGTGTAATCGATGAAGGTAAATTATCAACAGGGCGATCGAAACAACCAGCTAACGTTAAATGAGTGAGACACGAAGTGGGTAGATTATTTATAGGTTGATCAAAGCTATACCCTAACGTTAAATGGGTAATGGATTGTGGTAGATGATCTATGGGTTGATCAAAATGTTCTCCTGTTGTTAAATGTGTGATGGATTGTGGTAAGTTATCGATGGGTTGATTAAACTGAAATCCTAATATCAATATTTTAACAGATGACGGTAGATCATATATTGGTTGATTAAAGGAATCAGAGAGATGAATCTCTGTCACACCAGTTTGATAAAAAACAAACATATCTTTATTTATATATGTTCGTTTATCAAATGCTAGTAATTTAAAAGATTTTCCTATACCTAACGTAGGTCTATATCTTTTTGCACATACTACGTCAATATTATTGATTGTAACGTAAATATTGAGTTTGTTAAAAAAGATGGGGGTAAGTTTTTCATTCATGGAATTGGATGTCAACCTCAGATTTTTTAAAGACCTGACATCCTGTCTCTTGTGTATAGAGAAATATTCAAGGATGTGAGCAAGGATACCTGTATTGAATATATTTTCGACGAAATTTTCTGAGGCGTAGATGTCGTTTCTAAATTTAGATAACATCTTTGTGGGATTAATATTTTTATGGGGTTGATAGTTTATAATTTGCGAATTATAATGAGGGGATAACGTAAAAGTAGAGACAATATAGTTTTAAAATAGAGGCGAATATTTATAATTTATGAATTATAATATTAATTTTATCAACACTTCCTTCTTTTTTATACGCGATTATGAATAATGTATCTTAAAACTAATTTTTTATAGTATATATTTTTAACGTTCTTATTATTTTATATAACTAAAAAATAGTAATATATAATGTCTAAATCAATTAACGCAGTATCCAAGTCAACCAACATGAAGTTTAAAATTGTACCAAAGAGTGCATCAAAATCTGCCAACATTGTTCCTAAATATACAGATGATGATAAGGTAGTTGCAAAAAAAGTGTTGGGAGATCTTCGTAGGTTACAAGGAAAGGATAGTGATGATAAGAATACAAAAAAAATCAATGTAAAGGTATTGAGTAAGGTTGAAGAGAAGAAGCCTATAGAGAGAAAGGATATAGATAACCTTATTCCATCGAATCTATGCTTACCAGTCAATCTTTTAAAACTATTAAAGGATGATTACATCATAGGTGTCACCTATAAACTCGACAATAGTAGATCTCATGCCGGTACCAATGACACTATTAACATAACGTGTACCTATTTCTATGTATTGAAAAAGAGTATAGTAGAGGACGATGTGAATTATAGAAATAAGGATCTGTATGAGGGTAAATTGAAGAACAACCCTAACGTCGACCAACGTAAGGGTATAGATATGATACATTGTATGATGTGTTCCAGCAACGTCAGTGACCCTTTAAACCTCTACAATACAAAGATATCAGTCCCAAATTATACAAAGGACTACCAAAGCAAGAATACGGTATACGTCAACCAATATGTCTATGTGAGACACAGCGTCCACCTATATAATAGGAATCAACTAACATCATATAAGAAAGAGCTTGAACCAAGGGAGGAGGTAAAGAGATTGATAGATCAAAAATATTTTGAGTAGACGTTTAGATTTTTATAATATTATATACATATATAATGTAATGTCAGGTTTATTGTATAAATTTATAATACTTTAATTTTTTTCATATTTGAACATTTCAAGTATAGGAACCTAAAAAGAAGGTTCCTATATTTGTAAAATTTATAGGTTATATAAATTTTATAAGAAAAAAATTATATAGAAATAAAGAATCTCTCATCTAGTTTGTAACAAATATAGGAACCTTCTTTTTAGGTTCCTATATTTGTAAAATTTATATAACCTATAAATTTATAAGAAAAAAAATTATATAGGAATAAAGAATCTCTCATCTAGTTGTAACAAAGATAGGAACCTTCTTTTTAGGTTCCTATCTTTGTAAAATTTATAGGTTATATAAATTTTCATTATTTATTATCTAATGGATTTCTAAATTTTACATATATAAAACACCTTGCATGATCATGTGTTTTATAACTTAAACCATTTTCATCAAAAAATGGGTACATCATTTGAGGTAATAATGACACGTCACCTAAATGTTCTGCACAACGTTGAGATAATTTTGTTCCTTTTATCTTATCTTTCTTCTTTCTCGTAAAAATTAAAAAAGTCTCGCAATACATCTTTACAGAATCTGTTGATAAAACTTTAATCTTGTCAATATTATTTTTTAGATAAGATTTACAAAATTGTATCATCATATGTTCCTTATCCTTTATTTTATTAAAGTTAGTGTTTTTTATAAAATCATCTACGTTTTCATTCACGTGCTGTTTAAATTCTACAATGTGGTTAATTTGTTGATCTATTTGAAATTCTTTTTCATTAAGTGACGTCTCTGAACCTTTGTTTAGTTGACGTATTATCTCATCATACATAAAATCCGGTAATGGTGCTACACCATGTATATTAGTATTCATAAGGATCTGACATCTAAATATATCCCCATTATAATCTATTATCGTTGGACCATTCATATATTGACCATCATATCGGGCATCTATGTCGACGTCAAACAATTTTATCTTTGATAGATCACGATTTCTCAGACCAATCGTTTGTCGTTCGTTAGGTCTTAAATATAAATGATATCCTCTATTTATAGTTATCATCGTTATAGATTTTCCTCTAAAATTATATTTTTCACACACCTCTATATATTTGTTAAATGTGTTACCTGTATTATCTATATTAATACCCAATATATTGCCATATATCTCACCCGTAAGGATAACGACAGAATTTGCTCCATATTTGTACTGTGATTCAGTATATATATTGTCCTTATATACAAAATCGGATATAGTGGGATATTTTCCATCCTCATAATCCAATAATTCAAAGTTCATACCATTCTTCAGAATGGATTTTTGTGTCTTGAATGACCTGTTATTATACATGTATG
>Ga0172379_10011101_pt1 | contig 10800 bp, 16 predicted proteins | sample GrowelOW334metaG_FD_119756 | JGI IMG/M metagenome (GOLD analysis project Ga0172379, IMG submission 119756) | Groundwater microbial communities from an aquifer near a municipal landfill in Southern Ontario, Canada - Groundwater well OW334 metaG | ecosystem: Environmental > Aquatic > Deep... | reverse complement strand
CAACAATCGCAGCTTTAATTTTCTTACGATCCACCGGATAGTGTGACTCTGTTTGAAGAAGTACCGTAACCATAATTATTTGTTCGCCATCATGCTCCGAAGCATTGCCGACACTCTTCCCCCGTCAGCTTTTCCTGCAACGGCTGCCATTGCCTGTTTCATAAGAAGACCAAAATTAGCTTCTCCGGACACGGCAATTGGTTGAAGCAGTGTTTTCAGTTCACTATCAGATATCTCTTTCGGAAGAAAGGTTTCTAATATTGAAAGTTCTCCCTGTTCTTTGGATACTAACTCACTGCGCCCGGCCTTAGTGAAAGCATCAATTGATTCCTTATGCGTTTTGACCTGTTTTTTGATTACTTCTAACACATCTTCATCCTTCATTGCCCCTTCACCTGCCGCTGCGTATTTGGAAATTGCCTCATTTCGGACAGCAGCAAGCAAAAACCGCAGGGTATCCACACGGACATGATTACCCTGTTTCATCGATGTCAAAACATCCGCTTTAAGCTGATCAAGTAACATATGCGCTCCTTAATAATTAGACCGATTCGGATGACGAAGCCTTCTGGCTAGTTCCCGTTTTCTTTCTTTTTTAATCTCCGCCGGCTTCTGGTAAAATTCCCGTTTTTTGAGGTCCTGAAGAATGCCTTCCGTTAAGACCTTACGGGTAAATTTACGAATGAGTGAATCTGAATTATCTCCCGGTTGTGCCTTCACAAATACCATATAAACAAAACACCCCCTTACGTTATTTCTTTTTTGATTTTTTCCGCTATCTCGGTCAATGGTTCTTTCACGCCCTTCTCTACTATGGATTGTATCACACCGCCACCGTCATCCGGAAACCGGGGGAGAACGTGCATATGGAGGTGATGCACGCCCTGCTCTTCTTTATGATTGATTCCCAGCGTAAATACGTCTGTCTTGTAGGTAGCGGTGAGGGCCCGAACGACTTTTTGGACAGAACTTAGTAAATGGGAAAGTTCTTCGGGGCTATAATCTAATATTGTCCATCCGTGTTTTTTCAAAATAACCACCACGTGACCGGTTGTAGCAGGAAAAATATCCAGAAACGCCCTGGTATATTCATCCTCGTATACGGTATAGGAAGGACTGGTATTTGCAACAATCTTACAAAACAAACAATTATCCATAGACCTGTGTAACAATATCGATCATTTCAGAAAGCGTGAGCTTCGTTGGTTTCATATCCGGATTTTTTGCACTCCCGTTTAACAGCATGTGTTTGCTTGCATGCAAAAACCAGGTTGCTTCCGGATCCTTAATCTTAACCTCTTCATAGAGAGCAGTTAAATCAATTTCATCTTTCGGAATGGATTTGATCTGGATACTTCCCACCTTGGGATCTTTCCGTACGGCAATCACATAGCCCATTTTCTGCCCGACATGTACGGCTTCCCTGTTGACCGTTTCAATCCCAAATGATGTACCGAACCGCGTCATAAATTCGATTCCCTTTTCCTTAATTTCTTTTTCAGCCCACACCTTGTTTTGAAACATTTTATATGCCGCATCAAGACAATCCATCACCCCGTCGATCATACCGAGCGGGTTATTCACCATGGTCATCTGCATACCGTCAATAAGGGACCCGAGCGACAAATCCCATACATCAGCCGTCGGATTGGGGAAAAACACTTCCCTGAAGTGATCCACGTCATTAACTACCCGAAGCAGCCGTTCTAATGCTTCATCATGCATCCCAAGTGACACATAGACTTTGAGTGCTGCACAGGTATCCTCGGCACTCTGGTGATGGTCAAACTTCCCAAACCCGGTATCCACATGCAACACTTCAGGATCACTGTCAACCGGGATATCATGAAAGGTTTTCCCAGCTGGAACAAACGCGATCGCCGCCTCTTTCCATTCAGGTACAAATGTCTTAAGAAGCCAAATGGCAGTAATCCCGTCTAAATCCGGGGCAAAATGGGTAATAATCGTTTTCATTAGCCTTAGTATACTGTTATTTCAGTACTTTTGGAAGAATAACCTCTCGAATATTCGGATATGTCGGGAGTGACATAAGCTCTTTTTTTGGAATCCACCGCATATCTTTATATTCCGTTTCTGGAAATACAGGGGTAAACGGCGGTACTTCTATAACATAAACAAAATCCATATGGATATGCTCCGGTTTATTTCCCAGCGCCGGAATTGGCTCTTCAAATAGATAATCGGGGACAGGAAGAGCGGTCACGCGTTCATCAAGTACAATCGATTTTGGAAGATATGCGGCAATATCAAATCCGGTTTCTTCTTGCACTTCGCGGATAAGTCCTTCGAGAGGATTTTCGTTTTCTTCCTGATGCCCGCCGGGAGGAAGCCACATCTGTAATTTCCGATGAAGTCCCAACAACACCTTTCTTGGAAAGGTTTTGGTTACCAGCACTGCCGTTGATGTATAGTGCTTAACCATGAAGAAGAGCTACAGCGCTTTCAACCGGTACGAGTTTTGATTCCTTTTCACTTCGTTTCTTTACCTCAACCTGTTCCCCTGTTTTTGACGACACGATAAACCGCCAGGGAATACCAATAAGATCGCTGTCGGCAAATTTTACTCCCGCCGATACGTCGGTTCGGTCATCCCACAATACCTCTACCCCTGAATCAACGAGCTTTTTGTACATCGCTTCTGCTTTTTTCTCTCCCCCGGGAAGGGAAATAAGATGCGCTTTAAACGGAGCAATTGACTCCGGCCACATCATACCTTTGTCATCATGAAATAGTTCTACGACCGCTCCGACAATCCTCGTTGTTCCGATTCCGTAACATCCCATAACCACCGGCTTGGTTGTGCCATCAACATCCGTAAACGTGACTTTGAATGAATCTGAAAACCGGGTTCCGAGATCAAAAATATTTCCCACCTCAATACCCTTTCCGACAACAAGCGTTCCTTTTTTGCACGAAGGACATTGTTCCCCCGCTTTGTGCGTCGACAGTTCGGTATTTTCTGCAAACGGACAGCTGTCACAATACGCCAAATCCACTTCTCCAGCAGGAGTCAGCACATTAAACTCATGTGAATGTTTTTTAGTAAATGATCCGCCAGATGCTTCTGTCATTTTGACTTCTGTCAGACCCATACGGGAAAAAATGGCGAAATACGTTTGAATTATTTTGTCATAATATTCGTGAAGGTCATCAAGCGATACATGGAAACTGTACATATCCTTCATTCCAAATTCACGTCCCCGTAGTACTCCTGATTTTGCCCGAAGCTCATCACGGAATTTTGTTTGGATTTGATAAATTGAGAGAGGCAAATCCTTGTATGAATGGATATATTGTTTAGCGAGCGGCGTCACCACTTCTTCGTGCGAAAACCCCAATCCATATTCTTTATCTGTCTGGCTTTTTATTTTAAATAAGATATCTATGCCATTCCACCTACCGCCCTCTTCCCAATTCCCTTTGGGAATAAGGGCCGGCATGACCACCTCCTGCGCTCCGGTTGCATTGAGTTCTTCCCTGACAATTGATTCAATATTCCGCAGCACCCGAAGACCTAAGGGCATCCAGGTAAAAATTCCGGCTGCAAGCTGATCTACGAATCCGGCTTTTAATAAAAGCTGGTGATTGACTGAGGTAGCATCACTGGGAATTGATTTTCTCGTCTTTGCAAATAACTGGGAATATTTCATGTTTGTATCGTATCACAAACAACACGAGGAGAAAACCGTACGCGGATAATTATGTCGGAATGAGCCGAAATTTTGTAAACTGCTTTTTTTTCATATGGATTTTTGTCCAATACTCAACAGCTGGTTGACCCGGAGCAACAGTTTTGGGTTCTCCATCAGTAAAAATTGTAAATCCTTGTCCGGCTGGTAATATGGTTGCCTTAAACTCAAGCTTATCGTCGGAATTAGGAAGGAGGCCTTTTACCAGCTTTCCTTCATGAAATTCGTTATGAGGAGCCCACTCTTTGCTTACCTCTAAGTATCGTTCAACTGTTGCTGTCATATCGCGCTATTATACGCTTTTTCGTAGGAATAATCACCCGCGGACGATGCGAAGGATGTCGTTAACTGTGATAAGAAGCAGGAGTCCCAACAGTATCATCATGCCAATCTGATGGATGATCCGTTCGACCTGCGGCCGCGCCTTTTTCCCTAATTTCTCAAGAACGACAAACAGAATCCGTCCCCCATCAAGAGCGGGAAACGGCAGGACATTTAAAATAGCGAGATTTAAGGACAAAATGCTCACAATTTCCAATACCGCTTCCCATCCGTATTTCATGGAATCTCCAACCACCTTGGCAATACCAACAGGTCCCGAGACCTCCTCGGACTTCACGGTTTTCCCAGTCACCAGCCGCATCACCATATCTCCCATGGAATAGAGCATCTGATATGCCCGCGAAAATGTCACCTCAACGGATTTCAACGGAATCTCACGCCACAAATACACATGCCGTTCATAATTATTCAGCTGCACTCCGAGCGCTCCCTGTCCTGCTGGAGGATTTACCCGTGGAATGACTGAAAATGATAGTGTTGCTCCGTTTCTCTCAATTGTCATCACAATGGGTTCACCTTTATGCGCATTCACAGCTGCAACAACCATTTCGGGCTTGGTCGGTTGCACTTCTTCTTTTTTTCCATTTGTTGTTACCGTAATATTCTTAATAACGTCTCCGACAAGAATTCCTACCGTTTGAGCAGGGCTTTGGGCTACCACGGTTTCAACACGTACCCGCGGCGTCTGTTCAACAATTCCGCGTGACAGTAAAAATCCGGTAATACCGATTGCTAAAATAAAATTCATGGTCACACCAGCAAGAAGAATGGCAATGCGTTCCTTTTTGGACTTTGCCCAGAAATAATGACTTCTCCCTTGTTTCGTTTTTACGGAATGCTTTTCCCTATCGATATCTTCTGCGTCCTCTCCGGCAAGCTTGACAAACCCTCCTATGGGAAGCCAGTTTAACGAATAGATTGTTCCGTGTATTTTTTTTCCGATTGCCCTCGGAGGAAGTCCGAAACCGAATTCTTCCACATGAACGCCAAACAGCCTGGCAACAGTAAAATGTCCGAACTCATGAACAAACACGAGGATACTTAAAATGAGGATAAAAACAATAATGGTGAGCAGGGTGGAAACCATGTTATACCTGTAATAGTTCCTGTTCTTTTCTCTCTCCGGTGTTGTCAATTTCGCCGATCATCTCATCCGTTAATTCCTGCACTTTCTTCTCTCCGACTTTTTCCTGATCTTCAGAAATTAATTTTTCATCGAGTTCCCGTTTCAAATCTTTCATTGCTTCCTGCCGCACTTGTCTCACCATAATCCGACCGCCTTCGAGTTTGGTTCTGGCCAGCTTTATGTATTCTTCCCGCTGTTCCTGACTCATGGAAGGAATGGTTATCCGAAGGACGTCCCCGTCAGAAACCGGGGTCAAATTCGCACTTCCCGCCTGAATTCCTTTAATCAGATCTTCCCGGGTTACCGGATCATATGGAGTAATGACAATCGTTTTAGCATCAGGCGTATTGATCGTTGCCATTTCCATCACACGAAGTTTCTGTGTTCCTTCGTAGGCCGTGATGACAATATTTTCAACTAACGATGATGTAGCGCGGCCCGAACGAATGGAAGACAAATCCATACGCGTCACTTCAATAGCTTTGCGCATTTTATCCTTTGTTTGGGAAAGAATGATGTCTATCATAGTGACCTTATACTACGGGAAACGTCCTATGACAGTCAAGAAGATTTCTTAGGCACCGAGCTGTAAACGGGTGAATTTCGCGACCGTGATATTTTCACCGATTTTTGCAATCGTCAGCTTCACTAAATCAGCTATCGTCATTTTTGCATCACGGATATATGGGCTTTTCAAAAGCTCTTTCACATCCTTCGGTTCCATAGCAGCTATTTGGAGAGCTATCTCATGCGCAAGTTTTCTGAACTCTTCGTTTCGGGCAACAAAATCCGTTTCGCAGCGAAGCTCAACAAGTACTCCCACTTTACCGTTTGCATGGATATAGGATTCAATTATTCCCATGGCTGTTTCCCTGTCTTCTTTTTTTGCTGCCTTTTCAACGCCACGCGCTATCAAAAGCTTTTTTGCTTTTTCATAATCGCCTTTTGCATCCTCTAGGGACTGTCTGCAGTCAGACACGCCTGCCTGCGTTTCAGCCCGCAATTTCTTTAATGTATCAAGGGAAAAATTCATATCATTATTTTATTCTGTTTTGGGTTTCTTTGCACGTTTTACTTCGGCCACCCTTTTTTCTTCTTTCTTTATTTCGTCGACAACGTCGCCTTTTTTGACCGGTTCCTTTTTAGCCATTTCCTTAGCTTTTTGTTTTTCTACATCTTCAGCCATTTTTGCTGCAGTTGTTCTTCCTTCTTCATAGGCAGCTGCAATAGCTTTGGTAATAATCGTTATTGATCCCACTGCATCATCGTTAGCCGGTATCACATGAGAAATACCGGTCGGATCGGAATTGGTATCAACAATAGCGATAATGGGAATGCCGCAACGAAGCCCTTCCCGTACTGATGATATTTCTTTCTTCACGTCCACAATAAACAGCGCCTGTGGAGGAACATGTAATTTCAATACTCCCCCATAAAACACCTTAAGGCGGCTAAGATAGCGGGAAAGCTTCATTTGCTCGTGCTTTGGAAACTTCTTCCAGGCACCGGTTATTTCTTCTTCGGAAAGCCTGATAATTTTCTGAATGTTTTTGTGAATACCGTCCCAGTTGGTTAAAAATCCGCCAATCCAGCGCTCGGTCATGTAGGGTGCTCCCACACGGATTGCTTCCTCTTTGACTATTCCTTTTGCTTGCCGTTTTGTAGCGACAAAAAGAAGTTCACTCCCGCCGGCTACCAGCTCTTTGACGAATTTGACAGCTTCATCTACCCCTATTTTTGTTTTGGCCAGATCAATAATGTGAATCCCGTCTTTCTCGGTATAAATAAATGACGATGCTTTCGGGTGCCACCGTTCTGATTTATGGCCAAAATGGCATCCTGCCTCAAGTAAATCCTGTAGTGTAATATCTTTCATAACAATCTCTCCTTATACGACAAAAGCACCGATACGCTGGTGCTTTCAATACGATAACACAATTGCGTATCTTCTTTATCCTCTGTCCGCTTCCTCTGTATACACAGAGAGAAGATACTAATGCGGACGTGTGTAATACAGGGAGTATAGCAGAAAACGATGCATCCCGCAAGGCTAATACTTTGGATCTGGCAGAGCGGCTAATGGACCGTGAACAGCTTCCTGATACCGGACATAGGAAGATGGTGAAAACCGTAAGGGGATATTTGCGTTCTGCTGATGAAATATCGTTGTTACCGGTTCTTGTTGCTTTGCCCGTTCTTTTGCTTCTTTCATTGCAGCATCTACCGCCTTGAGCGCTCCTTTCAATTGTTCATTGTCCGCATCAGCCCCTATAAACATTCCTCCGACGGAAACAGTAGGAATGACTGCCCCACCCTGCTCATTTCCCCCGGAATACAGATTCGTGATCCGTTGTCCGATACCGTCAAGTTGCTCCTGTGAGGTAACGCTTGCGATAACGACAAGTTCATCGCCTCCCAGCCGGTATTCATCTGACTTTTTTTGATCTGTCTGACTTCTCAACATCAACGCTGTCCGTTGTATATAGTTATCTCCGTAGGCATAAGAAAGTTTTTTATTAATCTGTCCAAAATCATTTCCGTCGATAAGAAGAAAACCGATATTCCGTGCTCCGGTTTTAATCAATTGCCTCATCCTGTCATCTAATGCACGTCGTGTCTTCAGTCCTGTCAACGGATCAATTGCAGCTTTTTTTTCCTGTTCTAAATATTGGGAAGTGCGTACGAAGTCCGGTATTATTTTTTCTTCCGGTTGGTCCATAACGGCGTTTTGCCAATTACTAAAAAATTCTGAAACTTCTGGTGGTTCTTTATCCTGCATTATTTCATTTTAGCACCCGATGGCATTTTTCACATGCAGCAATGTAGGAATCTGCGGCACCGACAACAACAAGCGACTTTCCTCCGCGCTCCCGCTCGGTGTGTCTGGCAAGGCTTCCGCATTTTTGGCACACGGCAAACAATTCAAGATGCTCATCAGCAAGTCCCATGAGATCAGGGGTAGCGCCAAACGGCTGCCGTTTATAATCATACAAAAGCCCGGCAGCTATCACATGAATGCCAAGTTTCTTCAGCTTCATTATGACTTTGATAATCATGTCACGATCAAAAAACTGCACTTCATCAACAATGACCTTCTTTGCTCCTGTAGCAAGAATCTTGCGTAAAATCTCCTCTACAGATTCATTGGTGACGACTAAGGCATGAGAGGTTTTATGGTCATGGCTGTGAATTTCTTTCTTCCCGCCATATCGCGAGTCAATAGCGGGCTTGACCGTCAGCACCTTGTATCCCATCCGCCTAAACACTTCCACAAGTGCAACCAGCTTTCCGGTTTTCCCGGAAAACATCGGTCCGGCTATGACCGTCAATTTCCCCTTATGAGAGCGTTTTTTAGATGATATGTTTTTCTTTGAGGCTGCGGATGATTTTGGCATGGATCTCCTCTTTGGACAGAAGTGTTCCTTTTGTATCAACACAATCGATTTTCACCCAATTTTTCCGTTCCCGGGCAAGCCGAAGGTACATCGCCTCTGATTCAACTCTGTGTTTGATGTCCTTTTCAGCAATATCAAGAGTTCCGTTTGAATACTTCCGATCAGCTTTTTGCACGGTCAGCTCATAACCGATTTTCCACGGGACATACAAATATACGACAATATCTTCCCGGGGAATTTTATGTACTTTGTATTCCATCTCATCCAGCCAGGATATAAACTCCTTACGTTTTTCCTCAGGCAATTTTGCCGCCTGATGTGCCATGGAAGAAGTTGCGTACCGATTGGATAGCACAATCCCTCCGTGGGTTAAACACTCATCCATTTCCTCTTTTGCGGAAGCCCGGTCAAGCGCATAGGCAAGAGCAGCTAAATACGGTGACACCTGATCAAGCGATCCGAATTCGCCCGTCAAAAATCGGCCTACAACGCGACCATGAAAGGAATTGTAATAACGTGGAAAATCCATGTATTTCACTTTCTTGCCGTGCTTTTCCAGGTAATCTTTCAATAATGCTGATTGCGTTGCCTTACCGGATCCATCTCCTCCGTCAATGACAATGAGTTTCCCTTTCCGTTTTTTCAGTGTCTGCACCTCTTCAAAAAAGTGCTTCAATTTCAATCCGACATTATCGTCTTCATAATGTTCAAGATACAAATGATCGGAAGGATTTCCTGCAATCATGGGAGAAAGTTTATTCTCGGCTTCTTTATAAAATAGTGCAATTACCGGCTTGTTGTGCACAAGTGCATAGACAATCTCGCCTCCTACACCGCTTGAGGGATTGGTCACCTCGCAAACAACACAATCCGACCCTTCTATCCTGTCTTTTTCCCGTTGAAAGATTTCCGCGGGAGTTTTCGTAGAGTCGGCCCGAAGAAGCACCGGATCAATAATCTGTTTCCCTGACGTAATATCGTGATGTTGTTTTTGAATTGTTGCAATGATCTTTTCGTACAGCTTCCGTTCTTCTTTTTCACCGTCACCCGTCGTTGCTGCCGTAAAATACACCTTCATAATCTTTATAGTACCATATGTAATTGTTTTTTTACCTGAACAATTAATTGTTGTTGTGCTTTTTTTGACCGGACGATATTTAACCCGTCAGTTGCAATCGAAAGAACAGGGATTTCTTTTTGCTCGCCGATCCACTTGTGGTTGAGCATATCGAGCAGCTCCAGATAGCTGTGCGGAATCTTTTGCTCATATCCCCGGCCACGCGCATCGATGCGCCTCCCAATTTCTTTAATGCTTGTTTCCAAATACACAATGACGTCAGGTTTGGGAAACTGCGGTTCAAATGCGTCGTAAATTTTTTGATAGAGTTTCCATTCTGCATCATCAATATTACCCAGCACATGTTGGGCTTTTGCGTAGGAAAATGCGTCCTGTTGAATCGGCGTATCCTGAATAATAGAAGTTTTCTCAAGAAGGGTTCGTGTCTCAAGCATTTGCGTCATCTTTTCCATCAAAAAAAACGCCTGGGAATGAAATGCCCACCGTTTCATGTCACTATAAAACCGGGAAAGGAACGCGTTTTCCCCAAAATTTTCTTCAAGGAGATGAAACTTCAACGCTTTAGCGAGGATTCGGGCCGCAGTTGTTTTTCCGCTGCCCATCGTGCCCATGACGGATATGTACACATGTTTTTTCTTATTCACAGTAGTCGTTGTATCACCTGGTGGGCAGAAAAACAAGATAATAAAAACTCAATTAATTTCTATGGTTTTGGTGTCGGAGTATATTGAATGATGACAGGTGTTGGTATGGGTTGCCACGAAGTCGGTACCGGTCCTCCGGTTGGTGACGGAGTCGGATACCGTGTTGGTAATCTTGGTGTTGGTGTCGGATACTTGGTTGGCGGTCTTGGTGACGGAGTCGGATACCGTGTTGGCGTTGGTGTTGGTTTCCGTGTTGGCGTTGGTACACTAGTAGTCGTTGTCTTACAGCATTGACGCGGAAGACGACAACTGCTTCCGCAATAAACACCACTCACAATCGCGCCTCTTCTGCCCGCACATTCTCCTTTTGGCATGCACGTGTATTTAGTTACCGTAGCTGCTCTGCTTCGAAAATCCAATCCGCCGTTCATCAGGGCAAACCCTAAAATAGATATTGTCAGTAGGGTAAATGCAATGCCCAGAGCCAATGTAAACGGCCTGGTGT
>Ga0172379_10011100_pt1 | contig 10801 bp, 6 predicted proteins | sample GrowelOW334metaG_FD_119756 | JGI IMG/M metagenome (GOLD analysis project Ga0172379, IMG submission 119756) | Groundwater microbial communities from an aquifer near a municipal landfill in Southern Ontario, Canada - Groundwater well OW334 metaG | ecosystem: Environmental > Aquatic > Deep... | reverse complement strand
TCACCCAAAATACGCACGGCATATTCACGCTCCACTTGGGTTGACGGGTGCATTAATCGATTCGCCAGTTCGCCATTATTGGTGACCAATAATAATCCTGAGGTATTGATGTCCAGACGACCAACGGCTATCCAGCGGCTGACGGCCAGTTTCGGCAGCTGCGTAAACACCACCGGACGGCCTTCCGGGTCGCGGCGCGTAACCACTTCGCCGACAGGTTTGTGATAAAGCAGCACACGGGTGGGTTGCTCGACAAATTTTTCCCAATGGACAACCCGATCGTTGACCTGCAAATGATCGCCTTCTTTCAAGCGGTCACCCAAGCCGACTGGCTTGCCGTTAATTTTTAGCCGTCCCTCGTCGATCCAGCGTTCAATTTCCCGCCGGGAGCCGATGCCGCCGCGCGCCAGCACTTTTTGAATGCGTTCCCCGTCGGCTGACTGAGTAGAGGGCGTTTTTTTCGGCGTTATGGGTGCCTTGTTTTCAGTCGGTTGCTTCGGAGACCGGTTCGGCTTCGTCAAACTGCCCCTGCCTTGCCCCATCTCTTGCTTTCTTGTTGTCGTCGATGGTTTCGGGGATTTGTTCGGTGGTTTCTTGCTCTTCACTCTTTACCTGCATGGGTTGTTGCGATGCGTCTAACGACAAATCAAGCTCCTGGAGCTCTTGCAATGTCGGCAGTTCAGTTAATGATGTAATATTAAAATAATCTAAAAATTGTTTGGTCGTGCCGTATAAAGCCGGTCTGCCCGGCACTTCTTTGTGCGCCACCACCCGAATCCATTCGCGCTCCAATAGTGTATGAATGATGCTTGAACTGACGCCGACGCCGCGAATATCCTCAATTTCACCACGCGTTGCCGGTTGGCGATAGGCGATAATGGCCAGCGTCTCCAATAATGCACGGGAATATCTTGGCGGCTTTTCTTCAAATAACCTCGATACCCAGCGCGACAGCTCCCGCCTGACCTGAAAACGGTAACCGCTGGCGACCCGCTTTAATTCAACCGGCCTGAACCGGTAATCCTCCTTGATTGACTCAAGGGCATCCTCAATGTCCTGTAGATCCGGCTGTTCGATTTCGGGAAAAACCTGTTGCAGCTGCTTACAGGTCATCGGCCGATTGGCGGCAAATAAAATTGCTTCAACTACACGTTTAAGTTCCACGTTAATGTCACGCTGTTCGGTTAAGGGAGGCTTGTCGAAGGGCGAAGGTTCAACTATCGATGGCGATGTCGGCGCCGGCGATTCTGACCCGTATTTCGGCAAAAGGTTCTGGCTGGATGATATCGATGAGTCGTTCTTTGCTGAGCTCGAGGATTGCCAGAAACGAGACAACGACTCCGTGTCGACCTTCTTTTCGGATAAATAATTGAGAGAAAAGGAGACTATCTTCTCCTTTAAGGTTTTCCAGAATGGTTGACATGCGTTCACGGACAGATAAGGGCTCTTTGGTTATTTGATGGTGGCTGAGCTGCTCGACTCTTTTAAGTACATCCTGAAATGCCAGCAGCATTTCTTTCAGCTGGACATCGGGTAATTGTTGTTCAATATTTTTTAGTGCCGAAACATCAATGCCGACTTCAAATATATCACGTTCAACTCTGGGTAACTGATCAATTTCTTCCGCCGCATTTTTAATCAGCTCATACTCCTGCAACCTGCGGATCAACGTTGCCCTTGGGTCTTCCTCGTCTTCTTCGGCATCAGGTTGCCTGGGCAACAGCATTCTTGATTTGATTTCCGCCAACAGTGCGGCCATCACCAGATATTCCGCCGCCAGTTCCAGGTTCAAGACGCCCATTATCTGGATATAGGCGATGTATTGGTGGGTAATCTGGGCTATCGGTATATTTACAATATCCAGGTTTTGCCTGCGGATCAAATACAGCAATAAATCCAGTGGTCCTTCAAAGGTATCCAGCAGTACTTCCAGCGCGTCCGGCGGGATATAAAGATCGTCCGGCAGTTTGTTAAAAGGTGCGCCGTTAACCATTGCAAACGACTGCAAGGATGCAGGAGGTAGAGCAACGCATGGAGCAGTTGCCGATGACTGCATGGCCTCGACTGGCGATTCATCTAAAATATCGGCGTTATCCTGATGCATATCAATAATTGCCGTCATTGATTAATGCCTCTACCTACAACCCGGCAATTGAAAAAAACACTTGTTGTGCAAAATACAGAGGATATTCCAAAATCAAATTCAAAACACGCGTGTATAACAACACCAATAAAATAATAAAGCCGAATCGCTCAAGGCGATTATATTGCCACGCCCAGTAATCGGGCAAAATGCCCGACAAAATTCGGCTGCCGTCCAACGGCGGAATAGGCAATAAATTGATCAGGGCCAACACCAGATTGATTGAGATACCGGCGATACCGGTATAAATAAGCGGCAAGGAGATGGCTTCGGTTTGCGCTCCTATCATCACCCCCAACCGGGCTATCAAGGCCCAGCCGACAGCCATCAATAAATTAGAAAGCGGGCCTGCCAGGGCGACTATCGCCATATCCTGCCGTGGATTTTTAAAATTTCGTGGATCAACAGGCACCGGTTTTGCCCAGCCGAAAATAAAACCGGTACCAGTGATTAATAACAAGCCGGGGATAATCAGGGTTCCGAGCAAATCGATATGCTTGATTGGATTCAAGGTTAACCTGCCCAACATTGAGGCGGTGTTATCGCCGTATTTTTTTGCCACCCAGCCATGCGCCACTTCGTGTACGGTAATCGCAAAAATCACCGGTAATATCCAGACAACGATACGTTGCAACAGCGTCAATTCATTCATCATCTCGATTAACCCAACATCGGCGCAAGGCCTTTGCCCTGACGGATAATCTCGGTGCCATTACCGGAAAACTCGATAATAGTCGTTTGTTCGGATTCAATAATACCGGCATCAATGATCAAATCCAGCTCATGCTCAAGTTTATTCCTGATTTCATAAGGGTCGGTCATTGCCTCATCCTCGCCCGGCAGCATCAACGTGGAACTGAACAGCGGCTCGCCCAGTTCCTGAACCAGCAATTGGGCGACGGGATGGTCGGGGATGCGGATGCCGACCGTTTTTTTCTTCGGGTGCTGCAATCGGCGAGGCACTTCGCGCGTCGCTTCCAGAATAAAGGTGAAGGCGCCCGGCGATAAGGCCTTAATCAAGCGGAAAGCATCATTGCCGATTTTAGTGAACATCGAGACTTGGGCCAGGTCTTTGCACACCAGGGTAAAGTTGTGTTTATCGTCCAGTTGCCGGATGCGACGGATTTTATCCAGCGCCTGCTTGTCGCCGATATGGCAGGCAATCGCATAAGATGAATCAGTCGGATAAACAATAACGCCGCCCTTACGGAGTATTTCCACGGCGCGATGTATCAAGCGCAGCTGCGGACTTTCCGGGTGTATTTCAAAAAATTGGGCCATTGATGGATGCTAATATAGTGGGATATAGGGTAATTATACCGTACATCTTTGTAAGCTTGCAGTTGAAAACCGCGCAGCTGTCAAATCGCAGTCAAAACCTCATGCTAACCGGACTTTGCGATCTGAAAATAATAAACTCCAGGCAGCTGATCTTTGATGAGTGACTAACCCTGGTCATATGCTACAATCGGGAAGCCATCTTTCTTACCTTAGGGCATATGCAATGCGGGTTGAACTGTAAAATACATTGATGTTAACGATACCGGGCTATAAATTAGGTGAACTTATCTATAAAAGCGCCTCTTCCTCCATTTTCAAGGGGAAGCGGGAGTCTGATAGCGCAGCTGTTATTGTAAAAGTGCCCACCTCAAAGTACCTGTCCCTGGATGATGTGGAAAAGTTCAAGCGGGATTATCAGATAGGTTCACAGCTTAACGATGCCAATATCATTGAATATTATGGCTTGGAGACGACTGATTACGGCCCGGCGATTATTACCGAAGACTTCGGCGCAATCCGCTTAAAGGACTATATTGCCGCCGATGGACTGGCGGTGGAAGACTTTTTGGCAATCGCCATCCAGCTGGCTTCAGGCCTTGCCGCGATCCATGCCGGTTCTGTTGTCTTCAAAGACATAAAACCTGGAAACATCGTCATCTCACCCGAGTCCAAGATCGCCAAGTATATTGACTTTGGCATCGCCACTCACCTGGAACAGGAAACCCAGGAAGCCATCGGCCTGCGCAAACTCAAAGGAACGCTCTCGTATATGTCGCCGGAGCAAACCGGGAGAATGAACAGGAGCCTGGATTACAGAACCGATTTTTATTCTTTGGGCATTTCTTTTTACGAGATGCTGACGGGCCGCCCCCCGTTCGAGGCTGACGACCCTATAGAGATTATCCATTGTCATCTGGCAAAGCCCGCCATTCCGCCAGCCACGACTAAGCCGAAAATCCCGATTCAGGTATCCAATATCATCATGAAGCTGCTGGAGAAAAACGCAGAAGATCGGTATCAGAGCGCGACCGGATTACACAAAGACCTGTTGCACTGTCTAAACGAACTGAAATCAAAAGGCGCTATTTCATCGTTCGATCTTGGCCGGTCGGATGCCTCCGACCGGTTTCATATTTCGCAAAAATTATACGGACGGAAGCAGGAACTGGACAGATTACTGTTTGCCTTTGAGCGAGCCAGCCAGGGTTCCGGGGAAATGCTGCTGGTAACGGGGTATTCCGGCATTGGGAAGTCAGTGTTGGTTAATGAGCTGCACAAACCGATAACACATTTGGGCGGGTATTTTATCTCCGGCAAGTTTGAAAAGCTGGTAAAAGACAAAGCCTACAGCGGCATAGCCCACGCTTTCGAAAAGTTGTTCACGCATCTTCTTGGCGAAAGCGACCAGCAAATAGCCTTATGGCGAGAAAAATTATTGTCTTCCCTGGGCGCTAATGCTCAAGTCATTATTGATGTGGTACCCGGCGTTGAAGCGCTGATCGGCAAGCAACCGGCAGTGCCGGAGTTGGAGCCGGTAGAGTCTCAAAACCGGTTTAACCTGGTGTTTGGTAACTTTGTGCGCACCTTTGCCGACGAAGGGCATCCTTTAGTCCTGCTTCTCGACGACTTGCAGTGGGCGGATTCGGAAAGCCTCAACCTTATCACCATTCTGGCAACCGACCAGGAATTAAACTACTTCATGCTGATTGGCTCTTACCGGGATAACGAGACGCAAGGCGCGCATCCTACGATGCTGTGCATAGCCGAGATAGAAGCCGCGAAGGGCAAGCTGGAACGATTAGTGTTAACGCCGTTGGATATAGCTCATACCAACCAACTCATCGCCGATGCGCTTAATTGTGCGTTAGATCGGTCGCTACCCTTGGCCATATCCATTTTTAAAAAAACCGAAGGCAATCCATTTTTTTTGAAGTTATTCTTGCGCTCGCTCTATGATGAAAAATTGCTCAGCTTTGCTCCGGATACAGGCTGGCAATGGGATATGGAGCAAATAAGCCAGATGCAGGCCACCGATAATGTGGCTGAACTCATGCTTAGAAAACTGAGTCGGTTCCCTGAGACGGCACGGGAATCGTTAAAGCTGGCCGCTTGCTTTGGCAACCGCTTTACCTCAGAGGATCTGTCGATGGTGTCCGGCAAAAGCAACCGGCAAGAAGTCATCAATCTCCAGCCTTTCATCAGCGCCGGCATGATACTGCAAGGGAAAAACCATTTCAGGTTTGTCCATGACCGGATTCAGGAAGCCGCCTACACCTTGATACCGGCAGACCAGATTGAGGCCTTGCATTTGCAGATAGGGACGCTGCTGTTGGCAAAGCGCTCCCCTGAAGAAGCGGATGAACGGATATGCGAGATAGTAGACCATTACTGTCGAAGCAAGGCGCTTATAAAGGATCAAGGCAGCCTGACCGCTTTAGCCCATTTAAACCTCAGAGCAGGACAGAAGGCCAAAAAAAATGCGGCGTTTTCTTCATCGCTGAGTTATTTTGCCGAGGCGATAACCTGTTTGCCGGAGTCTGCATGGGAAAACCATTATGAGATCAGTTATCTGTTGCACAAAGAATTAGCCGAGGCCGAATATCTTAATGGCAACTTTAAAACATCCCAGCAGCTGATTGACGTAAGCCTGGACAAAGCCAAAACCCCCATAGAAAAAGCCGATCTGTATACGCTGCTGATCTATCAAAATACCGTTAAGGCAGAATATCGAAACGGCATAGCTTCGGGACGCAAGGCGATGGAGATGTTGGGCTTTGATTTGCCGCAACAGAATGTAAAAGAAGCGTTGGATGCCGAGCTTGCAGAAGCCAGAATAAATCTGCGCGGGCGGGAAGTTGCGTCTTTGCTGGACGCTTCGCAAATGACTTCAGGGCTGCACAAGGCGGCAATGAAAGTAATGATGAACATGCAGCCGACCTGCTATATGGCCGATCCTGAGCTATATAACCTGATAGCCGTAAAGATGGCTAATATTTCGCTTAAATACGGGCACGTCGCTGAATCGGCCAAGGCTTATGTTACCTATGCCAATATACTCAGCTCTGTTCTGGGGCAATACAGGCTGGGCTATGAGTTCGGTATTCTGGGCCTGAAAATGAGCGACAGTTACCATGATCCCGTTCAAAAATGCCGGGGCATATTCATCACCATTGCTTTCCTGTTTCATTGGAACAAACCTTTTAAAGAGGCGGAGAGTCTTTTTAATGACGGTTACCAGACCGGGCTTGAGTGCGGCGATTTCCAGTATGCGGGTTACATCCTGGGCTTTGGCACAACTAACCTTTTCAGTCAGGGCATCCGCTTGGACACCCTACAGGAAAGGCTGGAAAAATTTATGGAGTTTGTCCAGAAAGCCAAACACCAGATGCCGATGGATGCCATTCAGGGATACCTGATGATTATCGCCAATTTGCGCGGCATGACCGCTCACCGGAATTGCTTCGATGACGATCAGATAAGCGAGACCGTTTTTTTGTCAGGGTGTCGCTCCAGAAATGTCATTGTTGCCGCCAGTTATTTTTTAATTGCCAAGGCTCAAACGCTTTACCTGTATCAACAATACGAACAAGCGCTTGCCTGCATCATGGAGGCGGAAAAAGATCTCTCTTTTATCAGCGGCACCAGCGCGATGGCGGAACATAATTTTTACCAGTCGCTTATTCTTTTGGCTCTGTGCGACCAGGATGAGGCAGCCAATACAGAGAGCCTGCTTAAGGTCGAAAAGTTACAACTACAGTTGCGGATATGGGCCGTGAACTGTGAGCAAAACTTCCTGCATAAATACCTGCTCGTCGATGCCGAGCTGGCCAGGGTCGAAGGCCGTGTTATTGACGCCATCAATGGCTATGACGACGCCATAGAATCTGCCAGGGTCAACGGCTTTATCCAAAGCGAAGCCTTGGCTTTTGAGCTTGCCGCCAAGTTTTGGCTATCCATCGGTAAAGTCGTGTTTGCCAGACATTATCTGGAAAGCGCCCACCAAGGTTATCTCTATTGGGGGGCGCTGGCTAAAGCCAGGATGCTCGAAGAAACCTACCTGGAACTAAAGCCCCACGCATTAAAAGAGTACGGCGGACATACCAAGATCAATCCTTTTTCAAAAGGCAAAAAATCGACAACGCGCTCCGATACCTCTGAAACCCTGGATATGGTGTCGATGATGAAAGCGTCCAGCGCCATTTCAGGCGAGATGGTGCTGGATACTTTGCTGGGCAAAGTTATGCGTATCGTGATCGAAAATGCAGGCGCGCAGCGGGGACTGTTTATGTTAAGGGAAGATAACCGCCTGATGATCGTAACCGAGGCCTCTATCGATAACGAAAAGCTGTATGAAATGCAGGCTATTCCGGTGGAGAACGTTATGAATGCCTCTTTGCCTATCATTCGCTATGTTGAACGAACCCGGAAAAACCTGATGTTATCCGATGCCTGTAATGACGGGCCGTTTATCCATGACCCTTATGTGCTGGCACAAAGACCTAAGTCTATCTTGTGCTTACCGGTGATGAATTCCGGCCAATTAATCGGCATACTCTATCTGGAAAATAATATCACGGCGGGCGTTTTTACCCGGCATCATCTGGAAATGCTAACTCTGCTGTCATCGCAAGCGGCCATATCGATCAATAATGCCCGGCTTTACGCCAACCTGGAAGCGACTACGCTAAAGCTGTCCGAGTCCCATGAAAAACTGGCGGAATACAACCAGACGCTGGAGCAGGCCGTTGAATTTCGTACCCGGCAGCTTCGCAGTCAAAGTGAGCAGGTCATGCTCCTTAATGAGCTTAGCCGTCAGTTACAGGCGGTCGAAAATCTGAATGAGATGCACCGGCAGATAGATCAAGCCATGCCGAAAATATTCCAGAACACACCGGGCAGCATCTACTTGTTGGAAAATGAACAACTGGGTAAGTGGGAGCATATTGCTTCATGGGGCGGTCTTTTTACTGATGCGCATGATCAATCAAACCCGGCGGAAAACGAAGATAAAACTACCGCCTATAGTGTTCCCCTGGAAATCCAGAACCAGGCCTTCGGCATTTTGCGCTTGTCGCTGGATAATATGCCGAAAGAAAGCTGGGATGAAGAATTGCCTAATATGGTGTTGGAGCATATCAGCCTCGCGATGATGAATCTGCATTTACGTAACCAGCTTACTTATATGGCAAATCATGATCCGCTCACCGGCTTGGTCAACAGGCGGCACATGCTTAACTGGCTGAATGATGAATTAAAACGCTGCAAAAGGTATCAGCGTCGACTTTGCATTATCATGTTCGATGTCGATTACTTTAAGCATTTCAATGATGAATACGGCCATGCCGCAGGCGATGCGGTTCTTGTGGCTCTTGGGAAACTGCTGCCGCAGATAGTGCGCGAGGTAGACCTTATATGCCGGTACGGTGGCGAGGAATTTTTGCTGTTATTGCCGGAAACCGATTTAAACCAGGGCATGGTCGTGGCGGAAAATATCAGGGAAAGCGTTGCCGTGCTGAAGATCAGTTGCGAGGACATAGCGCTCCCGCAAGTCACCTGTTCGATGGGCGTGTCATGCTATCCGGATCATGGAACCGAAGAAGATGAATTGCTGAAGTCCTCCGATGCAGCGGTTTATAGCGCTAAACATGCGGGCCGAAATAAAGTGATGGCTGCTGAAAAATAATTTCTCAGCAGCCGAACTCTTTTGAACGAACATGAGCACTAGTTGAGTAGGGCGTGCTTGCGCGCCTTTTCCATGGCTTGAGCGATTACTCTCTGGCGCGCCCGGCACGTCCCTACGCTGCTATTTAGCGGAGGCAGGGCAAGGGTTCTGGCCGTTTGCGTTACACCATGCCTGCGCCTCGGTCCAGCTCACCTTCGGCAGGCCCTTATCATTCAGGCCACCCATATCTATTTCGGCATTGATGCAAATCAAGGCCTGATTGGTTGGGCTGGGATTGGTGGTAAAACTGCTCAGACAGGTTGATGCGACAGACACCGGATCTGCATCCGGCTTGCCCGCCATGGTGGCCGCAAAGCAAGAGGTCGCTAAATCCTGCTGTTCCATCGCAACAATACCTATGTTCTGCGGGGGGGTAATCGTACAGGTTTGGTACACAGCGGCGATAGGGTGGTTGGCGCCCAAATAAGGCGTCTGTTTGGCCGTGCCGCCCAGTTGCAGCGTACCCGCCTGGAGCACATTAACGCCGGGCAGTTTGTATTCCTGTTTCAGGAATGAACGGGCCTCGCTGCCGAACGCAATGATAGGCCGGGTATTCGCGGCGGAAGGATTGGTCGGCGGATCGCTCAACAGATTCAACATCGGGGAAATATAAAGACCATGCGGCGTCGAATCGAAGTAATTAATCGCCATATCGGTGGTCAGGCAGGAAGATTCGCCGCTGCCGGGAGCCGCAATCGGGGTAATATCGACGATGTTTTCATACAAGCTGACATTGGCCGGGATGTCGCCGTTCACGTTGGAAAACAAACGCCGCCATCTTGCCAGAGTATTGTTATTCAGATAGTCATATTGCTGCATCGAAACATAGGGCGGGTAGTGCAGCAACATCACCATGTCTTGCGCCACCATCGGCAACCCCAAAGGCAGGTAAAACGCCCACGGAGCGGGACAGGTTTTTGATTTTGAATCCTGCGGCTTCCAGCAATTGGTCGGGTCCTGTTGGCAATCCGTTATTCCCTTCAGCGCTTGCCCGGCATAGGGTTGGCTGAGCCATTTCGACTGCATGGCAGGATAACTCGCAGCCGCCGCATCCGCAGACTGAAAGCTGACATTATAAAACTGCTGCCCGTTCTCGGTTTGTAAAGTCACCTTAACATCCCCGGCATTTATCAGGTCGTTTTTCAGCGATTGAGTCAGGTAGCATTGAATGCTGTCTGTTGTGGTGATGCTGCTCCCTGCGGTCGAAGGTTGGCAGCTCGCATTAGCGCTCGGCGTAATAACCGGAAAAAGCGAATCGATATAAGTCTTTTCGCCGATATTATAACTATAGGTCTGCATCGTGCCTGAAGCGCCGGTACATGATGACTGTGACATGACAACCAATACCACTGCCGCAAGCAGCGGAGCAGATGCAGCAACAAGCGCTGACGGCAGCCTCGATTTTGAATAATTGCGCATAACTTTCCTCTCTTTTAAGATTATTTATAACTATTCAGCCACAGATCAACACAGATTAACCTTGTCGCCTAACTACCATTAAGTTAAGGCCAGCCTGGCACTCCAGTCGCTGGAAATGCGCAACCATTAACTTAATGGCAGTGACATAGCGCATGGGAGCGAGAAAATACCTTGATAATAAAGTTTACATTTCAGATTATCAGTGCCCATCTGTGCTGATCTGTGGCTAAACAGTT
>Ga0172379_10011099_pt1 | contig 10802 bp, 8 predicted proteins | sample GrowelOW334metaG_FD_119756 | JGI IMG/M metagenome (GOLD analysis project Ga0172379, IMG submission 119756) | Groundwater microbial communities from an aquifer near a municipal landfill in Southern Ontario, Canada - Groundwater well OW334 metaG | ecosystem: Environmental > Aquatic > Deep... | reverse complement strand
CTGCATCTTGGGGCCCTGGCCTTAAAGAACAACAAAGAGCGCGAGTTGCTCTTCGTCGATTGGCTGCAATCGATCAGAAAAGAGGCTTCCATGATTTTCCTCATGGGAGATTATTTCGATTTTTGGTTCGAATACAAGAAAACTGTTCCCAAAGGTTTTGTCAGATCCCTGGGGGTTTTGGCCGACATTTGCGACAGCGGTACACCCGTCCATTTTTTTACCGGCAACCATGATATATGGGCATTTGATTACCTGTCGGAGGAGGTTGGCATGGTCGTTCACAATGAAAGTACCACCATGGAACTTCTTGGTAAGAAATTCTTTCTTTCGCACGGCGATGACCTTGGGAAAAAAGATTTTGGCTACCAGCTGATCAAGAATTTTTTCCATAACTCTTTAGCACAGTGGGCTTTTGCAAAGATCCATCCCGATCTCTCTTTCAGAATGGCCCATTATTGGTCTAAAAAAAGCCGCCTCGCCTACAAATATGGAGGTGTTGGTGAAAAAAATATTGAGGCAGAAGAGCAATATCTTTTTGCCAAAAGTGTAGAAGCAAAAGAACATTTTGATTATTACGTCTTCGGTCACCGTCACCTGATCATTGATGAGCCACTCGCCGACAACAGCAGACTGATTGTACTGGGCGACTGGATCAGAAAATTCAGTTATGGAGTTTTCGATGGGAACGAATTCCGAATAGAAACAATTGAGGATAGTAAACTAAAAGAATATCGTATAACAATTTAATTATGAGCAAAAAGCTTTATACCATTATTACCGGGACCGGATCTTACATCCCGCCTACCGTCATTCACAACGACTATTTTCTGGATGCAGAATTTTATGATCCCGCAACTGGTAAGAAATTTGAAACTCCCAATGCGGAGATCATTCGCAAATTCAACGAGATTACCAATATCGAAGAACGTCGCTATGCTGAACCGGATCAGGCGACCAGTCATTTGGCCACCTTTGCGGCTGAAAATGCACTCCAGTCGTCCGGCTTTGACCGCGAAAAACTTGAATTCATCATTGCTGCGCACAACTTTGGCGACATTTATCCCGGCACCTACCGTTCCGATATGTGCCCTGCCATCGCCAATCGCGTAAAACTAGGACTTGGAATTAAAAACTACAATGTTAATACCCATGATGTGGTTGCGGGATGCCCCGGCTGGACCTCCGCCATGATTGTAGCAAATGCTTACATCAAAAGCGGCATGTATAAATGCGGACTGGTTGTAGGCTCCGACCTTAACTCCCGCGTTTCTGACCCTTACGACCGCGACCGGATGATTTTTTCGGACGGAGCAGGTGCAGTCATCGTTGAAGCCGTTGAGAGTGAGACGCCGGTTGGTATTTTGTCCTATTCAAGCAGATCAGACATCGATCCGGGGATGCTGAAGATGGGCGTTTCCCTGAATCCTGATTACCATGGCACCGAAATCAATATCAGGATGGCCGGTCACAAGGTCTACGCATATGCACTAAGCGCTGTTCCAGGGGTAGTAAAAGATAGTCTCGACAAAGCTGGCCTTCATCTCACCGACATCAGTAAAGTGCTAATCCATCAGGCCAATGAAAAAATGGATGAGGCAATCCTTCATAGGGTCTTTAAACTATATGGCATCAAAGAATTTAACAGTGATGTTATGCCCATGACAATCCGGACACTCGGAAATTCTTCCACAGCAACGGTTCCTACCCTGCTGGACCTTATTCTGAAAAATAAAATGGAAGATCATGCCATCGAATCCGGAGACAATATCATTCTTACTTCGGTCGGAGCCGGGATGGTGATCAATTCGATCGTCTATCGTTTCCCTTGAAAAATAGTGCAACAATTATAAGGCGCAATCGTTCCAAACGGTTGCGCTTTTTTTTCAGATTCAATTTGACTTGTGACTCAAAACGAGGCCACAAAGGCACCAAGGCACTAAGGTTCACAAAGAAAAAAACTTGTAAATAGGCTGAATGATTACGTTTACAGATGGTCAATGATCGCAAAAAAAACAGCTTTTTTTTTGCAAAACTTAGTGTACCTTAGAGCCTTGGTGCTTTGGTGGACTCGTTTTATATCACTTATTCGCAATCACTACAAATATTATACCCTATGGAATTCATTTATCCGATTCTAGCCTTGATCGCAGGCGGCATAATTATATTTATTTGGCAACAAAAACGTTTGAGCGATATAAGAAGTGCTCATGCAGTCCTGCTCAATGAAACTGAGAAACTGGGTCTGGCCAAACTTGCCGAAGCGGAAAAAAGCAAGTCGCTGGCCGAACAGCAGTTATCGACACTTTCGAGAGACTTTGCCGAGATAAAAACTGATCTCGCGACAGAACGACAAAAGAATGAAGAGTCCATCAGACTGCTCACTACCTCCATGGCAGAACTGGACCATGCAAAAAAACAATTGACCGACAAAGCTGCAGAGTTGGAACAAATCCAGAAACGGCTGACGATAGAATTCGAGAATGTCGCGCACAAAATTCTAAAAGAACATTCGGCAGAATTTACCACTTTAAACCAGAAGAATATTGGCGATATCCTCTCTCCTCTCAAAGAAAAAATTTCGACTTTTGAGAAAAAGGTGGAAGAGTCTTACGAGAAATCCCTGAGAGATCAGACGGATTTGAAGGTCGAACTAAAAAAACTGCAGGAGCTAAATGCCAAAATCGGCAACGATGCCCAGAATTTGACCAATGCCCTCAAAGGGGATGTAAAGAAACAAGGCAACTGGGGTGAGGTAGTTTTGGAAAGAGTGCTCGAAAGATCCGGCTTAACCCTTGGCCGTGAGTACGAAAGAGAAGTTGTTGACGAAAATAGCGATGGCAAGCAGATTAGGCCCGATGTGATCATACACCTTCCTGATAAGAAACATTTGATCGTAGACTCAAAAGTCTCGCTCATCGCATACGAAAGGCTGGTCAACGAAGCCTCGGATGAGCTAAGAATACAGCACCTGTCCGATCACCTCAAGTCGTTGCGCTCGCACATCAAAATGCTTTCAGACAAACATTATCCGACGGCCAAAAACCTGAACAGTCCTGATTTCGTTCTGCTTTTTCTACCCATCGAATCCTCCTTCAGCATTGCCATTCAGGAGGATCAGGAGTTGTTTAATTATGCCTGGGACAACAAGGTGGTAATCGTGAGCCCATCCACACTTTTAGCCTCCCTGCGAACCATCGCCTCCATCTGGAAACAGGAGAACCAGACCAAAAATGCGTTGGAGATTGCCTCACTGGGCGCCTCGTTGTACGATAAATTTGTCAATTTCGTTCAGGATCTGGAGAAAGTTGGAAAGGGAATCGAAACGGCTCAAACCAATTATACCAATGCCCTGAACAAGTTGCACACCGGCAAAGGAAATCTGGTCCGTACATCAGAAAAACTAAAGGATTTGGGGATCAAAACCCAAAAGTCACTGCCCGATTATCTGATTGAGGATGACAATCCGGAAGTATTGACTGAAAAGGGATCAGGGTTGCTCGAAGAGTAGCAAATGTCCGGCCACCAACGTCGCCATAAACAGAAAAAAGAGAAATTCCCTCCAAAATCCGCGCTTTCCTGCCATAAAAAAATAGGAGATCAGAAAAGAGACGGGAATGGTTGCAATGGCGATAACACCCAACCCTGTTGAAGATAGCAGAAACACGGAAGGAATGCTAAGGCCCAACATCCAGTAAAGAATAATAAAATACTTCCTGGTGCTCATTTTTCTAATACTGACCGAGTTAACCAGCGAAATACTTCCAAGAGCCGATAACAAAAAAATAAAGCCCGTTACAATCATGAAACCTATGTTGAAGATAAATTGATTGTTTACTGACTTCATCCCGGAAAAGATGGAGGAGATAAAGGTCTGATCCGATCCTGAAACAAAGAGAAAAGCCCATAGCAAGAGCCATGGCAAAGCGATTCCGATGAGCGGAATAACCAGAAGCCTCCAGTTGTCGCTTTTCTGAAGGACAAAAATTGAGATGAGAATAAGCGGAAATAGCGTAATCACCGGTAGGTAAAAAAGCGCACCGATGGAGAGTAAAAAGGAGGCATTAAAAGTGGAAGATATCTCATTTTTACGGTGATAGGTTGAGAAGATATAATATACCGACAACAAAACAAACAAGGTTGCCGGATATGCCGGGTGAAATGTTTGCAGTGATGGAAAGGAAGAGATGATGCTTACATAGAGAATTCCCGGCAGAAAGGTTCTCTGTTGCAAAAATTGGAATTCATAACTCAGCAAGGAGAGAATCAGAGCATTCAACAGTATCAGTACAAATCCTGTTACCACTGGAAAGATTGAGCTTCCGGTAAAAAATTTGGCAAAAAATGTATACAATGGCATCATCCCTTCACCAGGAACTGACACGAGTGATACTGGCACCCTCAAAGGCTCCATCCAAAAGAGGAAGGCTACGATCGGGATCAGTATTGCACTGTAAACATTTTTGTTGTTGAATAGCCTCAAAAACATATCAGCCTATTTTAAATCAAAACCCAAATCGGTACGGTAATACATCTTGTCAAAAAATATCTTGTCGGTATTCTTGTAACTAAGGGCGAGCGCTTCATCCATTGAGTCGGCAAGTGAACTAACGGCCAAAACACGTCCGCCGTTTGTTAAGACCGTCTCTCCCTCCAGCTTTGTACCAGCGTGAAATACCACACTATCTTCCACAGACCCGAGGTATTTGATCTTTTTACCCTTTTCGTAGTTTCCGGGGTATCCGCCTGCCACAACCACTACCGTTACAGCGGTTCTGAAATCGATTACCAGGTTTTTTTCATCCAGATTTCCTTCGGCTACACCCTCCAAAAGATCGACCAGATCAGATCGAATACGCATCATCACTGCCTCTGTTTCGGGATCACCCATTCTTACATTGTATTCAATCAGGTAGGGTTCTCCCTCACAACTCATCAATCCCAGAAAAATAAACCCTTTGAAATCTATGTTCTCTTTGCGCAAGCCCTGAATGGTTGGAATCACCATGCGTTCTTCCACTTTCTGCATAAATTCAGGTGTAGCAAACGGCACCGGTGAAATGGCTCCCATGCCACCCGTGTTCAGTCCGGTGTCGCCTTCACCAACTCGTTTGTAATCCTTTGCTTCGGGCAATATTTTGTAATGAGTCCCATCTGTCAGCACAAAAACGGAACACTCCACACCCGAGAGAAACTCTTCAATGACGACTGTCGAACTTGCACTGCCAAAAAGGCCGTTCAACATCTCCTGAAGTGAATGAATGGCTTCGTGAAGATGTTCTATGATCAGCACTCCCTTTCCAGCTGCCAGTCCATCGGCTTTCAATACATAAGGAGCCTGAATGCTCTTCAGAAATTCAATGCCCTCATCCAGGTTTCCCTGATGGACCGTAAAATATTTCGCGGTTGGAATGCCATTCCTCACCATAAATTCCTTGGCGAACTCTTTGCTACCCTCCAATCGCGCTCCCTGGCTGCCAGGACCTATAACCGGTATTTTTTTCAGTTGCGCATCAGACAGAAAAAAATCATGAATGCCTGCAACCAGCAGGATTTCAGGGCCTACCACAACCATCTGAATCCGGTTCTCAAGAACTGCCTCGCGGATCGCAGAAAAATCAGTAGTGTCTATCGCGAGATTTTGACCCAGCGTGGCCGTTCCCGCATTTCCAGGGGCAATGAAAAGTTTGTCAAGTTTGCTGCTTTGCTTCAGTTTCCAGGCAAAAGCGTGCTCTCTCCCACCCGATCCTATGATTAAAATGTTCATTTTGTGTTGTATTGAAAGTACAAAATAAAGAAGAATTTCCTTTAAAAAGGTACGGAATCTTTCATTAGGGAAATTTATCTTATTTTTGAGTAAAATAGAGTGCCTAGAGTGCGCTAAAGTGCCTAGAGTGTCTAAAGTACTTCGCTTTGATGGTAATACGTTCGAATGATTGGAGTCCTCAACTCTAGGCACTTTAGCGCACTCTAGGCACTTTAGGCACTTTTAAAAAATATGACAAAACAAGCTATCGTAGTCCTGGGCAGCACCAATACCGACATGGTGATCAAAACCACCAAGCTGCCTCAACCTGGAGAAACCATTTTGGGGGGAGACTTTCTAATGAATCCGGGTGGGAAAGGGGCCAACCAGGCCGTTGCAGCAGCACGATTGAACGGGAATGTAACGCTGGTTGCAAAAACCGGCGAAGATCTGTTTGGGTCGCAAGCCAGAAAACTTTTTCAGGCCGAAAAACTGAATACTGATTTTCTCTTTACCGACCCGGAGTCGCCATCCGGAATCGCGTTGATCACTGTGGATGAGCTTGCGGAGAACTGTATAGTCGTGGCACCCGGAGCCAATGCCCGGTTGCTTCGGGCCGATGTTGACAAAGCCTCAGAGGCCATACGCAATGCCGTAATTACCCTGATGCAGCTGGAAATACCTTTGGATACCGTTTGCTATGCAGCCGAAATTTCCTTTAAAGCAGGCAAAAAAGTGATCCTCAACCCGGCGCCTGCCCAGCCATTGCCTGATGATCTTCTAAAGATGCTCTACCTGATCACTCCCAACGAAACTGAGGCAGAACTGCTTACCGGGATTCCGGTTACTGATGCTTCATCTGCCGAAACCGCTGCCCGCAGGTTGCTGGAAAAAGGAGTTCAAGTAGTCGTCGTTACCCTTGGGAGTAAGGGAGCTTTGCTTGTCACATCAGACCAATGCCAACTAATACCCACTTTCAAAGTAAAAGCCATGGATACCACTGCTGCCGGTGATTGCTTCAATGGAGCGCTTGCTGTCGCTATCGCTGAAGGCGCCGACCTTGTGAGCGCCATCACATTTGCCAACAAGGCCGCCTCCATATCAGTAACCCGGATGGGGGCACAGGCATCTGCTCCCTATCGGGATGAGGTTGTTTTAACCTCTACGAGGTAAAGTGATCTTCGGGGGGTGAATTTCTACAATACTGTATCCGCTACGCTGAAAGGCATCTGTAGAGCCCGACCCGGCTATAACAAAAATATTAAATACCTGTTAAACAACAGGATTGATTAATGAATTTCCGCGTAGCGGATAAAGTATTGTAGAAATAAAGGTAGGAGATGTCTGTTTTCCGCGTAGCGGATAAAGTTTCGTTGATTACCTAAGTAAATCAAAAAGTATGAAAAATTCCATTGCCTTTCTCTTGCTACTCTGTATTTGGATGTTTCTATCCTGCACAACTCCACGAAAACCTGAAACTGCCGTACCGATCAAAATCATCCTCGATACCGACATCGGTCCGGATTTCGATGATGCTGGAGCCGTAGCAGTTCTACATACCATGGCCGACAGCGGCAAAGTCGAAATACTCGGTATCATGGCATGCAACAAAGATTCGCTCGTTGTTCCGACCATCGATGTCTTGAACACCTATTTTGGGAGACCGTCCATCCCGGTAGGAGCGCCTAAATCAAAAGGAGTAAAGATTGGCTCAGATCAACACTGGCCCGATTCCATCGTTACGAGCTATCCTCACAAAATCCGCTCGACCAACGACGCACCTGATGCCGTAGCCCAATACCGTAAAATTCTATCTACCCAGCCTGACGGGTCGGTCACCATCGTTTCCATCGGGTTCATCACCAACCTCAACAACCTTTTGCAGTCGCCTGCGGATCAGATCAGCACGCTCAACGGAACTGATCTGGTAGCCCGGAAAGTCAAAAAGCTTGTTTCGATGGCTGGTTGGTTCCCGAAAGGCAAGGAGTACAATGTCTACATGGATTCCACCGCATCAAAATACTGCTTCGAACACTGGCCAACCCCTGTTACTTTTACCGGATTCGAAATCGGGGATAAAGTGAAGACCGGACTAAAACTGGTGGGTAGTGCGGCCCGGCGCAGTCCTGTGAAGGATGCCTTCCGGATCGCCATGGCCGGATCAAAAGACGATCTGAAAGGACACAGCAGCTGGGACCAGACCGCTGTTCTAATTGCAATATTTGGCACAGAACCCTTTTTTACTACCGTGAAAGGCACCATAAGAGTGAATCAGGATGGGAGCAATACCTGGGATGAAAATCCGGAAGGGAAGCAGTGCTATGTTAAGATGAAAATGAGTCCGGATAGCCTGGCCGAATTTATCGAGAAGCGGATGATGCAAGTGCCGGTGAAGAAGGACTAGGACGACTGGGACGACTGGGATGAAGGGGACGACGAAAAGACGGAAAGACGGAGAGATGGAAAGACCAGGGGACTTGGAGACAAGGAGACAGAAAGGTTCGAAGAAGAGACCGGTCCCTGAGCGGAGTCGACTACATTGGGTTTATGTCGCCCGGGATGCCCAACAGTGCTACCAAACTGGCTGATAAAATTGGCCACATCATGAATTACGGCGATGGCGTTTACGGTGGCGTTTTTCTTTCCGCACTCTATGCTGAGGCGTTTTTTGAAAAAGATATCCGCAAAATTGTGGAAAAAGCGTTACTCTCCTTACCGGCCGAATCCGATTATGCTAAAGTGATTCGTGATGTCTTGATGCTAAAAGATAAAAACCCAACCGACTGGCATGCTTCCTGGCAGGTGCTGGAAGATAAATGGGGCAAAACGCACATCTGTACCGCAGGTGAGGCCTTCAACATTGATGCCAAATTCAACGGCGCATTCATTGTGATGGGACTTCTTTATGGTGGCGGTGATGTGATGAAAACCATGGAGATCACCACCCGTTGCGGACAGGACTCCGATTGCAACCCATCCAACGCCATGGCCATTCTGGGCGTGATCAACGGCTTTAGCCATCTGCCCGAACCAATGAAAAAGAGTGTAACAGAAATGCAGGACTCCCTTTTCATTTACACCAATTACAATTTCAGAAAGGCCGTCGACAAAACTTACCAATATGCAGTCAACCATGTTGTGGCAGAAGGTGGCACCGTTACGCCCGACAAGGTTAACGTCAAAATTCAGAACCCTGTTCCGGCTGCCCTTGAGGTCAGTTTTCCGAAGATGGTACTGAGCGAAAAGGTCTCCATCTTTGACGAAAAACGCTGGAAATTATCCGGCAACTGGAAAACTTTCCAATTGAAACCAGAAGAGAACAATGTGAAGGCCGATCAGGCAAAGTATGCTTCAAAAAAGGGTGATGCCCTTGAGTTCGGTTTTGAAGGGACAGCCATCTCCCTCGAAGGCAACTGGAAGAAGGATGGTGGTAAAGCGGAGCTTTACATCGACGGGAAGCTGCATTCTACCTTTGACACATATTTCTTCTACAACAACCAGGAACAAACACCTATCAATATCTGCCATGCACTTAACCTTTCCCCTGGCAAGCATATGTTGAAACTGGTAGTCATCGGAGAAAAAAAACCAGAGTCGCTGGATCGCAGGATTTACGTATCGGACGCTTTAGTGTTCAAGGGAAAATAAACAAAAGTGCCTAGAGTGCCTAAAGTACTTATCGACTGCCTGTTTTTTTAACTAAACTTAGGAGTCCACAACTTTAGTCACTTAAGTTCACTCTAGTCACTTCTAAATAAAAACTACAAATCTAAATTCACACGCTATGTACATCGTCGAAAGTTACACCCTTGCCGTCGTTCTGACATTCGTGACAATGCTTTGCTGGGGCTCGTGGGCCAACACCCAGAAACTCGCTGAAAAATCCTGGCGTTTTGAGCTTTTCTACTGGGACTATGTGATCGGCATCATACTGATGTCGCTCTTTTTTGCCTTCACGCTGGGAAGTGTTGGCGATCAGGGACGTGATTTTCTTGCGGATCTCAAGCAAGCCGATTTGTCCAATATACAAAAAGCGATGCTTGGCGGAATCATTTTCAATGCTGCCAATATTTTGGTCGCCGCTGCTATTGCAATCGCAGGCATGTCGGTGGCTTTCCCGGTAGGGATTGGCATAGCCCTTGTTTTAGGCGTGATCATCAACTACATCGCCACTCCTCAGGGTAATGCTGTTTGGCTGTTCGCCGGTGTCGGACTCGTTACGGTAGCCATCGTGATTGATGCCCTGGCCTATCGCAGGAAGGCTTCTCAGGCCAGGAAAGTACCCACAAAAGGGATTGTGCTTTCACTTGTCGGTGGTGTGATGATGGCGCTTTTTTACAGATTTGTGGCCAGCTCGATGGCCGATGACTTTGTGCATCCAAAAGCCGGTTTCCTTACACCCTATACGGCAACGGTCTTCTTCTCCCTTGGCATATTGCTCAGCAACCTGCTTTTCAATACCATTCTGATGAAAAAGCCGTTTGAAGGAACTCCTGTAAGTTATAGTCAATATTTCAAAGGCGGAATGAAAGAGCACCTGACCGGTATCCTTGGTGGAATGATCTGGTGCATCGGCATGTCATTGAGCATCATCGCAGCCGGAAAAGCCGGATTTCCAATCTCCTATGGCCTTGGACAGGGCGCAACCCTTGTGGCAGCTTTGTGGGGCGTATTTATATGGAAAGAGTTCAAAGGATCAAAGGGAACCTCCGGCATGCTTACAGCAATGTTTCTTCTATTTGTTATTGGCATTGGGCTTATCATTTACGCCGGAAGTCACTAAAGAAGGATAAAGGATAAAGTTAAAAGGATAAAGTGGGATTTGCGGGTAAACGAACTTCATTTCAATGATTCAAAACGCTGTAATCATGATTGCGGCGTTTTTACTTTATCCTTTTTACTTTTTACTTTATCCTTAAATAAAGCAAGTTTCGAACAAAAAAAAGTGGGAGCCCGAAGGGTTCCCACTTTTTTTTGTTCGAAACTTGCTTTATTTAAGCTTGTTTTACGTTTACAGCGATAAGACCTTTTCTTCCATCTTGTAGTTCGAAAGTTACGT
>Ga0172379_10011098_pt1 | contig 10802 bp, 12 predicted proteins | sample GrowelOW334metaG_FD_119756 | JGI IMG/M metagenome (GOLD analysis project Ga0172379, IMG submission 119756) | Groundwater microbial communities from an aquifer near a municipal landfill in Southern Ontario, Canada - Groundwater well OW334 metaG | ecosystem: Environmental > Aquatic > Deep... | reverse complement strand
CCAAAATAAATTTTTGATGTATAATTAAAAATGTTAAATTGCCGTTACAAAATTTATTTTGGCTATGGAGCAACTCGGAAAAATTACAGTTATTAATCCCGTACTGCGTTTAGCCAAAACGTTAGCAGCTATTTTGAAAAAAATCACGATGAAAGATTGTCAAATATATTTACTAATATTACTTAAAAATTTGACTATGAAAACGTTGAATCTAAGTATGTTTTTAATTATATCCTTTTTTTACACAAGCTGTGGTGAAATATCGAAAGAAGTTGCTAAAGAAGAACTTATTGGTAAATACAAAGGAACAGCAACATATGTAGTAAAATTTTCACAATATAATTTAGGCGTTCCAGATTCTCAAGAAAGTGAAAATTGCATAATAAGCATAACAAAGACTGATTATGGAACTTATTTAAATATACCTGACGGTCAAATTGGAATTCATAATATTACTTTATTAATAAACGGAGTAAATTTTAATATTTATGAACAATCTATCAATTCTAAGGACAATACTAAATTAAAATTAATAGGTAATCCAATTTATTTGGACACTAAAGGGAACAAATCAGATGGTCAATACAATAAGGACATTAACTCATTACAATTCTCCTTTACTGCTAGTTTAAAAACGGAAATACTTGGATTACAATATGAAGTTCCTATAATCGCATACTATGATTTGAAAAAACAGTAATTATTAAAATAAGACGAAACACTAAAACTTATGAATAATTTAGAGTTTATTATTTCACAAAACGATGATACTTTGTATAATAGCGTTGTGAAATATTTTAATTACTTCAAGCCAAGACTAAACAATGAGTCAATTAACTACATCTTTGTGCAACAGGCTTTTTATCCTGACGCTCTAATTTTTACAAATAAAAGATTATTAGTTTGCATTCAAAAGAACTTAGGAGGTATAATTGAAATTCAATTAGAAATTCCTTTAATTGAAATTCTAAAGTATAGCGTGAACGAAGGAATATTAACTGATGACATTATTTTTTTAATTGGAAATACAAATGTTCACCACACCTTGTCAAATTATCCAAAGAAAACCGCAATATATATTGGAAATCAATTAGAAAGAATAACCAAAATTAATCAACCCATATGGGACAGATTATTAAAAGAAAACGACTATTGAAAAACAGCTGCTAACCCGCGGTAAACATAATAAGGGAAAAAGTGCTATATTTGAACTATGAATAAGAAAGAAACGATATGCGGAAATTGTAGTGCGGAGCTCCGAATCCCTTACTATGCCTACCGCCAACGTTAGCGGGCATTTTAAAAAACACGATTCACGACATGAGAATTATATTTTATAGCATTCTTTTATTCTTAACAATTAATATCTATGGTCAAAAGAGAGTTAACCACAACTATTTGATTACGGATGTTACAATTATTGATGTCCGAAATGGAAATTTATTGACACATCAAAGCATTGGGATAGATAGTAATAGGATTTCAAAAATATATAAAACAGAAGTTTTGTCATCTGACTCAACTATTGTTATTAAAGGGAAAGGAAAATATTTAATTCCGGGATTATGGGATATGCATATTCATTATCATTGGAACTATAAACAAACAACACCTTTTTTAATAGCAAATGGAATTATAGGCATAAGAGAGATGTTTGGAGACATGACAAACATAACTATGATTAGAGAAAAGGAGAAATCGGAAACATTTTTAGGGCCTGAAATTGTTTCTTCTGGAGCAATGATTGAAGGAATAAACCCAACATGGCCAAGTGCAGATATTGTAATGGATTCTGTAACTGCAAGAGAAGTAGTTGAGAAACAAAAGTCACAGGGAGTTGATTTTTTGAAAATAGGAAATAAGTTGAATAAACAATCATATTTTGCAATTGCCAAGTATGCGAAAGAGCAGCATATAGATTTTGCAGGTCATATTCCTGTTCAAGTATCAGCATGGGATGCAATTTCCCAAGGACAAAAAAGTATAGAGCATAATATTAGGATTTTAGAAGCCGTCGCACCGCATTTAGACTCTTTACGAAAAAACTTTCCATCAAATCCTTATGATGTTATAAAATGGAAAATTAAATTGTACACGTATGTTGTTGATAATTTTAATGAGTATCAATTTGATTCTTTGTTACATAAATTATCCGATAGTAATACATGGTTATGTCCAACATTAGTTGTGACAAAGGGACAATCTTATCGTTTAGACACCTCATTTATTAAAGATTCTCGTAGAAGATTTGTACCCGATTATATTCTTAAACAATGGAATGGCGATTTAGATACAACATTGGTATTGGTATTGAAAAGGAAATATGATTTTGAATATAAGCTTCTAAAGAAAATGTTAGATAATGGCGTAAAGTTTATTGCTGGGACTGACTATCCCAACATGTACACATATCCCGGTTTTAGTTTACATGATGAATTGGAATTGTTTTATAATGCGGGATTTACTTCTTTACAAGCTCTTCAAACAGCAACACTAAATCCGGCAATTTATTTAAATAAGCAAAAAGATTACGGCACAATTGAAGAATCGAAAATAGCAAGTCTATTACTCTTGAATAGTAACCCATTGCTTGAAATTACTAACACACGAGATATAGAAGCTGTGTTTTTAAAAGGTAAATATATTTCAAAAGGTGAGATTGATAGTTTATTGAGAATGCAAGTAAATTAATAAAAAACGACCCGCTAACACGCGGTATAGCCAATAAGGGTTTCACTGGTATGCGAAGGTTATCACCCGCATCAATCTTTCGTCTCGGTTGATAGGAACGTTGCTCCGCAATCCCTTACTGGCCATACCGCCACCGTTATGTGTCATGCCAAAACAAGACTACAACTCGGATAATAAAAAATTAATAATATGTATCGTATTGGTTCTTCATGCATGGATTTAAAAGAAGAAGGCAAAGGGAATCGATTTGTAGCCATGATAGATATTTTAGGTTTTAAAAATCTTATATCTAATAAATCTATTGATAAGGTTTATGAAATGCTTTATGCGTTGCAGTCCCATTCGGAATATCCGGGTCCGACAAGTATATTTTTAAAAAGAAATAATAGGAGAATTTCTATAAATGTAAAACTACGATCACGTGTTTTTAGTGACACTATTTTTATTTGGACAGCGCCTATTAAATTGACTAATTCTAATGCACCAATCTTTTTACAAACATTAGCAGAATCTGTTTCTGAATTAATTCTCTGGTCATTAATTAATATGATTCCTTTACGTGGTGGAATAAGTTATGGATCAACATATATTTCTAAACAAGGTGAAATAATAGTTGGTCAGGCAATTATTGATGCTTATATGGTAGAAAGTCAGCAACAATGGATTGGTGCTGCACTTCATCCATCTTGCCCGACATTTGGTTTAGAAAATCAAATTGAGATGTGTCTCAAAAAATATCATATTCCAATAAAAAATACAGAAATTGTTAAACCAATTATTGCAATTGATTGGTCAAAACCATGCGTTGATCCTTTAAATTGGTATTCAATTGTTTCTCAGAGAAAGTCAAAAATTCCACCACATCAGATTCCAAAAGACGAACTTAAAACTTCCACTCTTAGACTTACTCGGAAGATTGTTTTAAAAAGAATAGAAACTTTAAAAAATTTAGCAAAATCAAATTATGATAAAGAAAAATATGAGAATGCTCGTACATTTGTATTAAATCAATCTGACGGGATGAATGGTTCTCCGTTAGATATTTCAAGGAGTTTTTGTATGGATGTGATAATTCCCCAAATATTAAAAGGCACGAACACATAACATGTGGTATAGTTAATTGCCGTTACAGTGCCAGTTTCAAGGCTTTCCCTCTTATCAAGTGCATTGTACCTTGATAGGAAATCGCTTCGAACTCGGCAACTAACCATACCACTAACGTTATGGGCAAGTATGAAAGAAAAAACGTTTAAACTACATCACTGATTCATAATTTTATGAGACCATGGAAATGTATCAAGAGAATTTGTTTGAATTAATAAGGAAGGAAGAAGTAGTTATTTGGGCTGGTGCTGGATTTTCAATTTATGCAGGTTTCCCCTCTGGTAAACAATTAGGTCATATTTTATACAATAATTTGACCGCAACGGAAAAAAAACAAACTAAATTAGAAATGCCCATTCCAGAATTGGCAGAAGATTTTTATAGATTAAAAGGGAATAATAGAAATCAACTGATAAGAATTCTTAAAGAAACCTTTTTAGATAAGAAGTCCAAATCGTTTAAATATCATGAAAGTATTTCAAAAATTCCACATCTAAAGACAATAATTACAACAAATTATGACAACCTTTTTGAACTTGCGTACAAGAGTAAAGCCCAGTTAATACTTTCGAGTAATGATATTCCATATTTAGATAAGGAAAAGGTACATATTTATAAAGTACATGGGGATTTATCGTTTCCAAATAGCATTATTATCACGCGATCTGATTATAATAATTTCTTTAAGATTGGTAGTGAAAATGATATTTATTGGTCTTCAATAAAGGAAAAAATATCTACAAAGAACGTTTTGTTTTTAGGCTATAATCTTGAGGATTCAAATACATCAGTGATTTTTGAAAAAATAACGGAAGCATTTGGTCATAATAGGAAAGAATGGTTTTTAGTAGCACCAAATTTACCACAGCACAAAGTTAATCACCTTTCTAAGAATAGTATTCATTATATAAACATGACTGCGGAAAAGTTAGTTGATGAATTGATTTGCAATCTAAAAGAAAATATAATTGCTGATTTTAAAAAACAATATACTTCTGCTGAAACTTTTAGAGATTTTCTATTCAATTTTAATCTATTACCAGAATTAAAAACTAATAATTCAGGATTTACTTTGAATGCAATAAAAGGTACAAAGAAAACAATCAAAGGTTTAGTAAATCTTACTATTAAAACAGAGAATGATTTTGGAAATAAATTTGAAGACTTTATAACTGGAAGAACAGTAGGAGATTTTGAAATTCCTGAAGATAAGTTGGTTGAAGCCTCTTTCTCCCTTGAAGGGGTGAAAATATTAAATTCCGATGTTATATCAAGAATCTTAGTAAAGAGTTTGCCGAATATCAAAACTAAGATTAGTTTGCGATTTAATGATGGATTTGAATATTCTGATATTGATGTTGCTGTATATAGTTCAACAAGTGTAGTGAAAATAGACGCCACTTTAAAAACAGCTAAAATAATTTTAGAACTTGCTATTGAACCAATGCCAAAAGAAAATGTTAAATTTAGCTACACTCACAATGATTATTGTTCAAGTATAAAGGATGAAATAGAGTTTTATCAACTTCTAGAATATTTAGGGGAAGGAAAAGAGTTTAAGATTTTTCCAAAGTCGAAACCTTCATTTGTGAAATCATTCCCTAAAATGGAAATTCTTGTTAATGAAGCTAAGTTTTATTTGGACTATTTTAACAAGTTGAAATTAATTGAGAACTATTTCGAAATTTATTTTGAATCAATAAGTGCAAAATCTTTAAATAAAGGAAGTGATAAGATAGTACGGAAATTAATTTCGATTATTAATAACGAAACAATTACTTATAATTGGGATAGTGAGGTAAGTATTAGTTTGAATGCAATAACTAAAGAGACAATTAATGAACTTGAGCATATAAACAAATCAACTTCACCAATTCTTGTTGAATTAGATGATAATGAATTAATAGAACTTCATGGACACGAAATAAATATTGGAAATAAGCAAATTCAAATATTGAATCCATATATTTCAAATATAGAGGACGTTATTAAAAACCATAATACTAATGCTATAATAAAAAGTAATGATAAGAAAATTATGATAACTTATCTTGGAAAAAGAGAAGAATACCAGCCCATAACCCGCGCTAAAACGTAATTGCTCCAAGGGTTTTGGAGGTTTCGGCTTTTAAATTAACTTAGAATGAATTTGAACGAACAACAAGAAATTAAACAGCAACTACGTTTAGCGCCAACGTTGGGCGCAAGCTAAGAAAACCGCACTATGAAAGAGATTTTGACAATTAATGAATTAAGAGAAGCGATTGATAGAGATTCCAATAATCATAGGATTAAGGATTTAGCTGAATTATTATGGACGGCTATGAATGATTGGCCGACACAAAACCAGATAAATATTCGAGATTTTATTGTTGAGTTGTATCATTATTATGGATTTCCCTTGACTATTGACAGAATCAATCAAAAAGTTCTTGATGTAAGCGATGACATTAGTGTTTGGAAGCATGAAGCGGGTTCATCGATTGCAGAGATTATTGATATTTCCACACGATTTGAAAACGAGTCAGATTTTGAAAAAATACTCAATCGACTTTTAAACTACGAATTGTTAAAGGATTTATGAGAAAGTTGGAGATTATTGGACAAGGATTTGATTCACTTGAGGGATTTTATAAAAGTCTTGAGCCTTGTCTAATAATAGGGGAATGTCCTTGGGGGCAAAATATTGATTCATTGGAAGAGATTGTATCATGCAATTTCAACTATACAGACAATAAAGAAAATGATGTAAATCGTATCATTTGGACTGATTTTCAAAAATCAAAAACAGAGATTATAGAAAAACGAGGAGATAAAACCGTGATTGAAATAATTGAAGAGATTTTTAATAGTAATATGACAATTGAATTTATTAAAAAATAGCCAGCGCCCAACCCACGGTATAAGGCATGGCGGGTTTACAGGGATTCGACAAGTCGAATCTTTTTTGTACCTTTCGTGCTGGTCGGTCAGATTTTCGTTGAAAATCCGCCACGACCTCATACCGTCAACGTTATACCACATTTTATGAGCAACTCTGAAACTTACATAGTTCATTTATACAGTCAAGAAAGAAATAAAAAAATAAGACTGGATTTTTCATCCCAAAAGGTAGCTTCTGAATTGATAGATTTATTAAAATTGTCGGATTATAATATATATCAATTTATTCTAGGCGAAAATAGATACTCAATGACTGAAAGCCAGCTAAATGAAATGGAGAATAAATATGAACTATTAAAAAGGCAAAAAAAATCGCTATTTGGATTATGCAAAAAGACAATTTTGGATTTGTTAATATTACCAAAATCGGGATTTTATTTTCCCTACAAATTTGGGAATTATTTATATCTTTTTACTAAAAAATTAATTGTCCCAGCTGACTTTGAAAGCTGGATAAATATTGAGTTCCCCAATAGATTTGAGGACTTTGATAAGGTTTTTGCTGGTTTAAATTCAGACCCAATTAATTTGTTAGACAATGAAGATTATTTTATTATCACAAACTACGATTATCAAACTGAATTTGGAATTATAGGAAAATCAAAGACGATTGATTTAATTTTGGATACTTTTAGAAAAGCAGAAATAAAAGATTTTGAAGAAAAAATATATTAGAATAAAAAACGTGGTATAACCCGCGGTAAACGTAATAAGGGCTAAATTGCTATATTTGAAATATGAATAAGAAAGAAACGGCATACAGAAATGAGAGTGCGGAGCTTCGAAACCCTTACTACGTCTACCGCCAACGTTAGCGGGCAGTTTAGAAAAAACGACAATACTTGTAATTGTGAAAATATATTAAGCACTTCGTTTTATGAAAATATGTTCACAAATAAAACAAATTATGACATCATTTGTAAATCATACAAACACATTATGACATATATTGCTTGTGGAAAATATAATAATAAGCCATTTTTAATGGTTGACAGCGTTGTAACTTCAAATGAAAATAATGTGAAAAAATATCATTATCGTGAAAAGTTAACTAAATTAATTTCAACGGAAAATGAAACCTTTTTTACTGTAATGGGTAGTGATGCGTTTGTATATGCGATAAATTATCTTGATAGAAAATGCCACATCAATAATAAAATATTTGACTTTAAGAATACCGACCAAATAAATGAAATTCTTGAATTATATAAGTTAATAATTAATAGGGTAGAATATCATAAAAACATACCAAGAGAGAACTCATTTAATAGGATTTATTTTATAAATAAAGACACAGTTTATTATTATACAATTACTGAGCAGATTAAGGCAATGCCGATGGAAAGGTTATGTAATAACCAAATAATTAAGCCCCATTCATCATTTGACACACCTAACGACATCAGAAAATCGTTCATAGATAATGAAGAATTGGTTAATTATTGTAAAAAGTTGATTAATGATAATCAGGAATATGGTTTTGATTTAAAAAATAGATTTTCATTCATATTATTTGAAAATAACGATAGAAACTTTATTTGTTCTTCTAATAATAATGAAGAAGGTATATTATCGTTACTTACTGTAAATTATCACTACTGTTTTGATGTTTAAAAATTACGTTCTTTGAAAACCTTTGTATATCTGACTTGTAGCGATTTTTAGAGTTCAAATGATTTGAAAAAAATAGTTTTGTTGTTTAAACAAAACTATTTTATGAACCAAGGAAAATATGTGTTTGCTCAAATTTTTGAATTTGTATCGCATAACGAGTTTTTGTCCTGTGTCGAAAAATATGATGGCGATTACAAAACAAAGCATTTCAGTTGTTGGAAACAGTTCTTATGCATGGCTTTTGGTCAGCTTACCCATCGGGAAAGTCTTTCAGATACCATACTTTGCATTGGAGCTAACCAAAAAAAACTTTACCACCTTGGCATTGGATGCGCCATAAGCAAATCAACACTTAGCAAGGCTAACGAAAACCGAGATTGGCGTATTTACCAAGATTTTGCTTTGTTGCTCATCAACCGGGCTAAAGCACTTTATGCAGGTGATAACCAGCTTGAGGTTGATATTAAAAACAATGTTTTTGCTATTGATTCCACCACAATTGACTTGTGCCTGACCTTATATCCATGGGCTAAATTTCGGAAAAAGAAGGCTGCTGTTAAGCTACATACAATGATTGATGCCAAAACCTCAATTCCGGAATTTATCCACATCTCTGACGGTAAAATGCATGATGTTAATGTGCTGGATATAATAACCTTCCTTCCTGACAGCTTTTACGTAATGGCTAGAGGGTATCTGGACTTTGAACGTCTTTTTTCCATCCACAAAGCTCAAGCGTTTTTTATTACCCGCACGAAAAAGGGGTTTAATTTCGAACGCATGTATTCAGCAAGTTCAGAAAAGGAAAAAGGCATTATGTGCGACCAAACCATCAAATTAATGGGCTTTTATGTTTCAAAGGATTATCCAGAAAAACTTAGAAGAATAAAATTCTTCGATAAGGAAACCGGTAAGAACCTGATATTTATAACCAATAACTTTGAGCTGTCTGCATTACAGATAGCTTTGCTTTATAAACATCGATGGTTCATCGAGCTCTTTTTCAAATGGATTAAACAGCACCTGAAAATAAAATCTTTTTGGGGAGTAAGCCCAAATGCTGTTAAAGCACAAATTTGGATAGCAATATCTGTTTATGTGATTGTGCTGATTCTAAAGAAAAAACTAGGACTAAGACAATCAATCTACGAAATATTACAAATTCTAAGTATTAACATCTTTGATAAAGAGCCTATTAATCAACTGTTTAACAAATCCGATTTACAAAATTTCAAAGAACTAAATCATAACCAATTGAAATTGTTCGACTTATAACGAAACGCTAGTGGTAAATTATGATGAAATAAAACCGACCCGCTAACACACGGTATAAGGCATGGCGGGTTCACAGCGATTTGACAATTCGAATCATTTTTGTACCTTCGGTGCGGTTTGAAGGTTTTGAGCTATGAAATCCGCCACGACCTCATACCGTCAACGTTGTGGCTCATACCACGAAGAAAAAACAATCTGACCAACTATAAGCCTTAGCGATTGAAAATTCTTATATTTGTGTAAAATGACTTATATGGAAACGATTAAGATTGAAATAGTGAATCCTAAAGCCAAGAGTTTAATTCAAAACTTGGCCAAGATGGACTTAATTCGGATTAAAAAGGAAAAAGCGAAATCGGAATTTGTTGAGTTATTAGACAGATTTAGAAAGCATTCTGAAAACGCCCCTTCATTAGAAGAAATAACAAAGGAAGTGGAATTAGTGAGAAGCGCTCGTTATGCAAAATAAGAAAATAGTTATTGACACTAACATTTGGATTAGTTTTCTAATAACAAAGGACTTTAGTTTTCTGGACAAATTCATTGAAAATGGAAAACTTAAGCTGATTTTCTCAAAAGAATTGTACAGCGAATTCTTGGATGTTATTGAAAGACCAAAATTTAAAAAGTACTTCCATAAATCTGACATCCAACGTCTAACCCAGATTATTGACAAATTTGGAATTTTAGTCGAGGTAACATCGCAGATTGAAAAATGCAGAGATATAAAAGATGATTTTTTGTTAAATCTTGTAATTGATAGCAACGCTGATTTTTTAGTAACTGGAGATTTAGATTTATTGGAAATCAAACAGATTAACAACACTAAAATTTTGAAAATAAAGAAATTAGAAGAAATATTAACAATATAAAGTACGAAGCCACAACCCGCGGTAAACATAATAAGGGCAAAAGTGCTATATTTTAGCTTATGAATAAGAAAGAAACGACATGCGGAAATTTTAGTGCGGTGCTCCGAAACCCTTACTATGCTTACCGCCAACGTTATGGCTAATTTAAAAACGATACACCAAATTGCTAAAATGATATTGTACCTAAATTTCTAAATTGAAAATTACACTAACGGTAATTTCTGTTTAATCTTCGTTCTTGTGAATTTTTACAAAGTTTGGCTGCTCTTTTTAATTTAAGAGAAGGCTTTGTTGGTGGTTTTT
>Ga0172379_10011097_pt1 | contig 10804 bp, 10 predicted proteins | sample GrowelOW334metaG_FD_119756 | JGI IMG/M metagenome (GOLD analysis project Ga0172379, IMG submission 119756) | Groundwater microbial communities from an aquifer near a municipal landfill in Southern Ontario, Canada - Groundwater well OW334 metaG | ecosystem: Environmental > Aquatic > Deep... | reverse complement strand
GAATTTCTCAATGAGTTTTTCCAATGAAAGTGCGCCCTCATTTCCACGTAAGTTTGATTCGATGGTTATTGTTTTTTCTTCAACTTCTTTGTCTCCGATGACTAAGAAATATGGCAACTTCATTAACTTACAGTTTCGAATTTTCTTTCCGAGGGTTTCGGCATCTTCATCAAGTTCGACACGCATTCCGGCTTTTTTCAAAGCGTCGTACACCGTTCGAGCATATTCTTTGTGCGCGTCGGTGATCGGCAAGATCTTGACTTGCACCGGTGCGAGCCAGAGCGGGAAATTACCGGCGATGTGTTCGATGAGGACCGAGAGGAATCGTTCGATCGAACCCATGATAGCAGCGTGGATCATAACGACCCGTTCTTGTTCGCCTTTTTCATTCTTGCAAGAAAGATCAAAACGCTCGGGCATACTCGTATCAAGTTGAATGGTTGCAACTTGCCATTCGCGGCCGAGCGCATCCTTTGTCATGAAGTCCAGCTTTGGACCATAAAATGCAGCTTCTCCGATACCGTCGAATGAGGTTGCTCCTTTTTCTTTGACGATCTCAGTAAGTGCATTTTCCGTGAATGCCCAACTTTCTTTTGTTCCGAGGAATTTTTCAGGATGAGCGGGATCGTGTTTCGAGATGCGTACGCGGAGCTCGAATCCGAACGTTCCATAAAAAGTGTGAATGATATCCCAGATCTTTGAGAACTCTTCTTTCATTTGTGACATTCGGCAGAAAACGTGCGCGTCATCTTGAGTGAACGCTCGCACTCGGGAAAGTCCCGAGAGTTCGCCGGATTGTTCATCGCGGTAACACATGGTCGTGTTGGCATAACGTTGTGGAAGTTCTCGATAACTCCAACCTTTTCGCGCATAAATTTGTGTGTGATGAGGGCAGTTCATCGGTTTCATCGCAAACTCATAACCTTCGCGCGTGGAAACATGCATCAGATCGTCCTTGTATTTGTCCCAGTGTCCGCTCGTTTCATAAAGATCTTTTTTGGTGATGTGCGGGATTTCAACACGTTCGTATCCGTGAGCCGAGCGAAGTTCCCAAACATATCCATCAAGAAGATTTCGCAACAGTGTACCTTTTGGCGTCCAAAGGGGAAGTCCGCTACCGACAAGTTCGGAGAAAACAAAAAGATCCAATTCTTTGCCGAGTTTTTTGTGGTCGCGTTTTTTCGCTTCCTCGATCATATGAAGATACTCGTCGAGCTGTTCTTTTGTTTCAAAAGCAAGTCCGTAAATTCTCGTAAGCATTTTGTTCTTCTCATCACCGCGCCAATAAGCTCCGGCAACGCGATCGATTTTGAATCCATCAACATTAATTTCTTTTGTGTTCGAAACATGTGGTCCTTCACACAAATCGGTAAATCGTCCGCTCTCAAAAAAAGTAATATCTTCACCTGCAGCGGCAAATTCTTTTACGAGCTCTTGTTTGTACGGCTGACCATCAAGAAGTTTGAGTGCTTCGTCTGAGGAAACAGTTTTTGAAGTAAACGCTATCCCGCTCGAAATGAGCTTTTTCATTCTTTTTTCAATATCCTTCAAAGCCTTGTCGTCGAGCGTGATGTCGGGACTGAATTCGAAGTCGTAATAAAAACCGTTATCAATGACCGGTCCGATCGCAAGTTTCGCTTTCGGGTCGATATCGAGAACCGCCGTCGCCATGATATGAGCGAGCGAGTGACGCATTTTGTAGAGCTGATCTTTTTCTTTTTCCATAATGATAAATTGTATTAATAAAGTGAGTGCTTTTTGTGTGCTTTAAACTATTTATAAAAAATCCTCCGTTTTAGGAGGTTGGCTTTTGTGTCTTTCAAACGGTCAAAACCACCTCCTTTAGGAGCTTGTTGTAGTTGTGGTGACTGTTGTTGTTACACGATTCATACTTCCTATGATAACACTGGGGAGGGAAAAGGCAAGAACGAGGACGGAGTATTGGTATGGAGTATTAGTATTTGGTATAAAACGAACGTTCGTATATTAAATACTGATACAAAATACCTATACTTTTTAAACAGGTTACCCGCGTTTTTTAAGGTGAGTTGTACGAAAAAATCGTATAACTAAAAACAGTTATCCGGAAATTACGGATAACTGTTTTAACGTGAGTTTTTTAGTTGTCTCAACCATTTTGTCCTTGTGGACAAAATGGTTTTAACTTGTTTTTTGTTTTGATAATCGTTCGTGATATACTATTTACTTATGAGAAGATACGCATTTATTGATGTTCAAAATATAGAGAGTACCACGGAACAATCTTGTGGTTTTGCGATTGACTTGAAGAAACTTTATGACTGGCTTCATGACCAAAAATGGTCGTGTGATAAAATATTTTTTTATACGGGGATTGAAATTGGGAATCAAGAAAAGGCAAATGAATTTGATTCTTTGTCTAAATTACCTTGTTGTATGGTGAGATCAAAAGCTATCCAAGCTTACAAAAAACCTGACAAAAAAGTATCGGTAAATTGTATTAAATGTGGAGAATCAAATATTGCCGTAGTGGATATGGGTTACAGAAAAAAGGCAAATTGTGATGTCGACCTGACGATGGATATTTTAGAAAATGCGACAACAGATCCTGAAGTTGAGCTTCTTATTTTTACGGGAGATGGAGATTTTGAACCTGTTATAAAAAAAGCAGCCAGTATTGTGAAAAAGATATATATTGTTTCCAACTCAAAACTTTTTGGTAAAGCGGGTTTGATGCAAGGTCATTTTTCAACAAAATTACACAACCTTTTAGATGAAAAGAAGATATTTTTTATCGATATAGATAGTTGGAAATATAAAATTAAGAAAGATCTTTCCTAGAACTAAAAACAGCCACGAAGCGTGGCTGTTTTGAATGATGTGTCTAGTATACAAGATTGAAAGAATTATAGCAAGCTTAAAAGTTAATTTGTGGATAACTTTTATATGTACGAGGTTCGACCTCGTACATCGGTGGATAGCTTTTGTTGCTCGTTTTTTGTATGATGTGGGGAAAGGGGAATGTGTCGTAAAAAATTTCCGTTTGGGGCGGGTGTTGAACGGTGGGGGTGGGGACTGTTAATTTTTAAATATTATGGTAAAAGATTATAAAGAATGGCACGATTTAAAATCGGAAATAGAAAATAATGGGCAAGAAAAGAAGTTTCGCGAACGAGAGATTTGGTGGTGTTCACTTGGCGAAAATATTGGTTTTGAACAAGATGGAAAGCATGAAAAATTTGAAAGACCGGTTTTGGTATTAAGAAAATTTAACAACGGAATGTTTTTTGGATTGCCGCTTACTTCAAAAGTAAAAGAAGACAGATTTCATTTTGGTTTTAATATAAAAACAAAAAATACAGCGGGAGAAGTTGAAGAACAACGGTCTTTTGCAATGTTGTCGCAAATGAGGTTGTTTAGTTCAAAACGAATGATCAGAAGAATTGTAAGGATCAATGAAAACGTTTTTGATTCAATAGAAAAGAGTTTTATAAATTTGATCGTAGAGAAACCCAAGAAATAGAAGAAACAGAAACCAAACGGACCCCTTTCGGGGTCCTCGGGTGCCTAACGGCAATTTGTACTTTCAGTATAGAGATTTGGGTAATAATGTCAATGTTTTTTAATTCACACAATATAGTATCGGTGGATAGCTTTTGTTGCTTGTTTTTTGTATGATGTGGGGAAAGGGGAATGTGTCGTAAAAAATTTCCGTTTGGGGCGGGTGTTAAATAATGGTGACCAATATTATTAATTTCTAAAATAATTTATGAAAACAGAAGATTCTCTTCGTATCTATATAAGACATATGCTCGTATATTGGGATCCTTGGAATTTAATTCATGGGTCAGGGGCTCCAGAAAATGAATATGATTCCTATATTGAACGTATTGCCACAGTGTTAGAAAAAGAAAATTTAAATTATGATAATGTATTGAATAATTTAAATACTGTATTTTCAGATCGCCAAATGCCTCAAGAAAATTTACATCGAGCATTGTGCGGTATGGCCGAAGGTATTATTTTCTTTTCTCTCCTGCAAAAAAATAATAAATATACCTGTCCTGTGTGCGGATATAAGGTATTTTCAGAAAAGACCGGTTCGTATGAAATATGTCCAATTTGCAATTGGGAAGATGATTTATCCCAACTCGCTTTTCCAGAAATGTCGGGTGGAGCAAACACCGTTTCTCTTATTGAGGCACAGGAAAATTTTGAAAAAAAAGGATATTCCGATGAACTTTTCAAGGAACACACCCGTAAACCATTACTGCAAGACATAAGAGATTCAAACTGGAGAAAGTTTGATAAAAAAAGAGATGCTTCAGAACATCTTATTGATGAGACTGGAAAATATGTTGGAAATTTAATCTACTGGTTTGATGAGTCTGTTTAGTAAGTTAAACAATAATCAAAAAATGGTGGCTGGCACTATTAACTTGAATATAAATAATAAAATAATTAAATTATGAATTACGATAAACCTATTGATTTTTCTAAGAAACTTGTAAAAGGACGAATAGCAGAAACTTTGTTTGAACAAATGTTGCGTGATACAGGATGTTTTACTATTCTTGCTTTTGGATATGAAAGCGTAATACCTGAACTTGCTCATCGCCAGCAAGATATACATGTACAAGAAACCATGGAGATTATACGACGCGCGCCAGATTTTGCAGTTATAAATAATAAAACACACGAAGTAAGTTTGATTGAAGTAAAATATATGATGAATCCAAGGGCTGAGTGGATTCTTCGTGATGCGAACAGAATGTTTGAATCTTGGAAACCATCATTTCTTTTTCTCGCAACTCCAGAAGGTTTTTTCTTTGATAAAGCCAGTGCTATTGTTGAGAAAAAAGGAATTATTTCTCCACTCGGAGATGCGTTAATTCCTAAAGAACTTCAGGAAAAATACACAGTGCTGTTGAATGAATTTATTGTTCCAAACAAAACAAACAATAACGGGGATTAAAGTATTTATTTTTATTTCAGACCCACCTTGAAAAAGGCGGGTAACCTGTTGCGGGCGGGGAACAAAAAAATGAGTTTAGTGGTAACGCTCTGGATTGCTTCGCAGGCTCGCAAAGACGGACGACGGATGGACGGACACAACTACGATTTTTTTGTTTTTTTTAAATTGAAAATTTATTGTAAATTGTGAATTGAACATTGAAAATTATTTTGAGGTTTGCAGTTTATTTTAACGTGTTACAATTAAATCACTAAAATTACTAGCTAAAATTTTTATTTAATACTATGAAAGTTAGAAAGGCGATTGTGGCGGTGGCGGGGTCGGGGACACGATTACTTCCGGCGACGAAGGCTCAACCTAAGGAGATGTTGCCGATCGTGGATAAACCGATCATTCAATATTTGGTGGAGGAAATGGCGGAGGCGGGGATCGAGGATATTATCATGGTCACGCGGTGGGACAAGAAACCGCTGGAGGATCATTTTGATCGTTCTATCGAATTGGAACAGAGCTTGGAAAAGGCGGGGAAGACGAAATATTTGCAGCAGGTGCGAAAGATCGCGGAGCTTGCGAATTTCGTGTATGTTCGCCAAAAGGGTCCGTATGGAAATGGAACGCCGATACTTTCCGCGGCGAGTTTGGTGGATGATGAACCGTTTGTTTTTGCATTTGGCGATGACTTGGTGAAATCGAAAGTTTCGTTCACGAAGCAGCTCGTGAAAGCGTATGACGAATTTCAGTGTCCGATCATCGGCGTGCAGAAAGTTCCGAAGAACGAAGTTGACCGTTACGGTATCATCAAATTGAAAAAGGGAACGCGGGAGATCGAGGACTTGGTGGAGAAGCCGAGTGTTGCCGATGCTCCGTCGCAGCTCGCGCAGTTCGGACGAATGATTTTGAATCAGGAGATCGTGGATATTTTGAAAACGACGGCGACCGGAAAAGGCGGGGAACTTTGGATCACCGATGCAGTAAGGACGTACGTTAAAAATGGCGGGAAAGTGCGGGTGCTTGAAGTTGAGGACGGTGAATGGATGACGACGGGAGATCCTTTGAATTATCTGAAGGCGACGATCGAATACGCGCTCGATCGCGAGGATCTGAACAAGGAGTTTAAAAAATATTTGAAGGAAAGATTGAGTAAATAAGATCTTTCGACATCCGATGTTGAAAGACCTGGGAAAAATAAAACAGCCGCGAACATTTTGTTCGGGGCTGTTTTTGGGTTACTTCTTTTTTGGCATTTTTGGGAATTGTTGTGCGTAATATGATAAGAGTGTTTTGAATGCCGCTGTCAGTGGGCGATACCCATAGGTATAATAATATTCAATATACGTATGGGAATAATTTTGCGGGATAAAGTCCTCAGGATGTTCCACTAGTTCTTCTTTGGTACCTATTTTCTCAGTTCGGTAATTGTATACTCCCTTATAATCCGGAAAAACATCATCGTTTCGACGTATTGAAAGCGTTTTGAACGCTGCAATAAGCGGGTCAAAACCTCGTTTGATGAACCAATTGAACGTTTTGCGGCGTTTTTTTGGAATGTAATCGCGAGTGTTCTTCCAAAACAAATTCTCGTCGTCCTCATGTCCCGTGGTGTAATTATTTATTTTCATATATGTGCACGGTTGTCCGTGTTTTAATCTCATAAATACGACCTACTCGCCAATGTGGCGAAGTTTTCTTTTTCCTTCGGCGCGATTCTTTCCGTTCTTGGAAAAGATCGGTTCGCGTTTCTTTTTGGTTTTTTTAGTTGCCATAAAAGTTTTTATTACTGTTAAACAACGGATACATCTGGCGTGTACCATACCACTTATGACTAGTTTTGTCAAAAAAACACCACGTTATTTTTTACGTGGTGTTTTGTTCTTTTTGATGCTTTGGCGGAATAATTCGCGTCGTCCCTCCAATGTCTCATAGAAAAGAATATTGCCCAACATTGTTGTTACAGGAACGAAGAGTTCTTCCCATTCAAAAAGTTTTGCTTTACGGACAAATACCATATAAGGCAGATCCATAACAACACTTTCAATGCCAGCGATCATATCTTCCATTTGTTTTTCATACTGCTTGAATTTTCTTGTTAGATTCATGCGCGTGTGAATTATTAAAACGTCGGGATCTATCTTTGAAAGTTCGTGTTGTATGATGATATTTCCTCCTAATTTTATTTTTCTAAAGACCTTTTTCTCTTCATCTTCTTCAATGACCGTGTCCTCGCCAAAAAAATCGGTTATTTTTTTGTTGTTCATACATGGTGTGTATTTAAAACAATGATTATTAACCTTTCGACAAAAGGGGAATAACTCTTTGTAAAAAAGAAACATTCCTCTTTTGTCGGGGCGAAAATGCCGTGTTGAGATACGAAGAACATCTCCCTTATGTATAGAGGTTTGGAAGCGGTTTGTCAAACTACGAACGTGTTAGTCTAATTTTCTGATCGCGTTGACGATGATACTCAGTTCGTCGTTTCGTTTTGAGACTTGACCTTTGATGAGAACGCAGGTGCCGGGAACTAAAACGTTTTTGCATTCGGTGAATACGCGGGAGAATATCACTCCTTCAAGCGTGTCTTCGTGATCGGCGATCTTTATGAAGGCCATTTTGTCGCCTTTCTTAGTCATGATCTCTTTTACTTCTTCAACAACACCCGCGACCAGTGAATCCTCGGGTCTGTTTCGAAACGATCTTTTTTTATCGTTTGGATCGTCGCTTTTAACTTCTTTAAGATTTTTGTTCTTATCTTTGATCGTTTGGATCGTCGCTTTTCTTTGGAGAATTTTTTCGCGGAATTTATCGAGTGGGTGTCCGGAAATATACAGTCCGAGCAACTCTTTTTCTGACAAAAGTTTTGATTCCATACTTGCAGGTGGAGCTTCTTTTAAGGTGAAACCGGTATTGATGTCTGCGATTCCGCCAAAGAGATCCATTTGATCTGAGGCTTTTTGTTTCACCAGTTCTTTATTGAACGCGAGTGCAGCTTCCATATTCGCGAGAATTTGTCCGCGTTCGCCGAGTTCGTCCATCGCTCCCGCTTTTGTGAGAGACTCTAAAGATTTTTTATTTAAATTCTTGTGATGAATGCGTTCGAGGAAATTCGAGTAGGAAGTGAATTTTCCATTTGTTTCGCGCTCTGCGATTATTGCGTCTCCGATATCGGACCCGAAGTTCTTGATGGTGCGAAGTCCGAAACGGATTTGGTCGGGGTGACTTTCTTTTTTAATGACGGTGAAATCAGTAAAACTTTCGTTGATGTCAGGTGACAGAACCGGCAGACTCATACGGCGACATTCGTGAATGATCTCGGCGATCTTCTCGACATCTCCCGATTCGGCGGTCATAACGGCACACATATATTCCGCAGGGAAGTTGGCTTTCAAATATGCGGTTTGGTAGGCGACACGACCGTAACTTGCCGCGTGGGCTTTGTTGAATCCGTATGCGGCGAACGGTTCGATGAGTGTCCAGAGTTTGTCAGTTTTTTCTTTCGTGAGTCCGTGCGCGATAAAACCTTCGAGCAATTTTTTCTTTTGTTCTTCCATTAACTTTGGAATTTTCTTTCCCATGGCTTTTCGGAGTTTGTCTGCTTCGAGCCACGAATAACCTGCGAGCTTGATTGCGATCATCATGACGTCATCTTGATAGGTGATAACGCCGAACGATTGATCGAGAATATCTTTCATTCGTGGATCGAGATAGGTGACGAGGTGCGGATCGCGTTTTCGTTTAATATATTCAGGGATCATTTCCATAGGACCCGGACGATAGAGGGCGACCATGGCGTTGATGTCGTGAATGGTCGTCGGGCGAAGTTCTTTTAAGTGCTGCGTCATTCCGGCGCCGTTGAGTTGGAAAAGTCCCATCGTTTCTCCGCGAGCGAGCATTGAGAAAGTTTTTTTATCATCGACAGGAATCGTTTCAATATCAACGGCGATACCGCGGAATTGTTTTACCAAACGAACTGCATCTCCCAAGATGGCAAGATTTCTAATTCCGAGAAAGTCGTACTTGATAAGTCCCGCATCTTCAACACCGTGCATATCGAATTGGGAAATGAGTTTACCTCCTTTTGGATCGTACTGTATTGGAACAAAATCGGTAAGCGGTGAAGGTGAAATGACCGTACCCGCAGCATGTACGGAAATGTGGCGCGCGCAACCCTCGATTTTTTTTGCCATATTGATGATTTCTTTTGTAGAAGGATCATTGTCGTACGCTTTTTTGAGATCGGGTTCTATTTCCAAAGCGCGACTGATAGTCATCGGAAAACCTTGCGAACCCATCGGAATCATGTTTGATATCTTGTCGCCGACAGAATATGGATAACCCATCGCGCGGGCGACATCGCGAATAGAACCTTTTGCGAGCATTTTACCGAACGTTCCGATCTGAGCAACTTTTTCAGCACCGTATTTTCGACGTGCATAATCAAGCACCTCGTCGCGACGATTATCGGCGTAGTCCATATCGATATCAGGTGCACTTGGGCGTTCGGGATTGAGAAAACGTTCGAACGGAAGTTTGTATTCAAATGGGTGTACGTTCGTAATACCGAGTAAATAGGTTGTCATTGAGCCTGCGACCGAACCTCGAATCGCTGAGTAAATACCGTTCTCTCGCGAAAATCGAATGAGATCTCCCACAATAAGAAAGTACACGGAGAATCCTTTATTCTTGATGACTTCCAATTCGTAGTCGAGGCGTTTTACGAGCGCGTCCGTTTTTTCAACGTGACGTTTTTCAATTCCTTCGTACGCAAGACGACGAACTTCCTCGTCGTAGGTGAGACCGCTTTCAACGGTGAGAAGGGGAAAAGTCCACGTTCCGAGAACAAGTTTGAGGTCGCACATGTCGGCGATCTTTTGCGTATTTTCGATTGCCTCGGGAATGTCTTTAAAATATTCTTCGGCGGTGTCTGAATCAATGAATGAGAAATCTTCGTCGGACATGGTAAAGCGGTTATCATTGTGAATGTCGACACCTTGACCGATCGCGAGATGAACATCTTGCGCGGCCGCGTCATCGGGGTCGAGATAATATGAATCTTGTCCCGCGACAATTGGAATTGAAAGTTTTTTACCGAGCGCAATTAAACCTTCGCGAATTTTTTTCGCTTGTTCCAAATTCGGGTGATGTTGAATTTCAATGAAATAATTCTCGGCACCAAAAATGTCGCGATATTCTTTTGCAATCTCCTCGGCCTGTGCGGGATCATTTTCTTTGAATGCACGAGAAAGTTCTGAACCATATCCGCCCGAAAGACAAATAATTCCTTCGTGATATTTTTTCAACAACTCTTTGTCCATGCGCGGTTTGTAATAGAACCCTTCGGTGAACGCAAGACTGACGAGACGCATCAGGTTTTTATAGCCTTCTTCATTCTTTGCGAGAAGTACGAGGCGATATTTCTTTTTGTCGATTTCTGGCTGTTTGCTTTTGTGATCGCCCGGAGTGATGAACGCATCAACCCCGATGATCGGTTTGATCTCATTTGCGAGACATGCCTGATAGAACTCGATCGCGCCATACATGTTTCCATTATCCGTGATCGCGAGCGCCGTCATCCCATTTTTCTTCGCTCGTGCAACAAGCGGTTTGATCTTCGAGAGCCCTTCAAGGAGGGAGGAGTGGGTGTGAGTGTGAAGGTGGGTGAAAGGCTTTGACATGTCTAAAAGTATAGCAGAAAAACACTGTTCACAAATCTAGACAAGGTTGTTGTTGCGTGCCACAAATTTTGTTTTTCAGCATGACCGGATGAAGCACGAGTTCTCGCACTGCGGTGCGAGTCTCTCCGCTCGGACATTTGCGAATGTCCTGCGCGAGGCTTCATTCGATCATGCTGGGGGG